>Ga0334898_1004683_pt1 | contig 9945 bp, 6 predicted proteins | sample GraSluR3_MG_10_FD_207228 | JGI IMG/M metagenome (GOLD analysis project Ga0334898, IMG submission 207228) | Sludge microbial communities from methane-producing bioreactor in Wageningen University, Netherlands - Granular Sludge_3_08-R3 | ecosystem: Engineered > Bioreactor > Anaerobic > Unclassified ... | reverse complement strand
CAGCCTTTTAATTGTCCCTTTTATAGAAAAAACTTCTTCCATTAATACCTCAAGCTAATAACAAACTTCATTAGCTGTTTCCTTCCATTTTACCAGTGTATTTTATAAATTATTTTACAAATAGGTTTATTATATTACTTTAACCCATACTTTCCGGCTTCTGGGTCCATCAAATTCGCAAAAATAAATGCCCTGCCAGGTTCCCAATTTTAACTTACCATTTTCTACAATTACTGCTACTGAAGAACCCATTAAACTTGCCTTGATATGGCCGGCAGAATTTCCTTCCAGATGAGTATAATTGTCATCAAAGGGGATTACTTTATTTAGTTCCTGCAAAATGTCTGACTGAACACTGGCATCAGCATTTTCATTAATAGTAATACCTGCAGTAGTATGGGGAATAAAAACGAAACACAACCCTTCCTGATGGCCGCTTTCCTGAACTAAATTCTGGATTTCGGTAGTGATATCCAGCATCTGGGTTCTATCATGAGTCGAAATAGATAACATTTTTAACATAATCCTCTCCTCTGGTAACATTCAAATATTCTTTATTTGTACATTGTATCTATTTTTTAAAAAAAAGGAATAGCGCTTCAGCCTTTTATATTATCACATTTTATAGCCTATTCAAAGATAAACAAATATCCTCCTAAGGATTTTGCTAGCAGCCATAAAGATAGAAAACTATATTAAAAGATTTTATAAATCTAACAAAATACCTAAAACTGTCTTATATTTTCTTGACTGTTTAATGAATTTTGATATAATACTAACTATTAATAGCTACTATTAATTCTAATATTTTAAGGAGGTTTTATGAAAAATATTACTATTATCTTAACCTGCATATTAATGTTTTTAGGCTTTGCGATAAATACCATGGCTTCAGATTACCTTACCCAGGCAGATGCTCTCTATGAAAAAGATGATCTGGAAAAAGTTGCAGAATCACTACCTCTTTATCGGATAGCTGTAGAAGAAAATCCCGACAGCTATGAAGCAAACTGGAAAATGGCCAGGGCTTTAAGAGAATATGCAGACCTTTCTATGCAAGCAGATGTCGAAGATTGGAAAAATATCTGTAAAGAATATGGAAAAGAAGGACTCAAATATGCTGAAATTGCTCAAGATATGGAACCTGATAAGGTAGAAGGGAATTACTTTTACGGTTTATGCGCTGGAACTTATTCTGATGGAATCAGTATCCTGAAAGCTATCAGAGAAGGTTTAAGGAAAAAGACTGAGCGAGCCTTTGAAAAAGCCTATGAAATCGATAAAATGTATGATGATGCCGGTCCGATACTTGCATTGGGCAGGATGTGGCACCAATTACCAAAGCTTTATCGAAAAACACCCAGATCAGAGAATTACTTTGAAGAATACTATCAGCACTATCCAAAAAATCCACAGGGATTAGTATATTTTGCTGAATTGTTAATTACCCGTAATAAAGACGACCGGGCTAAAGAACTACTAGAAAAAGCTGCTCAAAGTGACCACCCCTATTTCAGTAATAGGGCTAAGGAATTATTGGAAGACAAATTCTAAGGAAAAATAAATCAAGTATACCTAATAGATAAAATAGACCAGGATAATAACCAGTTTTAAACAAATTTTCTTGGCCTATTTTATTTTTTATTGTTGGATTCTTATTATTTTTTCCTGTTCAGCCCATTTTTTTAATTCAAACAGACTTAATACTGCTCCAATAATGATATTAATATAAAAAGTAAACAATCTCCAGCCCCCCACATATATTCCCAATAAATGCTCGGCAACAAAGAAAGAAAAGAGTGAGACAAACCCCAATTCAGCAGCGCCACTGCCACCAGGTGTAGGCAAAAATGGTAAAACAAAAAAGATTAACACCTGAATAATCATCACCAAAGCATAATCCACTTGGATTTCCATAGCTAATAAGAGCAATGTGGCAATAGAAAAATACAAAAACCAATATACAGCAGTATAAAGAAAAATTAAAAATAACTCCATTAGATTTTCCAGTAGCAGATTGAAACTTTTATTGAATTGAACTGCCTGAAATGCAAGCCATTCAATTTTCTGTTCAGCATCTGGTTTGTCAAAATACTTTTGTAATAAAGGAACTTTTCTTAACCATTGAATAACTGAGTTGATTTTTTCTGGATTTCTTACAATCAGAATGAATAAAAAAATAGTTAATAAAGAAAAAAATATCGCGGCTACTAATAAAAGCCAGGATAGTAATTCATATTCTTCTACTGATTCTCTAAAATAAAAAAACAGAACAGGAGTCACAACCAAAAAAACAATGGTCTTAACAATTGGCCTAACCGTTGAAATCATAGTTGCTTTTCCTATAGGTATGCCGTTTTTTGTAAATAAGGCAATCTGGGCAGGAATAGTACCGGAGAAATACGGTGTGATTCCACCCAGAAAAAAACTAATATAAAATATTTTTACTGATTTCCAAAAGCCTATTTTTTCACCAATTGCTCTTGCAACAGTTTGAATTCTTAATCCTTCAACCATAAATGCCAGAAATATCGCAACTGCAGCAAAAACCAAGTAACTTTCCTTCATATGCTGTAAACTTTTCAGGGTATTCTTGTCAATAGTTAATAAAAAAACTAAAAGGAATACTGCTATACCTATAGTAAGTGTAAGAATAAGGCCTTTAACTATATTTTTCCTGCTAAAAATATTTTTTTCCAATATAATTCCGTCTCCAAACACTATAATAATATCTCGTATGCTGAAAATTCCTGGTATAATCTGATATAATAAAATAATAAGGCAAGCGGTTAAATTTAATTATTAAAATAGGCGGCTAATAAAAATATTAAAATATTATAATCAAATATCGAATATACTATATATTATTATAGGCTAAAAAAGCAAATAAGAAATTTAGTATTTTTTAGTAGCTTAGTAGCTGCCCCTGTTGATTTAGTAGTTATATCTTTCGACTATGCTATCAGGAAACAGGCAGAAATTCTGGTATTTTCACTACTTGAAATTTTTACAGTATATTTAGCCACAATTATAAAATTTCCACTAATGATTATTTTATAAAGGATTCCATTAGAAGTAATTATTTTTTCTAACTTGTTTAATATCTGGAATCAACCATTCTAATCCCAGCTCTACCAATTTGCCGTTGGACGGAATACCAGTCTGCCTATCCCAACCCATCATTTCATAGCGTAAAATAATAGCTTTTTTAAATTTTTCTTTATCAATGCCACCGGTTCCATCAAGTAACCCACCTTTAAAGTTTTGGAAAAATACCTCAGGTAATTTATCATCCTTTTCTGTAATTCCTTCTCTTAGATTAAATATTCTTGCCATATTAATGGAACGTTCGCTAACCTTCATTAATTCATACCAGGTAACACTCCATCCAGTAATTGATTTAATTAACTCTATTAATTCATCAAGGGTTCCAACACTTCTTGGTACATAACCAAAATCACATACACCCAAAATATCAAATAAAGACCATAAAAGGTCCAATTTTTTAAATAAGCCAACTTTTTTAGGGCCAATATCTGTAACATCAATATGTTCCAGAATGCCTAAACCTGCTGTCTGCTGTAAACCCCAGCTTTCTTCATCAGCAAAAAGAGTATCATGGGCTGCTTTCATATGGTCTGCCCCATAGTCTGACAAGGCATACTGTAACCCTACACCTGTTTTTACCCTTGGGTCATGCATTGGCACTTCCTGTCCTTTTACCTGATGTATATATTTTTTTGATTTATCCCCTATTTCATTGGCAGCTCGTAGACTTCCTTTGGAAAGCAATTTTCCTATATCTTTTTCTTTGAATACAATTTTTCTTATTAAACCCAGAATTGCTTCCTTATTCCCAAATTTAAGTTCAATACCATCAGTATCCTTTTTTGTCAACAAACCTTTTTCATAGCATTGCATGGCAAAAGCAATAGTCATACCCATAGAGATAGTGTCTACAGCATATTGATTACATAATTGATTAGCCTTCGCAATATAATCTAAATCATCAATACCACAAAGAGGACCAAGAGCGACTAAACTCTCGTATTCCGGACCTCCCAACTCGGGCTTAATTTTTAAGGATGAATTTTCTGAGCGAACAATTCTTTTACATGCAATTGGACAGGCATAACAAGTGCTATTACGGTCAAATATTCTTTTATGATACTCCTCTGATGATACCTTTTCAGCTCCCTCAAAATGATTATCAGACCAATTTCTAGTCGGTAACCAACCAGCTTGGGATGCTCCATTTATTGTGGCAACTGTACCATATTCCCTAAGACCTCTACTTAATGGGTTCTTCATTACTCTTATAGTAATATTTTTGGTAATTTTTCTTACTTTTTCAGGTGAATATTCCTTAATATCATTAGTCCCTCTTACTACAATTGCTTTTAACTTCTTTGATCCCATAACCGCTCCCAGCCCATTACGTCCATTAAAGTGATGAAGTTCATTAACAATATTGGCAAAATATACCAAATTCTCTCCTGCAGGACCAATCTGTGCTATTCTTATTTTATTATCTGAACATTCTTCTCTTAAAAGCTCCTGGGTTTCTAGTGTATCCTTACCCCATAAATGTCTAGCATCTCTTATTTCAACTTGGTCATTTTTGATGAATATATATACAGGTTTTGAAGACATTCCTTTGATAACAATGGTATCAAATCCTGCTTTTTTAAGTTCCGGACCCCAGTAACCACCTGCTTCCGATTCACCCTGGGCATTTGTTAATGGTGACTTTGCACAAACAGTATAACGGTTAATCATGGGTGCTTTGGAACCTACAACAGCACTGGTAGCAAAAATCAAGGTATTACCAGGTGAGAGTGCATCTGTTCCTGGTTTCATTTCCTTTAACATATAATATAAACCTATACCTCTTCCACCCCAATATTTTCTATAAAATTTCTCATCAGGATTTTCTATGTGAACCTTTTTTTTACTTAAATCAACATGTAAAATATTTCCACAGTAACCATAACTCATAGAATATCATCCTTTCTTATTTTTCTATTACTTGTTTTTTATTTTAATTATCTTTTGGGCTATCTTTTCGGCATCAAAACCCAAATATTGGGCAACTTCATCCCCAGGTCCACTTTCACCAAATCTACGAATAAAAACTCCCAGAGACAGCTGCGGAATAGCTTCATACCAGCTATGCCCGGTTGCAGCTTCAATAACCACCTGGGTTGAATTGTTTCCACTATTAAGAATCTTTTCCTGGTAAGCTTTACCCTGATTTGCAAATGCCTCCAGGTCTGGAACAGAAATAATGCGGCAAGTAATATTTTTTTCTAGTAAAAGGTCTTTAACCTGCAACCCTGTATGCACTTCGCTTCCGCTGGCAGAAATAACAATATCTGGATTATCATTACTATCATAAACAATATATCCACCTCTTCTGAAATCTTCCATGGAAAGCTTCTCTTTTAAACGAGGCAAATTCTGTCGAGATAAAATCAACGCAGTAGGCCCATCTTTTCTTTCCAGAATAAGATTCCAGGCTGCTTTTACTTCTTCACTATCTGCTGGACGAATAACTTTTAAATTCGGAATAACTCTTAACGACTCTAACTGCTCAATTGGCTGGTGAGTAGGGCCATCTTCTCCTACATAGATTGAGTCATGAGTAAATATATAAATCACAGGTTGTTTCATCATGGCTGCCAGCCGGATTGTATGTCTCATATAATCTGAAAAAATTAAGAAAGTTGAACAATAGGGGCGCAATCCTTTGTGTAAAGAGATACCATTACAAATTGCACCCATGGCATGTTCTCTTACTCCAAAACGGATATTCCTGGCTTCAAAGCAATCTTTTTGAACTTCCGGAAATTTATCAAGATAAGTTTTAGTTGATGGCGAAAGATCTGCTGATCCTCCGATTATATAATCAATTTTTTCTGCAATTTTATTTAATATTTTACCGGAGGCGCTTCTGGTAGCAACTTTCTCAGTAAACTCCAGTTGTGAAAATTCATCACCAGCAGGCACTTCCAGGTTAATTCCTCTATCCCATTCTTTCTTTTTCTCAGGAAGTTCTTTTGCCCATTTTTCGAATTTTTCTTCCCATTTTTCCCTCTTTTGCCTTAAGTCTTTCTCTTTTTCCTTGAAGTATTCTTTTACTTCTTCGCTTATATAAAAAGGCTTATCTAGCGGCAATCCTATATTTTTTTTCAGTCCGTCTACCTCTTCCCTGCCTAAAGGAGCCCCATGCGCAGTATGACTATCCTGCTTTGTTGGTGCACCATAACCAATATGGGTTCTGGCAATTATCAAAACCGGCTTGTTATTTTTTTCTTTAGCCTTCATAAATGCGGCCTTTAATTCATCTATATTATGCCCATCAACATTTTCTATTACCTGCCAGTTATAGGCACGATAGCGGTCAGCTACTGATTCAGTAAAGCTTAAATCAGTGCCACATGCTAAAGAAATACAATTTTGGTCATATATGACAACAAGTTTTTCCAATCCCCAATGACCCGCCAATGAAGCGGCTTCTGAGGTAATCCCTTCCATCATACAACCGTCACTGGCTAATGCATAGGTGTAATGATCAATAATATTGTAATTTTCAGTATTAAATTTAGCAGCAAGTATTTTCTCTGTTAAAGCCATTCCTACAGCATTGGCTAACCCCTGGCCTAGTGGTCCAGTAGTTGCATCAACCCCCGGTGTATACCCATATTCAGGGTGGCCTGGTGTTGATGAACCTAATTGCCTGAAGTTTTGCAGGTCTTTCAAGGTAACATCATAGCCGGCTAAATGTAACAGGGCATACAATAACATGGAACCATGTCCTGCAGAAAGAATAAATCGGTCACGGTCTGCCCAATCTGGTCTTTTAGCATCGTATCTCATTATTTCTCCAAATAAAACTGCTCCAATTTCAGCACATCCTAATGGTAATCCTGGATGCCCGGAATTAGCTTTTTCAATAGCGTCAACAGATAAACCTCTAATTATCTTAGCTACCTCTTTTAACATTTTATTCCTCCAAAATATTTTTGTATTTTTATATTTTTCTCTCCACGGAAATACTGTAACTTTTTATCTGAAAGAACCTTGTTCAGTTCTATTAATAATCTCATCCTGCAGCTCCCTGCTGAGATTGTTAAAATAATCACTGTAACCGGCTACCCGTACTATAAGGTTCTGGTATTCTTCCGGATTTTTCTGGGCAGCTCGCAGGGTCTGTGCTTTAATCACATTAAATTGAATGTGGTGGCCATCAAGTGCGAAATAGGCACGAATAAGATTAGCCAGACTGGATAGTCCTTTGTCTCCTTCTATCAAAGAAGGGCTAAATTTCTGGTTTAAGAGGGTTCCTCCGGTCTTTAAGTGTTCCATCTTGGAGGCAGATTTGATAACTGCAGTCGGTCCTTTTCGATCCGTTCCTTGAACAGGCGAGATACCCTCTGACAAAGGCCTGGTTGCCTTACGTCCATCAGGGGTAGCCCCGATTACCGAGCCAAAGTAAATATGACAGGTGGTCGGCAACATATTGATTCGGTAGTGTCCTCCCTTGCTGTTTTTACGGCCATTGACCTCCTGGTAGAATGACTCAAAGACCTTACACATAATGGTATCGGCATACTCATCATCATTGCCGTATTTGGGTGTTTGCTCTTTAAGCAATTGATAGATTTCTTTTTCTCCCTTAAAATCATTCTGCAATACTGCCAGAAGGGTATTCATGCTGAAGTTCTTTTTATCATAGATGTGATATTTAATGGCAGAGAAGCTATCAGTTATGGTTGCTATCCCTACTCCCTGAATGTAATCGGTGTTGTAGCGGGCACCACCGGCATTGTAATCTTTGCCTTTAGAGATGCAGTCACTGACAATAATCGAGAGAAATGGCGAGGGCATAGTGGTGGCATATAGCTGCTCAATTAGCTGGTTACCCTTTATTTTAATCTGTATAAAATGATGTAACTGTTTTTCAAAGGCTTCATACAGCTGATCAAAATTGCTAAAGTCCCCGGGATTACCGGTAGTAAGACCAATAGTCTTGCCGGTTCGGGGATCCTTGCCATTATTAAGGGTAATCTCCAGGACCTTGACCAGGTTGAAATAACCAGTCAGGATATAGGCTTCCTTACCGAAAGCACCGGTCTCTACACAACCACTGGTTCCTCCTTCTCTGGAATCGGTAAGGCTCTTGCCCTGTCCTAAGAGCTGAGCAATAACCTCATCGGCATTAAAGATTGAGGGCTGTCCCCATCCTTTGCGAATAATCTCACAGGCACGCTTGAGAAAACGGTCAGGATTTTTTTTACTGAGCTGAATATTGGTACTGGGTTGTAGTAGTCTCATCTCATCTATAACCTCTAAAATGAGATAGGTCAACTCATTGACTGCATCTTGGCCCTGAGGGGTTAAACCGCCATTATTGATATTGGCAAAATCGGTATAGGTTCCGCTTTCAGCCAGGGTAACTCCCACTTTGGGAGGTGCCGGCTGATTGTTAAATTTAATCCAGAAACATTCCAGTAATTCCTTGGCTTTGTCATCATCCAAGATACCTGATTGAGTATCCTGCATATAAAATGGATACAAATGCTGGTCCAGGTGTCCGGGGTTAAAGGAGTCCCAGGTATTTAATTCACTGATAACCCCGATATGAACAAACCAGTACATCTGTAGAGCCTCATGAAAACTCCTGGGGGCATGAGCAGGTACCTGCCGGCAGATCTGGCTGATTTTTAGTAATTCTGCTTTTCTCTGGTTGTCTTTTGTCTGCTGGGCAAGCTGTTCTGCCAGGCTAGCATACCGGTTGGCCAGTTCGATAATAGCATCACAGCAAATTGACATTGCTTTTAATTGATTCAGTTTCTGATAGGCCTCTTGGTCATTGTGATAATCTAAGCCGGCTATCTGTTTGGTGATTTCTTCTTTGAAATCCCGAAAACCCTTTTGATAGATCTTGCCGTCAGCCACAGTATGTCCAGGGGCCCTTTGTTCCATAAACTCGGTAAAGATACCTGCCTGGTAGCAATCCAACCAGTCTTGGTCCATTAAGTTAAAGAGATGATGGCGAATAGATTTTTGCTGCCAATAGGGTATTATCAGCTCCTGCTGGATTTTTTTGGTCTCTTCGCTCACTGCAAAAGAAATTTTGTCTCTGTTGGCAATTAACTCCAGATCATCTAAGGTATGACAGCATAATTCAGGATAGGTAGGTGTTCCGCAGACAGAGCTGCCCCTCTCACCTACGATTAATTCTCCTTCTTCGATGGTAATGGTCTTGTTTTGCAGTAAATATTGAAAAGACAAGGCCCGCAAGACGGGAACAGGTACTGTTCCAGAATACTTCTGGTAGGCCTCAGTCAGCAGTTGTGCCCTCTGAATATCAATATAGGGCTGGGTAGTCATACTTTTTTTTCTTAATCTTTCGATCCTGGTATTCATTTTTATCCTCCTATGCTAACCTGTAAATTTTTTGCTTGCAGGAGTTGCTGTAATTTTCCAAGATGTGCTGGCGAAACAGTTGGGACTTCTGCCATGGGCTGCTCTAATCCCAGCCTTGAGTATTTCTCCAGGCCCATCTTATGGAAAGGCAACAGACTGATTTTTTTTAATTTAAAAGAATTTAAAAGAGTTGCAATTTTTCTAAACTCCTGTGGTGAATCATTGACACCGGGAATCACAGGTATACGAATCTCGATATCGCAGGTTTTCCCTGAGAGTTGTTTTAGGTTATCCAGGATAAGTTTATTGGATACCCCGGTATAGCGGTAGTGTTTTTTTTCATCTATTAACTTAATATCATATAACCATAAGTCAACCAATTTTTCAATCTTTTCAAAACTGGTCCAGGGAACATATCCACAGGTATCAACAGCAGTCTGGATACCTTCCTGCTGACATAAAGACAACAGTTTGGATAGAAAGCCAATCTGCAATAAAGGCTCTCCGCCGGAG
>Ga0334898_1004680_pt1 | contig 9948 bp, 7 predicted proteins | sample GraSluR3_MG_10_FD_207228 | JGI IMG/M metagenome (GOLD analysis project Ga0334898, IMG submission 207228) | Sludge microbial communities from methane-producing bioreactor in Wageningen University, Netherlands - Granular Sludge_3_08-R3 | ecosystem: Engineered > Bioreactor > Anaerobic > Unclassified ... | reverse complement strand
TATGGCCAGATCGCGGATGACGATTGGCGTGCTGTAATGTTGGTTGATGTAGCTCACCACAATCTGCACACTTGAGGGCAGTGAATCCAGAATCGGTTCCATATGTGCATTTTCATCAGAGATGCGCCACAAGAGATTCCACAGACAGACTTGGGCCTTCAAAGGCTGGTCTTCGTAGGAACTGCCGATGAGTTCCATATCCCTTACATAATTGTCGAAATGTTCGAAGGGACCGTTGATCACAGGAAAGGACCATACAGGATCATCGGCAGCGGATGTTGCCCCTGGAATGAAATGGACATAATAATGCGGCGCATGGTCGGGAAATTCCCACTCCAAGGGCGTTTCAGGGGGAGTGATGCTCGCGGTTCCCGCCGATATCGTGAACTGTTCTCCTTGGAGACGCAGTTTCCCAGTATAGAAATAGAGGTGGAGTCCCCAGACCCCATGCATCAGAAAACGTTCCTTCTTCAGGTGTCCATGCAGACTGAGACCAGCCTGTACGATCTTCGGTGGTGCTCCCAATGGTACGGTTATGTTCATAGTGTGATTATATACCAGTGAATGGGGATATTCAACAATTGACTGCTAAATAATGAGCATTTACCATGATCACATGCACAAAGGTTTTGGAGGATGCTACACCTTGCTTTGGAAGCTGTATGGGAGGGGCAAGTGAAATCCTACCGAGTGGCACAAGTTCAACACAATGAATGATGGAGAAGAATAAACTACGGATCGATCCCTGCAAATTCCATGTATGATATGCCGAAAAAATGGATGGGGCGATCCTTGAATCGTGTAATCTCCTGCCTTGTGCAGGAATAACATTAGGAGGATACGTATGAAAAAAGTTCTCACAGTACTTATGGTGCTCACCATGGTGCTCGTCCTCGGTGGACAACTCTTCGCAGCTGCCCAAGCCGAAACCGGCAAGCCGAAAGTGGCCGGAGTCGTCTTCCAGGAAGACCAGTTCATGAAATTGCTGCAGTCGGGCTATCGTGATGCGGCCGAAGCCGCCGGATTCGAATTCTATCCCGGAAACACCAACGGCGATGCTGCCAAGGAAGCCGAATTTTTGAACACCTATGTGACCCAGGGGTACAAGGGTGTCGCAATCAGCCCGATCAGTGAGGAAGCCTCGTTGAAGGTGCTCACCGATGCGGCCAACAAGGGTTTGCTCATCGGTATTTCGAACCATGAATTCAAGCTCCCTTTCCTCACCGGTGCCTACACTTCCGACAACTACAGTCTCGGATCGTCTGTCGGTAAGGCAGCCGCCGAATACATCAAGAAGAATCTCAGTGGCGATGTGAAGATTGCGATCGTGCAGTTCAAGACATTGCTTCCCGAGCAGTCGACCGCCCGCAGCACCGGATTCCTCGATCAGGTCAAGGATCTGCCTGGAGTCCAGGTCGTGACCGACCAGGATGCATGGTTGCAGGACAAGGCCATCACCGTCGCCGGCGACATCATTACCGCCCATAGCGATATCGATATCATCTTCAGTGCGAACGAAGGTGGAACGATCGGTTCAACCATGGCAGTCAAGAACGCCGGCAAGGCCGGGCAGATCGTTGTCTTCGGTTTCGATGGCAGCGAGCAGATGGTCCAGTTGTTGAAGGATCCCGCGAACATCCTCCAGGCAGCGATCGCCCAGGATCCCTATACCATCGGAATCAAGACAATGGAATCGGTCATCAAGGCGGTCAATGGAGAAGACTACAGCGATACGAAGGGCAAGTCCTTCATCGTCCCCGGAATCCTTCTCGAAAGGTCCAATCCCACAGGTCTCGATACCTTCCTTGCCGACTTGAAGTCGAAGATGTAGGGTTTTCACATACATCGTAAGATGGTAGAAACACATAAGTAGTAGGTGGAGCTTGGGAAATTCCCGAGCTTCACCGTCATGTGTCATGGTAGAATGGCAACGAGGTGATGATGAGTATCCTACGTGCGAGCAATATTACAAAACGCTTTCCCGGTACCGTTGCACTCGACGATGTATCGATCTCCTTCCAAAGCGGCAAGGTGAATGCATTGGTCGGGAAGAATGGTTCGGGCAAGTCGACATTGGTGAAGGTCATCAACGGCGCCTACAACGAATTCGACGGGAATTTGTATTTGGACGACGTTGAGTTCCGATACCAACAGCCGAAGCAGGCTTTTGATGCCGGAATCGCGACCGTGTACCAGGAGATGAGCCTTATCCCCGGGCTCTCCGTGGCTGAGAACATACTTCTCGGCCGGTACAGGATGAAGGGGAAGTTCATAGACTGGAAAGAGACCTTCCAGGATGCGCAGGATATTCTCGACGACATGGGAGTAACCCTGCCGGTGAAGGAAATTGTGGCCCACCTGTCGGTGTGGCAATGCCAGGTGATCGAAATCGCCAAGGCGATGAGTGTGAACCCCAAGGTCCTGATCCTCGACGAACCCACATCGGCACTTGCCCAGCATGAAACCGAGATGCTGTACGAGCTGATAAGAAGGTTGGTGAAGAAGGATGTGATCGTAATCTACATTTCGCACCGACTTCAGGAGCTGTGGGAAATCGCGGACACCTGTTCGGTGCTGCGTGATGGGAAATACGTGGGAACATTGGATATGCCCGAGGCAACCCACGCCGATCTGCTTTCGCTGATGTTCGGAGACCTTACCCTGAAGAAGCGGCCAGTCGATGTGGTGGCCCAAGAACAGGTGGTGTTCAAGGTCGACAAATTGACGAGGGAACCGGCCTTCAGGGACATCTCCTTCGAGCTGAGGAAGGGCGAGGTGCTTGGAATCGCGGGGATGCTTGGTGCGGGAAGAACCGAATTGTTGCGTGCGATCTTCGGTGCCGACATACCCGATTCGGGAACGATCCATATCGATGGCGAGGAGGTGAAGAATCCCTCTCCCGTATTGATGAAGCACAAGGGAGTGGCGTTCATACCCGAAGACAGGAAACAACAGGGACTGGTGCAGATTCTCTCCATAAAGGACAACCTGAACCACTCGAGTCTCGATCTGATCTCAAACGGGATCTTCATCGACAACAAGAAGGAGGCGGAGTTCTCCAAGCGGCAGATCAAGGATCTCGACATCAAGATTCCGGGTGAGGAATACCCCATGACCAGTCTCTCCGGAGGCAACCAGCAGAAGGTGGTGGTGGGCAAATGGCTGAACATCGGACCCAAGATCGTGATCTTCGACGAACCCTCGCGGGGAATCGATGTGAATGCGAAGCAACAGATATTCCAAATCATCTGGGATCTGTCACGACATGGATTGAGTTCCATCGTAGTCTCCTCGGAGCTGGAGGAGTTGCTTGAGATCTGCAACCGCATCCTCATCATCAAGGATGGCCAATTCACCGATGAGGTGAATCCGGATGAACTATCGGTAAATGAATTATACGCACTGTGCATGGGAGGCAACTGATTATGATTAACGGAGCTCAACTGGGAGAGAAGGCCTACCGCATCTCCCAACTGTCCAAACGATATATGATGGAGATCATACTGGTGATCCTGGTGCTCCTGTTGATCGTGACGGCACCGGGGTTCTTCACCCTTGGAAATATCCTGAACATCTTCAGGAACGTGGCGATCACCGGTGTGATCTCATTTGCGATGACCATGGTGATCATTGGAGGAGAGATTGATCTTTCGGTCGGTTCCTCGATCGCCCTCTCGGCTGTCATCACCTCAACGGTCACAGGAAAACTTGCCGAAGCGGGGGTGATGCCCATGGAATCGGCAGTATGGATCGGCATGCTGGTGGCGATCATCGTAGGTATGGGGATAGGTTTGTTCAACGGTTTCGTGCGAACGAAGTTCAACATTCCTTCGTTCATCGCCACCTTGGCGATGTTGAATGTGCTGTACGGAATCGCCGCGATCATATCAAAAGGTTTTCCCGTCACCACACTTCCCTCATGGTACAACTGGATCGGTGCCGGTCGTTTCTTCAACCTCATACCGGTTCCCGCCCTTTGGCTGATCATCGCCTTCATATTCGTGTATGTGATCATGAACAAGACGAAACTCGGTCGCGAGATCTATGCGGTGGGAGGAAACCCCGAAGCAGCACGACTATCGGGAATCAATGTCAAGTTCGTGAAGATCATCATCCTCATGATCGTACAGATGTTCGCCGCCTTCAGCGGAATCATCCTTTCGGCCCAAGTGATGTCGGGTTCCTCGACCTTCGGAAGAGGGTATGAGATGGATGTCATTGCAGCGGTCATCATCGGTGGTGCAAGCCTCAGCGGTGGTATCGGGAAAGCCTGGGGAACCTTCATCGGTATCGTATTCATGGGAGTGATCAACAATGGAATGACACTCTTCGGAGTCGGAGACTTCGAAAAGTACGTGGTCAGGGGATTGCTGATCCTGGGAGCGGTCATGCTCAATACGATCCAGCTGCAGAGTCTGCAGAAGGTGAAGCAGAAATAATTGGAAGGCACGGTATCCAAGGGTCCCTCGATTCGAGGGACCTTTTGCCAAGGGTGCAAACCTATTGGGCGAAGGCCGCCCATTGTGGTAGGATGAAACTATGAGTGAATGTGGAACCCTCACGGTCGTGACCCATGCGCAGACTTTGCGCATACCTTGTGAAACGGACCGGACTGTCCTCGAAATGTTGATGGACAACGGTATCACCGATATCAGCAGTCCTTGTGGCGGCAACGGTCTCTGTGGCAAATGCCTTGTACAGGTCGTGGAAGGCAACGGGGGAACCATCCATGGTGACGAGAAGCGACTGCTTGCTCCCGACCAGTTGGAAACGGGCTTGCGAATGGCCTGTCGCATGCGTGTCGGAAAAGGCAGCAATCTCACGATCAAGTTGCTCAACACCGAAGAGGACGCCCAAGTGGTCGCCAACTACGATGTCGCCGAGAGTGTGAAAGATACCGAGGATGTGTTTGAAAAGGACACCTATGGATGTGCGATAGACATCGGAACCACGACGGTGGTGGTCTATCTGGTACGCCTCGATACCCATGAAGTGATCGACCACCGTTCAGCAATGAACCGACAGAGGGCCTATGGTGGCGACGTCATCAGCCGTATCCAATACACCAGCGAACACGACAACGGATTGCAGCTGCTCCAGTCCGAGATAGTAAAGCAACTCGATGCCATGATCTCCGGGTTACTTACCCAACACGGCATTTTCCATACGAAATTGTCTACCGTCGTGGCGGTGGGCAATCCCACGATGATCCACCTCCTCGCTGGAGCCGATCCTGCCGGAATCGCCTGCGCTCCCTTCACTCCCGCCTTCGTCGATCGGAAGACCATGATGGCACACGAAGTGGGATTCACCTCCGTACCAGAAGCCACGCTGCTGCTGCCCGGTTCCGTTTCGGCCTATGTGGGTTCCGACATCACCGTAGGTGTCTACTCCTCCCAAGTGACCGAACCGGGCAAGGTGGTGCTCTACATCGACATCGGAACCAATGGGGAGATCGTTCTTTGGGACGGAGCGAACTTGCACAGTTGTTCTTCGGCAGCCGGTCCCGCCTTCGAAGGAGCCTCGATACGATACGGCATGGGAGCCATCCCTGGTGCGGTGGACCGTATTTGGAGAGCAGAAGACGGTTCGGTGGCCCACTCCACCATAGCAGCCCGCTCTGCGAGGGGAATCTGTGGATCGGGTATCATCGATGTGATGGCACTGTTGTTGGAGATGCGACTGGTCGATGAAACGGGAGCCATGGACGACGAGTATCCCGATGCAGATAAGTACCTGGTGGACTCTCCCGATGGAACGGCTCTCAAGATCACCGATACGGTTGCATTCACCAGTCGTGATGTGAGGGAAGTCCAGTTGGCCAAGGCCGCCATCGCAGCCGGTGCCGATGTCCTGCTCATGGAAGCGGGTTTGACCCATGAAGATCTCGATGCAGTGGTTATCGCAGGAGGATTCGGTAGCTACATCGACAAGCTGCATGCCCAGAGGATAGGCCTTTTGCCGCCTATCGCTACGGATAAGATTCTCACCGTGGGCAATGCGGCCGGGAAGGGTGCCCTTGCACTCCTCATGCACCACAAGGCCTCCGATGCAGTCGAACAGCTGAGGAAACAGACGAACTACATCGAATTGTCCTCATCAATGGCTTTTCAAGAACGCTACGTTGAACATATGATGTTCAATGAGGAATAAGGATGATAGGACCCAGGACGACCCAACATGAAATTCCGCAAGGAGTGCGGGAGGTTGCCGACCACTACAGCAGGGCCACCGGAATTCCCTGCATGATACTCGATGTGGCCAACGCACATCTGATGGACGACCACTGTAAGGTCTGTGCGATGGTGAACGCCACCGATCCACAACTTTCCGAGCGTTGCGTGCAGACCCATCTGCACAATGCGATGCTCGCCGAACGTTTCGGTGGTTCCTACATCTACTTCTGCCTTTTCTCCATGCTCTACTGGGTAAGTCCGGTCTACATGAACGGGAAGATGGAATATGCAATCATCGCAGGTCCTGTGATGGTGCTCGAGGACTCCGAAGCCCTGGAGGACCCGATGGTAACCTCCGACGATATCCGCGAACAAGTAAGGCAGGAGTTGGCACTGCTGCCCCATCTTGAAATCTCGCGCGTGCACAACCTGAGTGAAGTGCTGCGCATGTGCGCAGGATGGGCCAGCGGCTATGCCGAGCATCGCATGGTCGAGAATCGACAGATCACGCAAATGCAATCACGCCTCTCCGAATATATCCAGGAAATGAAGGAGGACGGTGATTCCGCAGTCGACCGGCTGCGATGCTACCCGATAGAGAAGGAAGACCGCTTGCAGGAAGCCATCCGATGGGGGGACCGTCAAACAGCACAACAGGTGATGAACGAGTTGCTGGGAATGATCTTCTTCGTGAGCGGCAACACCATCGACCGGGTCCGTTTCCGTGTAATGGAACTGGTCTCCCTGTTCAGCCGGGCAGCGGTGCAGGGGGGTGCTCCCGAGGATGAGATACTCGAGATGAGCTATCGTTGCCAACGTGAGGTGAACTACTACCACAGTCTCGAGGGGATGGCCCTGTGGCTATCCAAGATCCTCCACCAATTCACCGATCTGGTGTTCGCATCCAAGGACACCGAGTACGGGACCATGATCGCACAAGCGATCCGCTACATCCGCAAACATTATAAGGAACACCTCACCCTTGAGGACACCTCGGCCGCAGTCTCACTGAGTCCCAACTATTTCAGCCGTATCTTCAATGCGAAGATGAACATCTCGTTCACCTCGTATGTGAACCGACTCAGGATCGAGGAAGCCCAACGACTGTTGCTCAATACACGGCTCTCGCTTGTGGAGATCTCGGGAGCGGTCGGATTCGAAGACCAGTCCTACTTCTCGAAGGTCTTCAAGAAAATGACAGGCCTCACCCCAGGTCAATACCGCAAGAGGGCAGGCCGCTTCCCCACGGACAACCAGGAGATCCATGGGAATGGGAATGGATTCGACAGGGTGTAGATGTGAAAAGGACTCATGTATCGCGGCGTACTGCACCCACGGATTTTCTTACGATCAACTCAGTGGGCAAGGTAATGGTTTCATAAGCCGATCCATCTTGTATCAGCTTCACCAATTTTTCCGCTCCCATATTTCCCAGGTCATACGAAGGCACCTTGATTGAAGTGAGAGGCGGTGAATAGAAGCTTGCGACCTCAATATTATCGAATCCTATGATGGAGACATCCTGTGGGATACGAAGATGGAACTCTTTAGCTGCCCTCATCGCACCGATCGCCATCAGGTCATTGGCACAAATAATGGCAGAAGGCGGGGGAGTCTTCTTGAAGAAGGTGAATAGGCCTTGAAATCCAGAATTGATCGTATAATCGCCATGGAAAATATATTCTTCAAATGAATAATCGCAATACTGGGAAGCCATTTGTGTAAACGCTTCCAGTCGGAGTTGTGAATGTATATGATCGTCTGTTCCCGTAATAAACCCTATTCGCTCATGCCCAAGGGATCTGAGAAGATTGAAGGCTTCCTTGATGATTTTTGAATTATCGAACAGGATGGCTGTCCCCACTTGATGGGAATCGTACATGTACGGTCCATTCCCAATGAACACCGTGGGAATCTTACTGTCATATAACGATTTCAAGAAGCTTTCACCTAGCTCAAGCGAAGTCAGTATGATGAGCCCATCCATAGATTTGTTGCGAACTATCTCTTTAAAAAGAATTGAGTTAAAGGTGTCGTTTGTGGTATTCATCGAGATTTGGACCGAATAGTCATGCAGTCGCAAGAAGTTGTTGATTGCCTGGAGTATTGGAAGTTCGTATTGCCAAGTGGACGGTAGGATGGGACTATTGTCGATGAAAGCGACCAAAATATTTCTGGTACGCCCCTGCGCCAAGGATTGGGCTACGGTATTTGGTGCATACCCAAGTTTTTCAATGGCTGCAAGAACTGCTTTCTTGGCTTCTTCGCTTACCAGTGGGTGTCCATTGATTACTCTTGAGACGGTCCCAGTGGAAACTTTTGCCAACTTAGCAACATCTTGCTGTGTTACTTTGTGCATCATTATCCATTTTCCCCTTTGTGTAGCCTTAATAATGTAAGCGCATCACTGCTAATACATTACTATAAAATCAGCCTGAAGCAAAGAAAGAAAATTATTTTTTGTTGACAAATTCTTGTAACGATGACTAAAATGTAAGCGCATACAGTAATTTGAATCCAAAAAGGAGGATCTCATGAAAAAGACAGTATTTCTATGTCTGTTGCTTGTTTCCCTATTACTTTTCGCCTCATGTTCAGGCGGTGACGCAACTGCTCAATCCAGCGCAGGGGCTGGAGAGGCTGCCGTGAAAGTCAGTACACTTCAAACAATTTTGGATCGTGGAGTCTTGAAAGCAGGTATCGCGCTCAATGGTCCCCCAATCGGAGGTCGTGACGACAAAGGTCAGCCCTATGGATACGATGTCGATTTTGCCCAGAAGTTCGCCGACACGTTGGGTGTGGAATTGGAAATCACCGATGTTGATGGAGAAACCAGGATTCCCGCCCTCACCAGTGGTCGGGTTGATATCGTGTTTGCCAACATGACTGGAAATCTCGAAAGAGCAAAATCCATCAATTTCTCGACTCCCTACCTACGTGCTGGAATCAAGATGATGGTCCAGAAAGGCAGTCCTTACCAAGTTATTGAAGATTTGAATGATCCAAACATCAAAATTGCGGTTGGTAGAGGAACCACAGGGGAAGAACTGGCACTTGCGTATGCCCCAAATGCCGAATTGGTGTATGTCGCCAACTTCACTGACCAAACACTCCTTCTCAAGCAGGGAAAGGTCGATGCTACATTTGAAGATAGTACCCTCATTGACTTCACCGCAGGGCAAAGCAAGGGTGAACTGGTCGCCAGGTCCAAATTGTATACTTCCGATCCGATTTGCATAGGACTTCCCAAGGGGGATATAGAATTCGTACGCTATGTTGATATGTTCGTCTCATGGATGATAAGTTCCGGTTGGCAGAAGGAAACCTACCTGAAATGGTGGGGAACCGAACCGACCTCCGAATTGGTGGCTCTTTGGTAGTAGGAATAGTATCCTTGCGGGATGACATTCCCGCAAGGATATCACCAAGCTCTTTCGAGTAATGATGCGGGAGTATACATGTATCTGAATTTCAATTTCCTCAGCACCTATTATCCGATGTTGTTGAAGGGAGCAAGATATACGATCATTATTTCCATAGGTGCACTTGCACTTGGCTTTGTGATCGGAATATTGGTGGCCCTCATGCGCCAATCACATAATAAGGTACTGAACTTCATTGGAGCAGCATGGGTTGAATTTCTAAGGAATACACCGTTTCTCGTACAATTGTTCTTTCTTTACTTTGGGCTTCCCGAACTGGGAATCTATACGGATCCGACAATTACCGCTGTTCTAGCTTTGGGAATCAACTCCAGTGCCCCGAACTGTGA
>Ga0334898_1004678_pt1 | contig 9952 bp, 5 predicted proteins | sample GraSluR3_MG_10_FD_207228 | JGI IMG/M metagenome (GOLD analysis project Ga0334898, IMG submission 207228) | Sludge microbial communities from methane-producing bioreactor in Wageningen University, Netherlands - Granular Sludge_3_08-R3 | ecosystem: Engineered > Bioreactor > Anaerobic > Unclassified ... | reverse complement strand
TCCTGGTTCTCAACAACAAGCGGAGCTACATCGGCGACGCGGTGGGCCGGGGATTCAAGCGGGTCGCGTTCAACCTGATCCTGATCATCGCCCTGGCCCTGGCCACGATCGGCGCAACGATCAAGATCAAAGGCAACGTGTACGACCCGATCATGAAGATGCTCCGCGGCCCCCAGGCCGCGGCCACCGCCGAGTTGCCCGCGGATCAGGCTTGAGAGGGTCGCGGGCAAACACCTGCCGAGAGAACCCCGGTCGTCGGCGTACCCTCGCGGCACGGTTTGGCTGAAGCCTCGGGCCGTCAGGTGAACAACTCCTCCGCGGTCCCGCGGAAGATCCTCTCGACGTCGCCGTCGCGAAGTCGGCATGCGCGCACGGCTTGCCGAAGCGCCAGAAGCGATTCGATGCCCACGAGCGTGGGGCGGCAGAACCGCGCGCCGGCAAAGTCGACGTTGTGCTCGTGCATCCAGAAAAACCCGTCCCCCACGCTTACGCACCGCCCGCGCAGATTGCACACGGGCCAGTCGGTGCCGAACGCCAGGCGCGACGGGCCGAACGCGCGAAGGACGGCCTCGATGGCCCCCGGCTCGCAGATCGCCGACGTGTCGAAGTAGACGTTCTCCTGCCCGCCGAGCGAACCGATCCCGTCGATCGTGTGCCGGGCGCAAAACCCCCGGGCGGCGTGGGCGAGAATCAGCCGCGCCCGGCGATGGCGGCCGCACCGCGCGCGAAGGTAGTGCTGGTTCTCCGGATCCGACAGCGCCCGGCGCCGCACCAGGTGCAGCATGATCGCCAGGCCGTGCGCCTCGGCCAGCTCCCACGCCCAGTCGGGCAGAAACTCGCCGATGGCCGCCTCGTAGGTATCGGCCGACCGGGCAAACAGGTGATACGCCTTGAAGCCCGCGAATCGTCCCGCGCGCAGCTCCGACTCGACGATCGCGGGATCGTCGCCGGGACGGATCAGGCGCAGCGCCCGGCTTCGCCGGCGCGCGGCAACCTGCGCGGCCACGAACGCATTCTCTCGCTCGACGTCGACCCGGCCATTGGCCGGCAGGGCGAAGAACAGTCCGTCGCGAGGGCAATCGTCTCCCATCCAACTCGACAGGCTTTGACGATAGGCGTCGAAGCCCTGCCGGGCGGCGGCGTCTTCGTCCGACCCGTCGACGTCGAGATTCAGCCCGGCCACCGTGTAAAGATGGGCGTGCGCGTCGAGCGCATCGGGCGGAACGAACCCCGCCAACTCCCGCCGGTACAGGTCGCGGTCGTGCTCGCGGACCTCGCGGTAGGCGCTGGGCAGGTACGCCACGGGCGGGCTGGTCGGCTTGTCGCGCAATGCGGGTTCCTTGGGCCGGCATCGTATCGGCGGAGCACGGCCCCATCTTAATCCGCGGAAAGACGAAAACACAACACCCGGGCCCTCCGAACGAGCCGGCACGTGATCGCTTGCGCGGGTTCTCGCGGTGCGACCGCCGCGCCCGCCCAATCTTGCCGCGCCGGCGATCGGCCGCCATAATGGCCGGATGGCTCGACATCCCGATCCCGATACCACGTCCACACCCATGCAGAAAATCTCCGTCGCCCAAGCCCGCCGGCCCGAGTCGATCGGCAACGAAGTCGTCGTCGAGGCCTGGGTCCGCACGCGCCGCGACTCGAAGGCCGGCTTCAGCTTTCTCGAACTGAACGACGGCTCGTCGATGGGCAACGTCCAGGTGCTCGCCGAGGCGTCGCTCGACAACTACGAGTCGCACGTCAAACGCCTCTCGCCCGGATGCAGCGTCCGCGTCGCCGGGCTGGTGCGCGAGTCGCCCGGCAAGGGGCAGGCCACCGAAATCCAGGCGACCCGGGTCGACGTGCTGGGCACGGCCGACGCCGAGACCTACCCGCTCCAAAAAAAACACCACTCCTTCGAATTCCTGCGGACCATCGCCCACCTGCGTCCGCGAACGAACACCTTCGGGGCGATCGCCCGGGTGCGCAACTGCACGTCGGACTCGATCCACCGGTTCTTCCAGGAGGAAGGCTTCCTCTACGTCCATACGCCCATCATCACCGCCAGCGACTGCGAGGGGGCGGGCGAGATGTTCCAGGTCACCACGCTCGACCTGGCCAACCCGCCCCGCGCCGAGGGACGGGTCGACTTCACCCAAGACTTCTTCGATCGCCCCTCGTACCTGACCGTCAGCGGACAGCTCGAGGCCGAAACCTTCGCCTGCGCGCTGGGCAAGGTCTACACCTTCGGACCCACCTTCCGCGCCGAAAACTCGAACACCTCGCGCCACCTCGCCGAGTTCTGGATGGTCGAGCCCGAAATGGCCTTCTTCGAACTCGACGACAACATGGACCTGGCCGAGCGGTTCCTCAAACGCATCTTCCGCGACGTGCTCGAACGCTGCCCCGAAGACATGGAGTTCTTCAACCAACGCATCGACAAGACCGTGCTCGACACCCTGCGGGCAATCGTCGACAGCCGGTTCGTGCGCCTGCCGTACACCGAGGCGGTCGCGATCCTCGAGAAGTCGGGCCAGACGTTCGAGTTCCCCGTCGCCTGGGGACACGACCTCCAGGCCGAGCACGAACGCTACCTGACCGAAAAACACTTCCAGTGCCCCGTCATCCTCTTCGACTATCCCCGCGCGATCAAACCCTTTTACATGCGGGTCAACGACGACGGGCGCACGGTGCGGGCCATGGACGTGCTCGTCCCCAAGGTCGGCGAGATCATCGGCGGCAGCCAGCGCGAAGAACGCCTCGACGTCCTGCGCCAGCGCATGGACGAACAGGGCCTCGACGCCGAAAACTACGGGTGGTACCTCGACCTGCGGCGCTACGGCACCGTGCCCCACGCCGGTTTCGGCCTCGGCCTCGAACGCACCATCCAGTTCATGACCGGCATGGCCAACATCCGCGACGTGATCCCCTTCCCGCGCACGCCCGGCAGCGCCGATTTCTGAGCGCCAACTTCCCCCGCCAAAACCTCGCCCCAGCCTCCGTCCCCCGCGGCGGGTGCCAAACGGCCCGATTCTCGGATTCTCGCCGCCAGCGGTGGGGTTCGTGTGGGTGCCAAACGGCCCGATTCTCGGATTCTTGTAGCCAGCGGTGGGGTTCGTGTGGGTGCCAAACGGCCCGATTCTCGGATTCTTGTCGCCAGTGGTGGGGTTCGTGTGGGTGCCAAACGGCCCGATTCTCGGATTCTTGTAGCCAGCGGTGGGGTTCGTGTGGGTGCCAAACGGCCCGATTCTCGGATTCTCGCCGCCGGTGGTGGGGTTCGTGTGGGTGCCAAACGGTGCGATTCTCGGATTCTTGTAGCCAGCGGTGGGGTTCGTGTGGGTGCCAAACGGCCCGATTCTCGGATTCTCGCCGCCAGCGGTGGGGTTCGTGTGGGTGCCAGGCGCAGAGCGACTCGCATTCTCGGCCCCCTCCGACCGGATAGCCAGCGCGCCCGTGGGGCGCGCCGGCCTTTCGGTCGCCAGCCCCGGCCCCCTTGGCGGTCACGTTGTGACGGATTCTTCATTCCGACCTCCCGACCGGCCGGGTCGCCGTCGCGTGATTCCCTTGGCGACCTCCGAGGCCGCCCAGAGCACGCCGCGTGCAGCGGGCGCGACCTTCCAGCCCCGCCCCACCCTCACGGGCGTCCCCGGCCGCGTGCGACCTATATACTTGCGTTCACATATCATGGCCGATCCCCCCTCGGAAGTCAAGCGGCAAGAGGGCCGCGCCGATGCTGCGGTCCAGCGCGTGACCGGGCAAGACCCCGAGACGCCGATTTGGAGCAGGCGCGCCGTTTTTTGCACAGGGCCCCTTGACACGCCCCGCGCGAGTGGTAGGCTGGCGATTGGTGTATCGAGTTCCACCGAATCGGCCACCCCCTCACTCCGAGCGCGTCGGCGGCGTCAATCGTCGGCACCGGTCACGAGCGGTTTCGCTCCGATTTCCGATCCCGCCGGAGCGCGTGGAACAACTTTGACGCGAGCACGCGCACGGCACGTGGAGGCGCCCTACTCGCCCGGCGAGTCCCGGGCGAGCTGGGGACCCAGCGGAAATACGAGAATGTTGCACGCGATTGTACGACGCGCTGTTACCGCCGCCAGGCGATTCGTCGCACACGAGGGGGCGGTACAAGCCAGCGCGGGCAGGCACGCCCGCCCGGGCAAGAGGGCGCATGTTGCTCTGCCGCCCGTGCAATTGAATACTCCAAGAACGAGCAAAGCACCGCGTTCTCGAATACGAGGAACAAGAACGGGGCTGCCCGAAATCGGGCGGAGAGAATGAAGGCCAATCGTCTGGCGGCGGGTAGGTGGCGGGGGAGGGCGACGCGCGATATCATCGACAACGGCAACGAGGGGCTTTGCGAGCACCTCCATCGCATCCTCGGATCGACGGAGGCCGGGGGGGGCTTGCCGTGGCATGCTTCGCCGTGCCGGGGTTGGAGAGGGAGCGTGGGGTGGAGCGCGTGAAGACGGGTGCCGCCTTCCGGCGGTCTTCCTTTCGAGACTCGGGACGAGGCAACGCTCATGGCCTTACGCGTCATGCAGATCTATCTTCCGCAGTCGTCCGATGCCGACTTGGACGAGTTGCTCGAAGGGCGGAAGATTCTTGGCCGGTGGCGCGACACGGATGCCGATCAGGTCGTCTTGCACCTGCTCGTTCCCGCGGAGGAAACCGAGCCGATCATGGACCGGTTCGAGCAGCGGTTTTCGGGGGCGGAGGGGTTTCACGTGATTCTTTTCCCCGTCGAGGCGGTCCTGCCGCGCCCCGAGGTCAAGCCGAACGACGAAGAGAGCCCTGTCGCCGAAAAACCGGAGAAAGAGCGGCAACGCATCAGCAGGGAAGAGCTTTACAACGAGGTCACCGAAAGCCTGGGGATCACACGCGTGTACCTCGGAATGATCGTCTTGTCGTCGATCGTGGCCGCGGTGGGGCTGCTGCGCGACGATGTGGCCGTGATCATCGGCGCCATGGTCATTGCGCCTCTGCTGGGCCCAAACGTTGCCATGTCGCTGGGCACGACGCTGGGCGACACGGACTTGCTGCGCCGCGCGGCGGTGACGAACTGGGTCGGCATTGTGGCGGCCTTCGGGTTTGCCGTGTTGGTGGGCCTGATCGTCCAGGTCGACGTCGACATCCCCGCGATCGCCTCCCGCACCCGGGTCGGATTCGGCGACATACTGCTCGCCTTGGCCGCCGGGTCGGCGGGTACGTTGGCGTTTAGCCGCGGCCTGGCCGGCGCGGTGATCGGGGTCATGGTCGCCGTGGCCCTGATGCCGCCGCTGGTCGTGTGCGGGATGCTGTTGGGGGCGGGCCGCGCCGCTTCGGCCTTCGGCGCGTTTCTGCTTCTGGCGGCCAACCTCATCTGCATCAATCTGGCAGGCGTCGGCATCTTCCTGCTCCAGGGCGTGCGGCCTCGTAGCTGGTGGGAGGCTGAGCGGGCGACGAAGGCGACCTGGAAGGCCGTCGTGACTTGGGCCGTCCTTCTTGCCGTGCTGGTTCTCATTTTGTGGGTGAACCAGCGGGTGTAGCGTTTCCGCCTCGAAGATCGGGCATCGCCCAGACGATCGGTCGGTGAACGAGCCGAGCGCTGCGGCCGGGCCGCGGCGTCCCTTGCGGACCGCGGGGCGGTGCGAAACAATGGAGGCTCGACGAGACGAACCATCCAAGCGAGGTCCACGATGTCCTACCGAGAGAATCGACGCGGCTTTTTTCGCGACGCGGCATTGATCGGCTGCGGCGCGGTCGGCGGGATCGCCGGCGGCTTGTTTCCCACCGGGGCGCCGGCGATCGGCCCCATCGAGCGGCCCGGGCCGGCCAAGTTCAAGTTCAGTCTGGCCGGATACAGCTACCGCAAGCTGCTGACGGGCAATCCGCCCGAGCTGACGATCGCCGACTTCATCGTCGACTGCGCCCGCTTCGGGCTCGAGGGAACCGAGCCGACCTCGTATTACTTTCCCAAGGATTGGACGGTCGACGACCTGCGCCAGCTCAAGCACCTGGCGTTTCGTCTCGGTTTGGACTTCTCGGGGACGGCCGTGGGCAACGACTTTTGCCATCCGCCCGGCGAAGAGCGCGACCGGCAGATCGCGGGCGTCAAGCAGTGGATCGAATACGCCGAGATTCTCGGCGCGCCGGTCATCCGCATTTTTTCGGGCCGCCCGCGCAAGGGCCAGACCGAAGAGGAGGCCCACCGCCTGGCGGTCGAGGGCATGGAGGAGTGCTGCGATTACGCCGGGCGGCATGGGGTGTTTCTGGCCTTGGAGAACCACGGCGGGCTGACCACGACCGTCGAGGGCATGCTGCGTCTCGTCCACGACGTCCAAAGCTCGTGGTTCGGGGTGAACCTCGACACGGGCAACTTCCACGCCGGCGATCTCGACCAGGTGTATGCCGATCTGGCGAAGATCGCCCCGTACGCGCTGAACGTGCAAATCAAGGTCGCCGTGGCGGCCTCCGACCGGAAGAAGGTCCCCGCCGACTTTGGCCGCCTGGCCCGCATCCTCACCGACGCGGGCTACCGCGGCTACGTCGTGCTCGAGTACGAAGAGGACGAAGATCCCCGGGTGGCCTGCCCGCGCTACCTCGACGCGATGCGCAAGGCGTTTGCCTGAATGCTCGTGCACGGTCCATGCGACGCCGCGGCCGCGGTCCCTGCCACGTCAGTCGCGCACGACGGCGACCTTGAGGGGCGAGGCCCAGGAGCGCCGTTCGGGCGCGTCGCACGCGAAGACGTATGAGGGCAGGCTGGTGAAACGACCGGGGATGGCGCCGCGCAGGTCGAGCTGCAAGTCGGTTTTGCCCTGGGGAGGCAGGCGGCGCCAGTAGCAGACGAGCTGGCCGGCGCCGAGGTCGAAGTGATCGACGTGGCCGGCCTTCTGGAGCTTTTCGAGCTGGCCGCGTGGAATCTCGAGGCCGGCGGGCAGGCGGACCACCGCGACGACCGGCAGCGGGTGATGTTCCGTGACGTTTTCGACCGTGACCGACAGGGCCAAGGTTTTGCCTGCCGCGACCTGGGCCCGATCGAGTCGCGTCGCCAAGCGCAGAGGCGCGGCCTCGTCGTCGGGGGCCTGCGCGCCGTGGTAGGCGACGTCGACGACGAACGGCATCGCATTGCTCCCGGAAAGGGCGAGCACGAGGTCGTTGTCGCCCGATTCGAGCTCCGACTCGAGGCCGGTCAGGGCGATGCGATCCTGGCAGCCCGCCTTGAACTCGGCCTGGCCGATGGTCTTGGGGTCTTTTTTGACGAGGAGCTTGCCGTCGGCAAGGGTGCGCCGATTGAGCCGGGCGTGCTCGACCAGCGCATCGAGAGCGAGGACGGTGGCTCGAATCGAGCCGAATCCGCCGTCCGCTCGCCGGGCGGCCAGCAGCGCGTCGACGGCCCGCTCGACCTGCTCGGCGTAGCCGGGCAGTTTCATCCAGGCCAGGGCAGCCAGGGCGGTCGTTTCCACGGCGCGGCAGTCGTCCGCGCGGTGCGGCGGCGCCGGATCGCCGAGCGCGAGGCGTCCTTCGACGGCCTGGAGCACGGCCAGCGTATCGAGAAGCTTCGCGCCTTGGCTCACCTTGCCCGCGTTGACGGCCACGGCCGCCGCCACGGCGAGCAGGTACGGGTTCTGCGACGCGTCGGCCCTTTGGACGAGGCGGTCGACGTCGAGGTCCTGGCGGCCCGACTCCGAAAGAGCCCAGGTGATGAACGCCGCGTCGACGTCGTCGACAAACTCGTTCTCCGAATCGCCGGCGCCCTTGCGGAAGCGTCCTTCCCCGTCGCGAAGGCCCACGAGCCAGTCGCCCGCCCGGTCGATCGCCTCGGGGTCGACGTCCCACGCCTCGGCCAGCCGATCGAGTTGCAGCAAAGCGAAGGCCGAAAGCACGGCCTCGGCGGGTTCTCCCGCAAACCGGCCGTAACCATGCTCGGGGGCTTCGTACTGGGTGGTTTTCGGGTAGCCCTCGGCGATCAGGTCGCGAACGCGGCGGGTGAGGGCCGGGTTGGCCAGGTGGTGGGTGTCCATGTGCTTCCGGCAGATCGCACCGACGAGGTTCGCGCCGACGGTGCGTTCCAGACACTCGTAGGGCCGATCCACAATGCTCTCGAGCCCTTTCTGCAAATCGGCCAGAAGGCTGGGAAACGCCTCGAGGGTGACCTCGAGCGATCCGGGCTCCCACTGTTCGGGGAGTCGGACGACCAGCTTCTGCTCGCCCTTGAGTTGCCCGCCGCGCACAAGCCGGTGGGGAAAGCCGGGCGGAACGACTTCGAGCCGGCGGGTCATCTCGTCGGTGAGACCTTCGCTCGCGGCGCGGAAGGTCAAAGGGCATTGCCCCTTGCGCCCCGACACGTCAAGGGCGAAGATCGCGCGCACGCGGTCGCGAGGGCCAATCTCGATCGTCCTCTCGGCGGCCCCCTCGAGTTGGACCAGGTTGCCGTGACGCAGCAAGAGTCGGACCGCGCGGCGCTGGTCCGACGCGTTGACGACCGTCGTGGGCAACTCGATGCGGTCCCCGGCGACGACCCGGGATGCAAGCTCCGGCTTCAGGTGAAAGGGCATCCGCGAAACGACGACGCTCTCGGCCGAGCCGATCCGGCCGTCTTTCGCGTGGGCGTCGACGAGCAGGCGGAAGGTGCCCGGCGTCTTGGGCAGGTCGAAGCCCAGCGCGACGGGGCGCCCCGCCCCGTCGCTGAGCGTGCCCTCGCGGTCGACCCGAACCAGCGGACACCATAGAAGCACATCGGCCGGCGTGACGGGGTCGTCGGCCCCCGTTTCGTCATCGGGCGCGTCGCCTTTGGCGCGCACGCCCCCGGGCGGCCTCTGCGGCGCATCGTCGGGCTGATAGGGAAGAAAGGCCACCGGGCTTTCGGGAAGCGACTCGAACCGTTCGGGGTCCATGAGAATCCCCCCGACAACCAGGCAAACGGTGCCGACGCCGATGGCCGGCACCCAGAGCCTCGGTCCGCGCGCCACGTTCAGGGTCTCGAGCATGGCCACCAGCATCACCAGGCCAATCCCGCCGAAAAGGGACAGGCCGGTCAGCACGTTGGTCGCCCAGGTGCGATGGGCCTGATAGGCGGCCAGGCCCTCCTGGTACCGCTCCTGCAAATCGAGCAGGTTGTCGAACACCGCCGGCGGACCCGCGTCGATGACGGGAAAGGCTGACGCCGGGTCGGGGGAGAATTCGAAATCGTCGTTGGTTTCGGGGGTTGGCCGAGGCGTTGCGCCGTCGGCGGCGAGCGCCGGCTGGTTCCCAAGAAACAGATCGAGCGCCACGGCGTGCTCGCGGCTGTCGGGCGGAAAGAAGTCGAACGCGCCGGGCAGGGCGGGGAGCCCCGAGCCGAGAAGAAGATCGGCGGCCAGGCTTGCCCCGCTCGACGCCTTGGAAACGCCGAGCCGATCCTCCCTTGCGCAGACGCCCAATGTGGCTTCGATCGGGTCTTCGTCCTCATCGACGACCGAGCAACCCACGACGACCGGGTTCCCCGGCCGGTACGGCTCGTCGAGCTGCCGCATCCTGGCCTGGAGCCGGCGGGCCGGCTGCCGGTACACGAGACGCCGCGCCACGGGGCGGGGCGGATGAAAGCGGTAGTCGTAGATCGTGACCTCGATGATCCCGCTCACGTGGTCCTCCAGCGGGATCGCCACGGGGTAGGCCGTATCGACCTCGTCGACCACGAACGCCTGGCGCCCCACCGCGACGCCGCGGCACGAGGCCGAGGCCACCAGCGGCAGTCCCTCCTTCGACGCGCGAACGGTGAGGTCCAGCCGCTGACCCGCCTGGAACACGCCGAGCCCGGCGTTGACCACCAGGTCGGCCTCGGGCGTCACGGGAGGCAACCGGGCCGCCGCGAGGCCATCCGCTTCGTCTTGCAGCCGCAACGAATAGGCTTCGCCCCGCTCGGGGACGATCGTGAACGTTCCCATGCCGCGCTGGGTGGTGGCGATGCCGGCCACGGGGCGCCCCTGACTGTCGATGATCGTGC
>Ga0334898_1004676_pt1 | contig 9957 bp, 5 predicted proteins | sample GraSluR3_MG_10_FD_207228 | JGI IMG/M metagenome (GOLD analysis project Ga0334898, IMG submission 207228) | Sludge microbial communities from methane-producing bioreactor in Wageningen University, Netherlands - Granular Sludge_3_08-R3 | ecosystem: Engineered > Bioreactor > Anaerobic > Unclassified ... | reverse complement strand
ATTCCACTACATGTTTTTTCCAAAATCTATGAAATTTGTTCCAAAACCTGCATTTTTCCGTTTCGTGACCCCGATTTTTAAGTTTTAACTGACAAATCCAGGAGAGGAAGGCATTTTGACATTGTTTCAATTCCTTATAGGTAGTATGGAAATGAAGACACCGACAAGAAAGAAGGGACTGAAGTAAACAGTTTCAATTCCTTATAGGTAGTATGGAAATATACCTATTACAAGGTTACTAATGTAACCTTATTAAAGTTTCAATTCCTTATAGGTAGTATGGAAATATACCTATTCTCTTTTTTGTGCTTTTTTAGATTCTGAGTTTCAATTCCTTATAGGTAGTATGGAAATTCGAACCTTATGAAGGGGACGAACCTTATGTAGAGGGTTTCAATTCCTTATAGGTAGTATGGAAATGATATAAGACAAAACACTCATGATGTAAATTATGAGTTGTTTCAATTCCTTATAGGTAGTATGGAAATTAAGAACGTTGTAACTCCTGATGAAAACCAGAAAAGTTTCAATTCCTTATAGGTAGTATGGAAATAGATAGTTCATATATTTTTTGGGTTTCAGATTATACGTTTCAATTCCTTATAGGTAGTATGGAAATCTTCTTCAACTTGCCATCTTCAACGAAAAGCTTATCGGTTTCAATTCCTTATAGGTAGTATGGAAATAAAATGTTTTCCCACTCTATCTCTTGATATTTCTTTAGTTTCAATTCCTTATAGGTAGTATGGAAATCCTATTCTTAACCTTAAAATTACCTTAAAACTTTTTTGTTTCAATTCCTTATAGGTAGTATGGAAATCTACCGTCGCCTCTTCTAGTGTAACCACCTTTTGTGGAGTTTCAATTCCTTATAGGTAGTATGGAAATCAACTTTGTCGCACGAGGCTTACGCCTCAATGTTTTGTTTCAATTCCTTATAGGTAGTATGGAAATATACAAAAACATACCTGAAATACCATTTGATTCTGATTGTTTCAATTCCTTATAGGTAGTATGGAAATTTGGGTTGAAAATTGGGATGAAGTATCCCAGGAAATGTGTTTCAATTCCTTATAGGTAGTATGGAAATCGATACTTTTTTCTATCCTCTTATTGTTTCTTTCAATGTTTCAATTCCTTATAGGTAGTATGGAAATAAAATAAAAAAAACCTCTCAAATATGAGAGGTTTTGGTTTCAATTCCTTATAGGTAGTATGGAAATCGAAACGTTTAGCAGAATTATTTTTAGAAGCAACGGGGTTTCAATTCCTTATAGGTAGTATGGAAATCCATAAAACTTTGAAGTTCTTGCGTGTTTTTAAATTCGTTTCAATTCCTTATAGGTAGTATGGAAATTTAAAAGGACAATTGAAATTTATTAGTGATGAAAAAGGTTTCAATTCCTTATAGGTAGTATGGAAATTTCATCTTTCTATCTATCTTTCTATCTTGAAACCGCTGTTTCAATTCCTTATAGGTAGTATGGAAATTCTCCTTCTGACAAAGCACAGAAATCGGCTCAATTATGTTTCAATTCCTTATAGGTAGTATGGAAATAAGAAGCTTTTGGCTTTATTCAGCAAGCTTTAGAAATGTTTCAATTCCTTATAGGTAGTATGGAAATGCATTGCACTTACTATTATATCAGAAAAATAAGATTATTGCAAATTATTTATAAGAGGTTAAAATTTTCTAACAACGCTTTATTGATTAGGGTTTGTGCATTTGTCGAACTACGGTGTTTTTTTCTCTACTACACATCGACTAAAAACCAAAAAATATAAAAATGCAAAGTATTAAAACTTTGCATTTTTATAAAATTATAAATTTTCTAAAAAAATATCTCTTAATTCTGGCAACCAATTATAAAAATTTATTTTTGTATTTTTAATTATATCTGAAATAAGCGGACTATTCATGCTTTTTTTATTAAAATCAGCTGAAATAGAAACATTTTTAATAGAAGAATTTTTTTTAGCATGATCTTCAAATAAAATTTTATCTATTAACTCTTTCCTAACGCTTTCGCCTTCATGAATAAACTTATTTCTATGATTTGAAAAATCATCTCTTGCATTAAAAATAAATTGGATTTCATTTAAGAATGGGTTTTTATAATTAAAATTTTCATTTTCTTCAAACTTTTTTTTAATCTTTTCAAAAGTCCCCCAATTAGCCCTCTTAAAATTTTTTTCATTAAATAATTTATCAAAATTTTCTCTTGCGAGTTTTTATCTGCTATAGAATCTTTAGAATTATTAGATTCTTTATATTTATAATCAACTGAATTAGGATAACTATTTTCAAGAATTTGCAAAAAAGCATGTTCTAAAGTAGTATTTATTAAAGTGATTACTCCCCACCAATTTGAAACAGCATATAAATTTATTATTCTTAATAAACTTCTATTAACAGCATTATCTTGAGAACTTATTTCGTGAATATTTTCAAAAATTTTTTTCAATCTTTCGTCATTAGGGTTATTGAAAAAATTATCATAGTTTTCAAATTCCTTTTCATCCATAAATCCGTTTAATAATTCTGATGCGATTTTTAGAATTTTTTTATTCGAATCACTAATCTCTTGTAAAAAATATGTATTCTCTTTATCCGATTTTTCTATTAAATCGTTAGCACCTGTAAAATCAAAATTCTTTATTCTGTTTCTCAACTCATATTTAATTCTAAGTTTTTCTTTAAACAAATGATATTCAGATTCTTTTATATTAGCTCTTTTTTCATCTGTTTCAAAAAAATTAATATTAGAAGGAAAATAAAAAGAAATAATATCATTTAAAGCGTTATTTATATCAGGAATTCCAGCTTTAGAAATTATATAAATATCTTCATTATAATTTTCTTTTATTTCAGCAAAATATTTATCAAAAGCATTTTTAACTAATTTGATTACAATAGATGAAGGTAAATCTATTTCCTCAAGAGTTATTTTTTCAGTTAAATTAATAGGAATTATTTTTACAATATTATTGATATTATAAAATTCTTTTATTTTTTCTATATAATCATTAATTAATTCAGCAAATAAATAAGGTTCAACTTTGATTCGATCATTATTTTTTTTATCTGCTGAACCTAAAAAATTTTGCCGGTTTGTATATAAAAGATACACTTTCTCTATTTTTGGCAGTTTATTTTTTTTTATATAAATACTTAATCCCAAAATAGCTTTTTCAAATAAAGGGAATGTAATTAAGTTATTATTTAATATTCTATTAGTTTCATCTTGCAAAGCTTTTTTATTATCTTCTTTAGAGCTTTCAAAGTTTTTTGGAGGATCAATTTTATTCTTTTGAACTAAATCAATTTCAAAAGAATTATCATTTTTTTTAAATAAAGGCTGCCATTTAATAATTTCAGGATTATTTTTTTCCTTGATATGATTTTGAGCTTCAAAAAGATTATCTATACAATAACAGTTTTTTCCATCTACAAACTGCAAATCTCTTTTTCCAACAGTAATAATAGCTATACTCATTTTATAATCTCCTTAGCTTGAAATCTCGTCTTCTGATATCAGAATGCCAACTTGGTATTGTGTTTTTACCGTTTATTACAGGATATTTTAATTCTATCTTTTTTAATTGCATAAGATCCGTTAATTCTTCAGAGGCTTCACCAAAATTATTTTCAACATATTCTTTACAAGAACTAATATATTGGTTTTCAATTGATAGTTCTGTTTCGAGATTATTATCTGTCAATTTTATAAATTTTATTTTCTCAACGAATATTTTAACTGCACCCATGCCATAATTTTTTCCATAACCAATCTGATGACATAAAACGCCCTCTAATTGAGAATTATTTTTAATGTTTAAAATATCTAATTTATTATTTTCACCAAAAGTTAATCCATAGACTAATAGCTGCAATTCTTTTTCTGTAATGTTTTCAAATCTTATTTTAAACTTAAATTCAGGAAATTCAATTTTATCATTAACTTCTCTTCTTTTTAAGACATTTATTATGATAGTAATATTTTTATCATCATCACTACTACTACTACTACTACTATTATTATTATTATTATTATTATTATTATTATTATTATTCTCTTCTAGTTTAGGAGTAATTAATTTTTTATACATTTTTCTTCCGGATAATCTGCTTTTATTAGTAAAATCTTCTCTTAAAGGATCTCCGTAGGTATTTAAAGATTTGTTTTTTTCTATTTGTCTTAGATAAAATTCATAAGCAGAAGCTTTTGGAGATCCTGCTCTAGGTAAGGAAACAGTAATGTTTGTTCCACCATTTTTATGAACAGCAAAATTAAAATGAACTTTTCCTGATTTATTAAATATTTTGTCTTTATTATTGATAGAATAACCAAACATTTCATTTAAAATATTGACCTCTTTGTTTTCTATGATTTTTTTAATAAACATTTGATTATCTTCAAAGTCTTTATCAAAATCATTAGTAGAGTATTTATAAGCCCAATTATACCTAAAGTGTTTTCCGAAAGTTAATATATTATTGTTTTTATCTTTTTCAAAGAAAATTAAATCTCCGACTTTTAAATTTTTTAAGGCATTAATTTTTTCTTTAAAATAATTAACCTCAAAATTTTCTAATAACATATGATCGTTAAATCTTTTTTTAAGAGCTTCAAGTGTTTCTAAATATAAATTATGAGTATCTTTTTTAATTAGATAAAAAATAGAACTTTTTTTGAAGTCATTTACATCAATTAGAAAAGTATTTTTACCTTTTTTAGTTCTTAGGCTCATTTTGTTACAATGCTTTTCTAATAGTTTGCCATCTCCATCTAAACCATTTCTATATTCGACAGCATACAAAGTTTTTTCTATATTTAATTCTATTTCATTTTTAGAAATTTGATCATTTTTTAAAAAAAACTTATTTTTTTTACATAATTCTTTTATATCCTGCGTTAATTTTCTGTTATCATTGTTAGTATTAATAGTTTTATCTGATTTATCTGAGCTTATAGTTATATTAACATTACTGTTGGTCTTATGTGATTTTAATAAATTTATTATATTTTGCTGTTCTTGTTGGTCAGATTTTTTTTCAATAAAAAATGAGTTTTTCTTATCATTAATTAATGTTTTAAAATCAGAATTTGATAAATAAATTATACAATCATTTTCAGAATATTTATTTATATTTAATGTGTTAACTATTTTTTTAAATTCATCTCTATCTTTATCTAAAATCTTAATGGCATAAAAATTTTCATTAGAATCATCACTTTTAATTAATTTTTCCATATTGCTATAATTAATATTATTAAATCTTTTGAACATGTTACGATCTTTTGAGTCAACTTTTCGAACTTTAAACTTGACCTCCCCATTGTTGTTGATTTCTTCTTCTATAATTCCTGCACCAATTTTATTTTGATTAATTATCATAAAAGGTTTAAACAAAAATCTTTTATCTTCAACCTCTGTCATTGGAAAAGATAAATAAGAAGCTAAAAAATTCCTGATACAACTTTTTAAAGTATAAGGCGAGATGGCTATTTTACCATTAATTTTTAAAGGCATAATTTCATTGACACCCTTATCAGTAATTTTAGAGTCATTTCCGACCATCAAACTGTTTAAAACATACAAACTACAGTTAATTTCTCCATTTAAAAGCGAATCTTCGTGAGCATTTAATTTTTCTTGATTAACAACTACGTTTTCATTTTCATCTTTAACAGGAACAAAAGCATAAGGCAAATTTTTTTTGGCTTCATTAATATCATTTAAAAGTTTTTCTTTATCAGTCATGATAGTACCTCCAATTCCTATTATTATCTTCTAAAACTAATATTCTTGAAAATGCATCATTCCCATTTATTTCTGTTAACCCTAAAGTATCAGCAAAATTATATTTTCCTTTATCTAATTTACAATATTTTTTTATGATGATATTACTAGAAGAAATTTCTGAAATATGAAAATAAAACTCGTTATTATCTAAATCCTCTTTTTTTAATAATTTATATTGTTTTTCATTATTGAAAAAATACATTACTATAAAATCTTTAAAATAATTTTCATCCAGTAATGATATATCTTCTAAAAAAACAATGCCTGCTTTATATTTAGCTATTATTGAATTTTTTTTGTAACAATTAATTATTTCGAGATTATCTTTTCTATTCCACATTTTTTCGCCTATAAACCACATATTATTATTAGTTTTTATTTCAATAAGCAAGTCTTTTAAAGATTTAGAATTCATTATTCTGTAACCTCCTTCAATTCAAAAACTGGAAAACAATGATTTGAACCAAGTGAAATTAACCTATTTTGCATACCTTGTTTTAAAAAATTAATAAGATCATCTATTTTATCATTATAATCTGATTTTTTAATCAAAATATCTCCTTCAAAACAAGAATTAAAAAGTCTTTCTTCGTTAAATTTGCCAGAACCAAAAATAGCCCTTGTAAATTCGTCTTCTTTATGTCTTTCAATTTGAATTAAATTTTTGAAATCATATTTGATAATGAATAAATCTTTTATAACAACTTTCCCTGCTTTTTTATCCTCGTAATTTTTTGCGTTCTTTTGACCAGTAACTTCTTTCCAGTTTTCATATAATGATTTATTAGCACCATATTTTTCAAAAAATGAGTTAAATGCACCTTTAACCGAAGAGCCAGGAATATAAAGTTTTTTACCGGTGTTAATAAAAGGAGAATCAACATTATTATTAGAATTTAATGATTTTTCAATATCAGAGCCTTTAATTAAAAGACCATTTGTTCCATAGCCGTCATCTTCATCGATAATTTTGATTTTTAACTTAAATTTTTTATATACCTTTTTAACATTATTATTATTATTATTGGGATCTTTTATTTTATTTTTTTCATCAAAAATAGATTCTCTTTTTTCTAAATAATTCTTAAATTTTTCTTTTGAATCAAGTTTAATTTTAAAATAATTTTTTAATTCACACCAACCATTTCCCGAATTACTAAATGCGCCTATCTTAAAACCTTCTTTTTTCCAAGATTTAATAACAGTATCAACAGAAGTTTCGATATCTTTTAAATCTTTATCAGATAAGTATTTATTTATTTTTGATATATTATCAATTTCTAAAAATATTGAAAAATCTGATTCTTTATCGCTCGGCTCTACTTGCCAATAAGAAAATTTTGCCGTGTCTTCAGCTGTTTTAGTCGGATTATCAATTTTTATTCTATTTTTTACCTTTAAATAAGGATTTTGAATAACAGCACCCTTAAATATAATCCGTGAAGCTTCAAAAGCTTCTTCGTTTTTGTCTTTTTCTTCTATCTTTTTGTTTCTTTGAGTTAGTTCTTTATAAAAATTATTATCTTTTATATTTTTATTTAAACTTTCCAATCTTTCAAAAAACACCCCTGCAATAGAAGAACCCGGAATAAATAAGTCGCCTTTACCATTTTTAAAAAAATTAGCATTTCCGTTAATTTCTTCTCCACTGCCTATATGAATAGCTGTCTTTATTTTGAAATCGATTTTATATAATATTTTAGGGCAAATCATTATTTTTCCCCCTTTTTATCTTTCAATGAAATTAAAAATGCCAATTTATATTTTTCTAACAATGTATCAAAATTATCTTCGTTTGTTTTTTCTATATCATTTTTTAATGATTCATAAAAAGTTTTTATATCATTATTCAAAGTATTTTTGCTTAAATTATGTTCAATAAAATCATTGAGTGATTCTCTATCAATTTTAGAATCAAATAAACTAAATAAGCTTCCTAAAAGAGATTTTGATAAATTAAGCTTTATTTGTGCTGCTTCTTTAGATAACTTATAATTCTTTTCCAAAATATTTTTTGTTTGATCATTTGTAGATATTTCAGATAAAGGAATTTCATTTATTTCTTCAGGCTTATTATTTTTTTGTTTATTTATTTCTTCGTGTAATTTATTATTTATAAACACTTTTCCAAAACCTTCATTTTTTCTAAACCCAATTCCTTCTACAGATATTTTTTTTAACCAATTAATTAATTGGTTTTTTTCTGATTCGTCTTTATTACAATACTGAAATTTAAAAACACTTCCTTTAGAAATAACTAAATTTGAAAACTTTCTCAACCCTGAATTACCATTAAAAGAATATTTAATCTCATTAGAAAAAACACTAGTAACTAATTTGAATTTTGATTTATCAATGCCTGTTTCTTCAGAAATAAAATTAATATCAATCTCAGCTTTATGATTAAGTTTTTCATCAAATAGAATAGCATCACTTAATAAATATATAATAAATGAATTGTCATAATTTAATTTTATATCTTTTTTATTATCATCATTTATGAAGAAATAATTTATAATCTTAATAGGTTTTGCACCTCTGCCAATATGTAAATTAAAATCCTTATTTAAAAATTTTGAAAAATCATGCATAAAAGAAATTAAATGTTCACTCGTTTTAAATTTGATTTCACCATAAAAATTAGTTCCTTTTAATATTTGTTCTTGAGAAAAAAGAGCATTCTTATTAGTAGATTGTGAATTTTCATAAATCCTATTTCTCATATTGGCGGTTTTTTTAACTTTAAAATATTCGCACTTATCCAAAGAAATATCTTCAATATTATTTCCGTGAAAACATATATATCCGCCTTTAAAACTTTTATCATTACTATTTTTTTGAATGTTTAAAGCACATTGAGAAATTATATTTGCTAAATTGTTTTCTTCTGCTTTATTTTGTTCGAATAACCAATGGGGCAAACTTTTTTTGTTAATCGTATCTTTGTAGGTTTCAAATATTTTAGAATTTTTATTTTTTCTAAAAGATAAAGGAATTGGAAAAACTATAGGCGTTTTATTGTCAAAATATTTTGGAAACGGATAAAAAAAAGAACAACTTTCAATATTTTTATCATCTAAATAATCTTTATCAATATTCATCAAATTCATCTTATTCCTCAACGCTCCAAGCATCATTGAACCGGGAATATAGTCTAACGTGTCCAAATGATTTCCGGTTTGAGAAGCTTTCGCTATTGTGGCATTATCTTGTAATTCAAATATTATACCTATCTTTTTTTCATCATTGTTAATTTCAATATTAGAAGACTCAATTTTTGGAGTAGAGTCATCAGTTATAATGATTTTAACTTCTCCCAAACCCCTTCTTCTGCTACCGCCTATTAAAGTTATATTTTCCAAGCCTAATTTTAACAGCTCAATAATTTTATTAGTTTTTATTAATTCTTCAAAATAATAAAAATTTAATTCACATTCAAAATTGATACCTTGAACACCACATTCAATACTTCTTAGAGAACCTTTTTTTGCAACGCCGTTATTATTTATTGCAGTAAAATTATATAGAGTAGTTAACTTATTAAGATTTTTAGCATTATTTTTATCAACATCTATTGTTAAATCAATAGAACTTGCAGCTTTATAATCAAAAATATATTTATATATATCTTCATAATCTTTAAACCATTCTAAATTGATTATTTCATTGCAAGATTGTTTTAACAAACCTTTAAATGTTTCGGTTTTTATAGAAGGATACCCATCTTCATCTTTGAATTGAGCATCATCACAATACCCTTCAATTGAGAAACCAGTGCCAATATGAAAATCAGATAAAGTTTCAATTATAAATTTTAAAGAAATCTTATTCATTATTTTCACCTTCTTCTTTTAGAAAATCTATTAATTCCAAATAATCTAAAGCATTATTAATTCTTATATGTTTTTTTGATATATTAGAAGAACAAATTTCATATAAAAATTCTAAATTGCTATTTGAATTAGAAAAAAAATGTTTTCCATATATGTTGGCAAGATCCAACCCTTGTTTTAAAACGCTTCTGTAAGTTTTGAATTTATTAATTCCTGTTTTATTTTCACCATCATTTTCTTTAGTATTTATAATTTCCATTAAATTATCATAAAAATGATTAAATACTATATATTTATTTTCTCCAGTTATTTTTTC
>Ga0334898_1004671_pt1 | contig 9968 bp, 2 predicted proteins | sample GraSluR3_MG_10_FD_207228 | JGI IMG/M metagenome (GOLD analysis project Ga0334898, IMG submission 207228) | Sludge microbial communities from methane-producing bioreactor in Wageningen University, Netherlands - Granular Sludge_3_08-R3 | ecosystem: Engineered > Bioreactor > Anaerobic > Unclassified ... | reverse complement strand
CGATATCGGGATGGTCGATGAACACCAGTCTCTCCGAATTGCCCAATATACCCTCAAGGTGGGATTCCCAAGTGATCGCTTCGCCTGTGATTGCCGTACCATCTCTATCGATTGCCCGAACGGTCAATTCCGCAGGAGCTCCCCTTTGGAGAATGTACAGGTCGATCTGGGGCTGGATCTCCATTTCCATCGCACCGAAGGCGGTGATCGGGAAGGAGGTCGTTGCGACAAGGGTACTGCCCGCCCATGCCTGGACGGTGATGATGCGATTTCCACTACTGAGGTTTTCTCGAGAGAGAGTAGCCTCCAGACCATAGGCAAAGGGTACTTCCGAAGTATCGGAGGTCCAACGTATCGAATCGACTCCCTCCACACCGGCAACCACCGCCGATACACCGATTCCCCCATCGGTAAGATCGATGGTCTGGGGTGGATCGTCGACAAATATACCCTGTCTGGAACGATAGATGTTGAGTGTGAAGGGAAGTTCGTTCACAAACCCATTTTCCGATACCTGTACCAGTAATTCATAGACTCCCTCTCCGGAGAAGGTCGCAGCAGGCAGTATGGTACCCTGCGACAACGACCCTTCCATCGGAGTCCATGTGCTGGTGACAGGCTCGCCATCTATCGTGAGTGAGAAGGATGGTCGTGAGAAGCCCAACAAACCCACGGACACGGGAACCGAATCTCCCACATGGAACGTTGTTTCCGAGGTGGGGCTGAGCAATGTGGCTGTGGCGGTATCCACCAGATTGACCGGATGTTCCTTATGGAATATTTCCACATCAGAGTACTCATCGGTCACACTACAGGTGATGGTGACATCCCTTGCCTCGAACTGCTCCAGTTCCGCATAGGAGAAGAAGACCTTTGTTCCCTGCTTCACCAGCGAAGAGTCGCCCTGGGCGAGCGTCCATGTGACCACTGGTGAGATTCCACCGGTGAACTCGAGTTGAGCCGGTAGAGGCATGGTACCGGGTGCCACTATGAAGGAGGGGAGGTTGTCATTGACACGGGCAACGATATTTCCAATCGGTTCGTATACCCTGAACGAGACATCGGCTGTGCCTTCTGCCCCGAATTGGTCTTCGACCGTGACCACCACACCATGGTTCCCAACAGGAAGATCGGTCAGTACCATGGTGCTTCCCTCGGCGAGAAGCGATCCTTCCCGATCGGTCCAACTTACGGTTCCCTTGAAGGGTTGGTCATCGGTGACCTTGGCCGTGAACATCACGGGAGCACCGAACTTTATGAAACTGCCGTCGGCCGGTTTTTCCAACGTCACCACGGGTAGGCTGTTCACTGTAAACTGCAATGATACCGATTCATACCCATTGCCTTGCCAGTACAGAGCCTTCAACACATGTGTCCCTGGGATGGCCGGAGCACGCAGTTCCGAGATGTCCCCGATACCGGTGCCGTCAATCTCCCATAGCACTGGATAGGATGCTGTGCTTTCGTCGTATCCCACCAATTCCGGACGCAGTTGGGTACCTGCATCGACCACCGCGCCATGCGGCCAGATCAGCTGGATATCCTCCGGTTCGGCTTCCACCGTGATGGGAATGCGTACACTGCCCCGTTCTCGTCCATCGTCATCATGATAGCGTGCCACGATACCGATTTCACCGGTATGCTGTGGTGAGAATGAGGTTCGGGCACCCATGAGGGAATCGACCGGTAGGGAAGCATCCTCAAGATATTGCACGGACCAGCTGATGGTTCCTCCCGAAATTCTGGGATCCACCAGAACCGCTTGCAAGGGTACTTCAAGATTCCTGTAGTATACCGAACCACTCTTCGGGGATCTGATCTCAAGATCAACCGTATCAGATTCCACGACAACGGTGGTTCGCCTGATCGTCGAAGCACCATTGCCATCGGTGGCCTTCACCGCCAACACATGCGTACCGACATCCTTTTTCTCCAAGAGCTTCCCACTCTCATCGAGGATCACTCCATCCCAGGAGAATTCCAAGGCGGGAACTCCATTGTCCTCCACATCGAACGCCGTAACGGTCCATTCGAGGGATGCGCCGGTGAATTGCTTCTCCTTCGCAGTCAACTCAACATCAGGCGGAGTATTGGCGTTGAGAGTGATCGTGGCCAGGTTTTCCAATGTCTTGCCATGGAGGGTACTCTTCAATTTGAGTTGGTGTTCACCAACAATTCCGAATGGAGTGAACTGGGCTACCAATCCGGAGGCGATCCTCACTCCATCTAGCTCCCAACCATGGGTTGCACCGGGTTCTCCGTTCGCACGGAGGGCGATCGATTCTCCCGGAGCATAAGTCAAGGTGGAACCGTTCAAGGGAGTTGTGATCGTTGGTGCCACCATCTCCCTCACCTCGATCGTACGTTCCGAAGTGGTGCGTACCATCGATCCCTTCTCATAACGTGCCTGAATGGTATGGGACCCCACCGAGTCATTGGCGAAAAGATAACTCAAACCGGATTCGCCGACTTGGCGTCCATCGACAAACCACGTGATGTGATCCGCCGCATCGGCCAGATTCACCGTCGATCCGGGAGCCTTTTCGACTCCCACCATGCACATGGTCGAGTCTCCCGAAATCAACTCGAAGCGATCGGAGGGAGACAGGAGGGTAAGCTGGAAATCGCTTTGCACATCCACCACCGACTCCCTTCGTATCGTGGTTCCCAAAGGATCGGACACCTCAACGGCCACGGTATGTGTACCCTCGGGCAAACGACCAAGATTGCCGATGGCAAAGTTGCTGTTCGGAACCACCCTCCCATCAATACTCCATCTGATGACGTCCGCAGTACCCGAGGATACCTTCAACTCTCCATACAGTTCGGTCGCAGGAGTGAGTTTGGCACCATCGGTCGGTTTGGACAAGGCAATGGTGAGGGGATCATGGACAACAACCGGCTTGGCCATGGAGAACGTATTTCCAAAGATATCGATGACCACTACCTCCACCGAATGGGCTCCCGCGGTCAACGCAGGCAGTTCGAATGAAGTGTGGACCGGATCCCTAGTCTCCTTCACCAGAGTTCCGTCCACGCGGTAGGCGATGCTCGCAAGATAGTCGGTACCCGGTTGGACCACGATCGACACAGGAACCTTGCTTCCACTGTAGAGCTGGGATGCAACATCGAGCGATTGGATGGAAGGCTTGCCCACCACATCGAAATCCGTCGAGTAGGTAGAGCTTTTGCCACGGTCGCTGCCCACCAGGAAATCGGTCTTGTCGTTGTCGGGCATCCTCACTCCACCCACATATGCATTCATCTGGATCGAGTGCATCCCGACATCGGTGAAGGTTACCGTTGGATTGGTGTGCACCACACCATCCACAAGCCATTCGATCCTATCGATATGGGAACCTTCGAACCTGAGCGGTATCGCGGTATCCATCGGGAAGTATCCATAGTCCTGCATGATCGACTCGGGAAGTACCGCCTTGGCTGCAGGTTTGAGAATGGTCACGGTCGCCGATTTGTCCTTGCTGATTCCATTCAACGTTCCCCTTACCTTGATGGTGGATGTCTCGGGAATTCCGGAAGTCGCGACCGTATGTTGGAACCTGTATCGTTCACCCACACCACTATCGGTGGAACCGTACACCCGTTCACCGTCGAGGAACCAAGTGAAGGAGTCGACCGAGGGAGTACCCGCTGTGGAATACGATGCGAGGATGCTGTACACCTGATTGGAGATGAGTCGTTCCCCATCCTTTATCCCGAGATAAAATTCGGGAGGTGTCCTGTCCTCCACCTTGAAGGAGACCTCATCGCTCCGATACGTGGAACCGGCATAGGTTCCTTCCGCCACCAAGGTGTGGGTTCCGGTACCCACAGAACTCCAATCGAAATCCGTACCCACGGAAATCTCGTCCAGCAGCAGGCTGAACGAGGTCGAACCCTGTTTGTCCACCACTGGAACCGGAACCGCGCCGAGTGCGAAGACCATACCATTCTCAGGGTAGGAAACCACCGGTTTGGGGTCTATCGCCCGTACAGTCCATTCCCGGAGTGTGGAAAGACCATAGGTGTCGGTAACCACAGCCTTCACCGTATACAAGTCACTTTGCGAGAAACTGGTGGTGAACGCAGTACCGGTATAACTGTCTCCGACTTGGTATTGCGTTCCACTACCGATGTATTTGGTCCACACCACATCGCGGATGGGATTGTCGCTGGTAGTGCCCAGTGAGAAAGTCATATTCGTATCCAACTTTTGCTGCACGATATCCGAAGATGGAGAAGCTGAGGTGATGCTGGGGGGAACCGTACTGTAGATGGTGAAATCAATCGGATCGGAAAGTCCGTTGTATTCGGACAGGACCCCTCTGGAATTGGTTGCAACCGCACGCCAACCAGACTGGACCCTATGGGTGCCGGCAGTGGAGAACACCTTGTTCCATGTGGAGTATTCCACCCCATCGATCAACCAGTACAAGTCGCCATCAACCACAGAGGCGGTGACGGGGAGCACGGAACCCACAGGATACCGGAGGGTTGAGGGAGGAGTGAGGACAACCGAAGGATCGATCTTTCTTACCGTGATCGATTTCGAACTGGCCACGCCATCGGAGTTCTTCACATGATGGGTGAGTCGGATCTGCGCGGGACTGGAGGAGAGGGGATTGTAGGTGTCGGAACGAAGGCGCACACCATTGGCTTCCCAATAGGCCTCGCCAATGGCGGAAGCGCTCTCCACCTCCGCCCGAAGGGTATAGGGCGTACCTGCGATGAACACCGTATCGGAATCGGGAAAAGCGATGGTGACCACAGGAGGCTCGAGGTCCTTCACCTGGAAGGTGACCGCAGGGGTACTCTTCTCATACACCATCGGCTTTCCTTGGGAATCGACCACATTCCAGGTTCCTTTCGCATAGGTGGTGTATCTACCAGTGCCCAAACCCGAAAGATCCTTTGAAGCTCCCGGGACCTCTGTCGACCCGATATACCACGTTACACCCACTGCATTGGGTGCCTCGATGGTCGGCGTCAATGTGGATGCGAGCGCGAACACCGCATTCGGTGCGGGACTGGTCATCCGTATCACCGGATCCACGACCATCACCCTGGTGGACGAGGACGAGCTCTTGCCATGCACATCGGTCACCGTTACGGTAATCACATGTTCTCCCGCATAGGAAGGAGTGAACCGGAAACGGGAACCGGTGCCACCACCTTGCGTATCCGCACCCGTGATTGTCCAGCGCGTGCTTGCAAGCGGATTGTCGTTTGTGATCGAAGCCACGATATCCAACGGTGAACCGAGGAGCAACTCCACACTGGAAGTGGGCTGGACGATGGACACAGTTGGCCCTGCTCCCACAACCGTGACGCTGATCTTGGCCGAATCCACCGTCTTCGTGTTTCCATCCATATCGGCGACCGTGGTTCCGCTCGCATACACCTCATGACTGCCGCTTGCATCGAACGTATATGCCAAGCGGGTACCGGTTCCCACCTCGGAACCATCCACGTACCACCTGTAGGTGGCCACATCACGGGATACCCCCGTGTCGATGGAGAATGATGCGGCAACCGCCTTGTTGACGGTCCTTGCGGTTCCACCCGAAATTGCCACCACAGGATCAAGCACCGTGAGACCCCTGGTGGAGGAGGTGCCCGTGTAACCGAAGGAATCGGTCGCGGAGGCATAGACCGGCAACGAACCCGAAGCATATCTCTTGCTCGGTTGGTACACAACATTCCCACCGGATTTGGTCTCACCACCTATTCTCCACGTGGTGGTGCCGAGTTCGGCATCGTCAAACAACTCTGTGCTTGAAGAGAAGTCGTAGCTTTCACCCTTGATCAAAACTGCTCCGTTTGCAGGGGATTCCAAAGTCACCACCGGCGAGGTATGCGCCTTGGTGGTGAAGCTCTTGGTGAGCGGTGCTGCGCTGGCGAAAAATGGACTTCCATCGCGGTTGATCGGCATCACATACCACGAATAGGTGGTGTTGGGAACCAAAGGACTCCTTGAGGTGAAGGAATCGGAAGTGGTGTAGCCGTAGTACGCACCATTGAGGTATACCCTGTATTCCTTCACCCAATCGGAATAATCGATACCGGTGAAGCCCCAGGAGAACACTGGAGAGTAGGGGGACCCGAAGGAAGCATCGGTATACAGCCGGGGAGTGGAAAAAGCGGTCAAATCAACTGTCTTGGTGGTGATGTCGGCATTGTTCCAATCAAGGAACGAAATCTCAGCCTGGTACCGTTCTCCCGCCCTGAATTGGATGGACGACAAATCGTACGTCACATAGCCGTCGTCGATCCTCAGATCCCCGGGAAACCCCTTGTACGATGCACTACCGGCAACCGAAGCAGTGTGGTTCTTCGCAAGGGTCTTGTCCAGTCCGGGACCTGTGATCTTCACCTTGGTCGAGGATTCGGTCGATTGCACCGAGGTTGCGTAGACCGGAATTTCCGGCACCTGGAACGTAAGATTCTGATTGTCCACCCTTGGAGTCTCGATCACATTGATGGAACCGATGGTCACCACATTGAAGCTGACGCTCTGCTCCTTCAGCACGGAGGGAAGAGGGGAAGGAATCGACTCGGTTGGGATGTCGTAGACCTTCAGCGTCACGGTATGGGTCCCTTCTGGCAACGCCATGCCCGAATTGAAAAAGGCGGAGGAGATGTCATCCATGCTGGTCACGCCGAGCTTGGTCTTCAACGTGCTGCTGTAGGATTTGTCCTTGATGTTGGGAATATATTCAAGCAAATCGGTATTGGTGAATGTCAACGATTCGTTCGCATCCATCGCCCTCACCAATTTCACCTCGGCATACTCGGAGTCCCACGTGCCGCCGAAGTCGAAATTGAGTACCATGAGCAGGTACGTGGGGGATGCATCGTTGACGACCGTGATCGAAACAAGTGGGGTCCCCAGAATGTCTCCCAATTGGAAGTTGGCCTTCCGCGTGGTCACGATGTCATCCGGTTCCTCCAGTACCCTGGAGTAGGCTCTTTTCACACCCGCCGATACGGGAGCAAACACAACCACAAGGATCAACAGGATCAACATGAATCGTCTTACATTCGAGGAATTGTACATCTTGGGCCTCCATGAATGGCCTGAGGAGAGGTGCTCACCACCACGGAGTAGGAAATCGCACGGGTCCAAAGGCGTGGGAAAGGGATAATCGGATGATCATTTGGTGAAATGAAAAATTGTACCGTAGAGGAGAAAGAGTTGTAGGCATAAGTTGTGTCACACCACACCCTGATCATACTAAATCCTCTTACATAATTCCTAATAAGTCAATTAAAATTAAAAATATCACTAAAAATGACAATAAATATCTAAATGTAATATAAAATTGCATCAGTTCAAAATAAATATAATCATGAAAAGCATATACAGAACCCTCCGACGAAAAGTGTGGCCCCTCACAACTCCGTCTTTCCGAATCGGTTTCCAGCGGCCGGAGGACTACCGATAGGAAGGCAAGGAGAAGGGCCTACGCGTACTCATGCCATATATGAACAAACCATTGAGTGAAAATATGTCACTTGTTGTGGATGGATACAAAAAAAACATTGTCATGAAAAAAGTGAAGTGGTACACTGCAAGGTGGAATTATTCTATTCAAGGTTGTGACTTGTCGAAAATCTACATGGTGGGTGTTCCCCTGTTCTGCAAGAAGTGTGTTGATTCACCCAGCCCGAAGCCGGAAAATTTGCATGACATATATTGTGACAGTTGACAACAGCTTCAGAACACCACAATGGTGGTCGACGGCATTGGAGGTGCAGGCGGTAGAAATTTTACACACAATCGGTCCAAGGGTTCCCAAGCTCGGGTGAAAATCGTTGTAGGAAACACCAATACTTTGTATGGCGGTGCGGTTGGATTCCCACAAAATCCTAAAGGTTGACCACTAAATTGAATGAACGGCGGTGAGGACCCCCTCACTTTCAGCCGTTGCAGTGCATGTCACATATTTCATCGTTGGATTCATGATCAGGTTATGGGCTCTTGGTTTGGATATTCGGACATGGTTGCTCCGAATTCCTCCCCTGACATCCCATAAGGAACACAACGATGAAAAAAGTAGGAAAGTTTCTCCGATGTTCACTGGTATTGCTGTGCCTTGCGGCACTCATTGCATGTGACCCGGAATTGGCAATCGATGACGGAACCGGTGTGATCGTGGGGAAAGTGGTATTCTCCAATGACACCACCCATGAAGGTATCGTAGTCTCATTGGAGAGCCGGGAACGTACCATCACAAGAAGCGTGAAGGCCGTGTTGTCCGGAGAAGCATCCACAACTGCCTCACGAGCCCTCCAAGACCAAACCACCACCGACACAGAAGGTGCATACCAATTCGATCGGGTCCCCCCAGGGAGCTATACGATATATGCATCCTCTCCCGATTCTTCGGAGAAAGCCATCTTTACGACCGTGGAAATCGAGAGAAACGGGAGAATCACCGTTCCCGAACTGCATCTGACCGCGGTGGGAAGCATCACAGGTCGCATACGGTTTGAAGGAAACGAAACAGGCAATGCCGGTTTCGTGGTATTCATCGCAGGGACCTCCTACAGTGCGATCACCGATGATGAAGGGAACTTCACCATGAGTGGAATACCTGCAGATATCGACTATGAACTCTATATCGGACGACTGGGTGCATGCGCAACCGTCTACCGATGGGAGGATGTCGATGTGGAAGCCCATACCAAATTGTCGTTGGGAACGAAACACCTCTCGACTGACGAGCTTCCCTTTTCCGTTTTCATCACATGGAAAGGCGAGCTTGCGGACCCACCTGCAAATCCAAAGCTCTATTGGGCATATCATGACAGCGACGACGGCAATTCCTACATCTATAACGGAAGTGATTGGGACCTTCTAGCTGCAAGTGGTGCCGATGGAATCGAGGGTTCCGACGGATTGTCCATCGTCTGGAAAGGCGAAAGTGCCACAGCGCCTGCCTCCCCATCAGTCAACTGGGCCTACTACAACACAGAGGATGGCAATTCCTATATCTACAATGGATCGACTTGGAATCTGCTTGCCCACTCCGGCGAAGATGGTACATCTACTTCACCCGATGAAGGATTCGATCCCGATGGAGATCTGGACAGTGACGGTATTCCAAACAAGCTGGACAACGATATCGATGGCGATGGATTGAGCAATGAAGTGGAAGTCAATGTACACAATACCAATCCCCATATGGCCGATACCGATGGCGATGGATGGAACGATCGGGAGGAGGTGCTCAACTTCGTCAACCAGTATCCCAGGAAATTCTCTCCATTGATCGCCGATTTGCCGAAAGTCGGCATCCGTTTGACCAGTCATCCGGTGATACGCATGGACTACCGTACGACCACCAACGAGGAGGTCAGCTATGCTTTCAGCGAGTCCTCGTCATTCTCGAGTTCCTTTTCCAGTTCCGAAAGCTTCACGCAAACCACTGCGGATGAATTCGGATGGAATACCCAAGCGGGAATTGAATTCGGGTACGCCGGAGGCAGTGGCCATATCCTTCTTCATTCGGAATCGGGAGCGCATGGGACTTACACGAAGGAAGACAGTTACAATTTCTCGAATGCAAAAACCGTTGAGAACACCACAGCAGTGGAAAATGCCCGCTCAAGAGCTTCGGGTGAATCCCTCACTGCAAATGGTGGGGAGTTGGAAATAGGAGCCCAACTCTACAACAACGGGAACATCGCCTACAACATATCGGATGTGGTTGTGACCGCCTACAAAATCGATCCCTATGATGATGAGTACATCATTCCCATCGGTTCCCTCAACGTTGATTCCTTCTCATCGGTCGAACTTGCTCCCAATAGTTCCAGCAGCCATTTGGTATTCGGCAATGGCTCACTGGTGGTGACCAAGGTGTTGGAACTCCTTGAAGATGCAAAAGGCATTCGATTCGAAATCAGTGGGTACACCATATCGATGGAAGGACGTAATTTCACCCAAGCCAGTACCGAAGTGC
>Ga0334898_1004668_pt1 | contig 9972 bp, 13 predicted proteins | sample GraSluR3_MG_10_FD_207228 | JGI IMG/M metagenome (GOLD analysis project Ga0334898, IMG submission 207228) | Sludge microbial communities from methane-producing bioreactor in Wageningen University, Netherlands - Granular Sludge_3_08-R3 | ecosystem: Engineered > Bioreactor > Anaerobic > Unclassified... | reverse complement strand
CAGGTGGTTTTCGCTGTTTAAGACAGACTTGATCTGCAGTGTTTCCTTTACTCTATTCGTAAAGTACTCACCGTCAACAATGGTTCCGAATTTGAAGGGGTTAGTTGTCATTACTGAGAGTTAAGCGTTAAGCGTTATGCGTTATGCGTTATGCGATTGTCATGATATTGATTTGATGAGGTTCAAAGTCATTTGGCGCGCGCGTTTTAGCTGATTTCTAATCTCGTCAAATAGCACTGGAGACTTGTTGTAACCCAACATATCTGATATCATCATCTGGGTATCAAGCTCAGATAGCGAACCTAACGAAATATCCAAAAAACGGTGTAATTCCTTGCTGCTGCTTCTACCGCATCCTTCAGCCATATTTGATGGGATTGAAACCGCTGCTCGTCTCATCTGCGAAGTAAGGCCGTAAAGCTCCTCCCTAGGAAAGCAGCCAGTATAGTCATAAACGTTTTTAACCATAACTAAGCTGAGCTTGTACACTTCTAAATCTGTATGTAACATTCTCTACCCCTTAACGCTTAACCCATAACCCATAACGCATAACGCATAACGCATAACCCATAACCCATAACGCATAACCCTCTATATCTGCGCCTTTTATCTGCGGTATCTGCGTGAAACCACTTATCTCTGCCACAAAATCAATCCCCTTATTCCAAACATCCAAATCCTTGAAACTCGTCATCTTGCCTCCCTAAAACTCTAAAACTCTAAAACCCTAAAACTTTAAAACCCTAAAACCTTAAAACTTCCCCAATCTGCGTGCCATCATTCTTTTAATATGATTCTTCACCGTTTGGGAGACCATATCCACCACTCACTACACTTTTAGGCTTTCCCCATACTCCCTGATTGTCGAGAACTGATACCTCTGTTCCGCATAGAACGATACCATATCTTCATACAACGGAATTGCGCTGTCCCCCAAGTTCTTAACTTTTAGTTTACTACGTATCCAGTCCTGCATTAAGTAGGTGAGGGGATTCGAGCTTCTGCGTTCAATCACCCTGGGTTCTTCAGTCTCATCAATGAACTCATTGGGATGGATATCAAATACTATAGGTTTACCGGTGAGTCTTGTTTCCAGATGGAGAATCCTTCTTTGAAAAGCTGTATATCCAGGCATTATCCTCATTGTGGTGCCTACATAGGGTGTTACCAAGGCTGTCAGCGGAATCTCTATGAGAGGGCTTTGCCCCTTCCTAAAAATACTGTCTTCAGAAACTCGATATGGTAGCCTTGGGGCAGCAAGCCAATTAAGTTTCTTGATACCGCCAAAAGACATAAAGAAATCAAATCTCTGAGAGGCTACGGAACTATCATACCTAAAGCCGGTCTCAATCAATGCCCTCACCGTATCGTTATTCACCCGCAAAGCAGGGGCTCGGAAGGACACAACTTCAAGACCTGAGATGTCTTCAAGGAGTTTCTTGGAATAGTCCAGATGCTCTTTTTGCTTGTGGAGCGGCATTACATCAAATCCATTCTCTTTAATATGCGATTTACCATGAGACGCAACCTCGTGACCATCCCTTATGATCATCTTCACAATCTCAGGGAAACGATCAGCGATGTAGGCTGTGAAAAAGAACGTCGATTTCACATTGTATCTCGCATAGACATCCAATAGAATAGGCATTCCCTCTTCCAACACTTTCTGGCCGGTTTCATCCCGTAAAGAATTAAACCATATAGATGTGGTTTCGACATCATTAGTTAACAGACAATGCTTGGTTTTCATTTTTCTTTAGCAGGAGAGCCAACAACGCGCAAGCCCGATTTCACGTCCCTTATCACAGTTGAGTTCATACCAATTTCTGCATTATCGCCTACTGTAACATGTTTCGAGATACTTACTTGAGGATTAATCACTACGTTATCCCCGATAATTGTGCTGCCAGCAATACTTGTGCATGACATAATCAAACATCCCTTGCCAATCTTAACTTTATGGGCTATCTGAACTAAGTTGCCAATTTTTGTATCTCGGCCGATAATCGTAGAACCAACCGAAGCACGATCAATACACGAGTTTGCCCCAATCTCAACGTTTGACTCAATCACAACATTCCCTATCTGCGGCACGTGCTTTATATCCCCTGTTTTTCTCTCTTTGTAATAGCCATAACCATCAGTGCCGATGACAGCTCCAGGATTAATCAGAACACTATCCCTGATTACAACATCATTCAATATTGTTACATTTGGACAAATGCGGGTATTAGCCCCAATATGGACGTTTTTGCCGATAAAAACCCCTGCATCAATCGAGGCAGAAGGATCTATAACAGCACTTGGATCAATAAAGGCATATTGACTAAATCCTGTAGAGTGATCATCATAATGTACTATCAGGTTCATAGCTTTGCTGTAGATTTCTTTCTTAAGCCCCCCCACCGTCTTCCTTCTTCTTTTTCGAGTTATTTTAGACAGCAGCAACTTAAGAAAACTCCTAAACATATCAATAAGCTTCATTATATCCGATACCTCAAAATTGCCCATTCTGTGCAGGAATCTGCGGGAAACATGAAATCCTCCCAGCAGAAACTCTGTAAGACCTTTTGTGGATCCATTTTGTATTCCCTAAAGCTATCCGGGTAGCTAGTCACAAACCAATACAAAAAGTCGGTCAAATTTGTATTCTCTCTGAAGAACTTATCTCGCTTTTTTGCCCATTGCTGTTTAACTTCATCTTGGGAATACTCCTTCACCTTTTGGATCACTTCATCCGGTTTTTGTGGAGAGATGCTGACTCCAAGGCCGTAATTGATTTCAATATAGTCTATGTAATTGAAGTTAAGTCCACTATCAATCCAGTTATTAGTCCTTATGGATGGGGTCCCAAGTAGCCCAGCTTCCACATGCATGCTTTGGCTATCGGTAAGCAACAATCTGGCATAGTATAGCAATGAGTGCATATCACTTGGATCGAGCTTAAGACAATACTCCGAAAACTCAGGATATTCCCCTTGCTCGGCGTTGATCACTACCTTGCCGATACTCGATAGATAGGGAATTATCTCTTCAAGAAATCCTGCATTTAGTCCTGTTTGCACTTGATTGACTGCATCATGCATTGCTCCAAAAGTTACAAGTCGGATTATTGTGAAACGATCTTCTTCAAGGCCATATTTTGCTAACACATCGCGATCTGGCCTGAAGTACGCGGGATGGATATATGCGGTCTTCTGATTGCCATCGTAGCCGATTCTCTTATGGTTCCATTTCCCTAAATCAATGACATTTGATGCAACTATGTGATTAGCAAAGGGAAAAGCCAGTCTGCAGAAATTTTTCGTGAAATACCAATCGTCGTCAGTGAAGACAACTGAGACTACTCTCAGAAGCCATCCTACGTGAGCTATTGCAGTACTTGTACCCATCATGATATCAACTCGATTTCTTAAACAATATCGCATAATCCGGTAATAAGATTGAACCAAATGGACGACTCCTCTAAGAAAGATCCCGATTCTACCCTTAAGCTTTTCTCTCCAAAATGGCGATACTGCAAATCGATACTCAAACCCACAGCCTTTTACCAAGTCCTCAATGATGCCCCGCTGCTGAATAAAAAAAACACAATGATTCCCATCATCAAGCAGCTTCCTTGCCAGATTCTTGAACATATGAAACTGAGAAGGGTGGTTGACAGCAAATAGATAGTGCCTTTTTTTCAATTTATGCTCCATACTAAAGTAATTATATTGAATCATCAGTGAGTGGGTAGTTGGTAATGGGTAATGGTGCTTAGAGCTTAGCTTGTACTGATTTGATCAGACCTATTAGCAAGCGTTTAGCTTTTAGAAGCTAGTCTTCTATTGCGTGATGATGCATCTCATCCACCGAAAACCGCAGCATCCACACTATTTCCAGTTGTGTCTCCAGTTCAATCAAGGATCCAAGTGCAATGTTCAGGAAATTGTTCAGTTCCTTTGGAGACTTACGTCCATTACCCTCTGCAATATATGAAGGAACGGAGACCGCAGCTCTTTTCATCTGAGACGTCAGACCATATATCTCTTCCTTAGGAAAATCCTTGCAAAGCTCGTACACCATCCCTACCAATTCCATTCTAGCCTTATACACTTCCAGATCTTTATGCATCATTGAACTCTTCTACCTTCTACCTTCTACCTTCTACCTTACTACCTATTACCATCTACCCATTACCTTCTACCCTCTACCTACTACCTCTTACCTACTACCTTTCTACCTTACTACCCTTTTTCCTACTACCTTCTACCCTTCAAAAACCACTTATCCAACACCTTCACTACTCTCTCCGCCGTACTCCCATCCCAATACTTAGGTATAGTTCCCTTCTTCACCTCGCCCTGCAATATCTTCATGGAATACTGAACAATGCTCTTGCTATTAAGCGGAACTAATTGATTGGTACCTTCAGTGATAGTTATCGGGCGCTCGGTATTCTCTCTTAACGTAAGACACGGAACACCGAAAAATGTTGATTCTTCCTGTATACCACCGGAATCAGTAAGAATGAACTTAGCGTTCATCTGTAACTTCATGAAATCCAGATAACCGATGGGTTCAGTGATAGTAAGATTGGGAATATCTTCCAGCTTAGAAATTAAGCCAAGCCGCTCGATGTTCTTACTGGTCCTGGGGTGCATGGGAAAAATGATCCTGATGTGCTTCCCAATTTCGCGGAAGGCGCCTAAGAGCATTTCTAAACCACCCGCTTCATCCACATTCGAAGGGCGATGTAAGGTAACAAGCACATAGGGCTCTTTCTCGCTAATACCCAACTCACTCATTAGCTCTGATCTATCTGCTTTAACTTGATGCTCCACCAAAGAATCAATCATGATATTGCCCACCAAGTGAATCTTCTCAGCAGGAACCCCTTCTTTCAGGAGATTAGCATCACCATCCTCTGACGGCGTAAGGAGAAGGTCTGATATCCTGTCGGTAAGAACTCGGTTTATCTCTTCCGGCATTCTTTCATCAAAGCTACGTAAGCCGGCTTCCAGATGGGCTACCGGAATATGCAGTTTCTTGGCTACCAGTGCACAAGCTATCGTAGAGTTCACATCACCGGCCACGATCACCAGTTCAGGTCTGTTTCCTGAAAGAATGTATTCCTCATAGCGCTCGATAATACGTGCTGTCTGCTGTCCATGGGTCCCTGACCCAACGTGTAAGTATGCATCCGGTTCCGGCATGCCCAAATCCTCAAAAAAGAGTTTGGACATCTTCTCGTCATAATGCTGCCCGGTGTGAATCAAGGCAGGTGTGTATCTATCACACTGTTCATTGAGTGCCTTGTATAGCGGTGCCATCTTCATGAAATTCGGACGGGCACCGACTATTAGATGTATTCTTCTTTTCATATTGTTACAAATCTCTCTACTTATCTTCAGGGTATGTCAGTTAGATCCTGAGTCACTATATTGCTTTGCAGATAGAGGAAGTGGTTGAGAAACGAGGTGATGGGATTCATAAGCTCCAGTTCTCCGGACTTAAGGCCATATTCACCAGTTTGCCAATAATATTGCTATAATCTCTATAGAGTCTATTACAATCTTCCCTAACCATTAGTTACAACTAAATGCTAACTGGATCCATACCTGAGTTTCAGCCGCTTCTCCTTCTGCATCGGACAGTTTTGAAATGAAGGATTTTGGATACTTTCTCTTGCGGAAGACTTCAGCAATATTGGCACAGACTGATCTGGATGATCTCCGAATCTGATCGGTCAAAGAATAACGTTCCTCTTTGGGAAATCCACATGTGATCCTGAATATCTCATTCGCAGCTTCAAAAGCCATCTTAATATACATCAAGTTCTGTATGAACCCTTATATTCAATCCGTCTCCCAGTCTCACAGTTCCCTCTCTTTCATAAGTCTCTCATAGACATTCACTATCCTTCTTGCGACACTCTCTGAATCTAAACCCAGCTCAATCAATCTCTCTCTTCCCTTTGTTTTATCTCTGAAGTCTAGAGCCTGCTTTATCTTAGATGCAATATCTTCAGGATCATGGCTCGTAACATAGCATCCTTCCAAACCATTTAAAAGCCATCTCACATCTCCAACGTCTACTGATACAATCGGCGTATTGCATGCCATCGCCTCTTTGACTATATTTGGAGAGCCTTCCCATTTAGATGTGAGCAACAAGGAATCACAAGCGTTTAGATAGATCGCTACGTGATGATGGGGAACGCTACCGAGAGTGGCAAGTCGGCAGTTTTCGGTTGTCAGTGTTGGGTTTTGTTCTATAAGTAACTCAAAAGCATGTCTGGCTAGAGGATAGTTTTTTACATCCCTACTGGGATCAGCACCGAAGAGAATATAGTGCTTACCACTGTCCCAACCAAGCTGTGCTCTGCAATCATTACGCAGTAGAGGATTAAAGACTCCTAAGTTTATACCATTAGGGATAATCTCAGCACTATCGACTCTTAGGCTGCTATGCATATCGTCCGACTTTACTATTGTTGCATCCCATAAATATCTTGTAAAGCATCGAATAATACCCATCAAGAGTCCGGCGCCTTTTACATCGCTGCCCATTAGCGACACGACTATGGTTTTTTTCTTACCCATTGCTGCTAAAACCGTCACGAACCCACAAAGAGAGAAATGGGCGTGAATCACTTGAGGGTTCCTTAAACTAATCTCTCTTCTTAAGATTGGAGCATTTCTCAAGTATCCAAACATTCCCTTGCCTTTCACTCCAAAGAACACAATGTCAATTCCTTCTTCAACCATAGACCTGCCCTGCGCCAATACTATGGGAGAAATGCCTTTGTTAGCACTGCTTACAAACAAAACCCGCATACTATCCTTGAGTTCACCACAATCATCAACTAAAATACTCCACCGTCCGTTCCAAGCCTTCCTTGAAGTCTACCCTCACCTCATAGCCCAGCAATCCCTTCGCCTTATCTATCCCCGCCAGCGAGTGCTTCACATCCCCTGCTCTGTCTTTCTCAAATTTCGGCTCAATATTCTTCCCCAGTATCTCATTGATCATGTTCACCAGATCGATCAGGGTATAGCGCTCACCACAAGCGATATTGATCACTTCTCCCGCCGCCTTTGGTGCCGTGCAGGCCTGAATATTCGCCCATACATTATTCTCCACAAAGGTGAAGTCCCGGGATTGACTGCCATCGCCATAAATCACCGGCTCTTTATCTGCCATGATCAGACGAATGAATCTCGGGATCACTGCGCTGTATTGACTGGTGGGATCCTGATTTGGACCAAAGACATTGAAATAGCGCAGCGCCACAGTCTCCAATCCATAGATCTGCGAAAAGATCTGGCAATAGCGCTCCTGCGCATATTTAGTAAGTGCATAAGGTGATAAGGGATTCACCGGCATACTCTCCACCTTGGGCAGAGTCTCACTATTACCATAGATTGACGAGGATGAAGCCGTGATTACCCGCTTCACGCCAAATTCTTTCGCCGCTTCCAGGATATTCAGCATGCCCAGGATATTCACGTCATTGGATGTAATCGGATCATTGATCGAGCGCGGCACAGAAGGCAATGCCCCCTGATGCAGGATATAATCCACGCCATTCACCGCGGATCTCACGATATGAAAGCTACGCAGATCCCCTTCGATCATGGTCAGATTCTCGTTCTTCATCAGAGGCAGGATGTTCTCCCGCTTTCCTGTGGCAAAGTTATCCAGTACTACTACTTGCTGCCCTTGTTTGAGCAGCTCCGATACGATATTTGAGCCGATGAAGCCGGCCCCACCTGTCACTAAATATTTCATGTGTTTCCTTTGTCTCACGCAGATCTACGGGGATAACAACGCAGATCATCGCTGAATCTATAATAGTAAGCTATTCAGCCTCATAACTTGTTTACGTATCTGATCAGATTATCCGAAAGCCTATCAGCATTGAAGTTAACAAGATAGCCAAGTCTCAAGTTAGACAATTTCAGATAAGTCAGGATTTGTTTGTGGTGAACCTCGCTAAGCTTTTCTACGGACTTGAGCTCAATAATCACTTTCCCCTCAACCAGTAGATCAAGCCGATATCCGGTTCCTATGGGATGTCCCTTATAGCAAACCTCAATCGGAACTTGTGTATCCACAAGCAATCCTTGATTACGTAACTCGTAGGACATAGCTTCCTCATAAGCACTTTCCAGCAAGCCCGGACCAAGCTCATTATAAACAGAGAAGCAAGCTCCCCTTACTTTGTAACCTATATCATTCTCAGTCATTCAATAAAAATCTGCGAAAATCAGCGCTTCTATCTGCGGAATCTGCGTGAAACACTTATCCCTGCCACAAGATCAATCCCCTTCTTCCAAACATCCAAATCCTTGAAGCTTGTCATCTTGCCTCCCTAAAACCCTAAAACCCTATAACCTTAAAACTTCCTCAATCTTTGTTTCACTAGCTTCCAGTAACCGGCTTAAGACATCATTGAGCGGAATTCTAACTTCACCGAATCTAGTCTGAGATTCCAATAACGCGTTACTCAAACGTCGCTTACCCATTTTAGCTCAGCAGCGTGAGCCAGACCGACATCATCCGCTGAGACAAGCTCATACTTCTGCGCCAAAAAGAGAAACAGCAGCTTGATATCCTGCTTCGAGAAGGAATCCCAGCCCTGCTCAAACAGGAAGCTTAAGATATCTTGCTGAATTCCTCACCCTGCACAGCGCAAAACTGCCGAAGTCTATCAGATAACTCAGTAAGCATTTGGTTTACATGCCTTTTCTATTGCAGGTATTAGTGCATTATTCACAACATTATCCCAGCTGAATTGCAAGGACCTGGCTTGAATCTCTTTTAAGGCGTACGATTCTAGGTTCTTATAGATGTGATAAATGCCTTCTGCAAAGGATTCTGGATTGTCCTGCGTGATAACTCCGTTGTCCTTTGTAATCACCTCGTTGTGAAAAGGAAGGGCAGTCCCGATAACTATCATCCCTGCCAGTAGATACTCGAAAGTTTTTGTAACTGGTTGAGGCATATAAGCATCGATAATCGGAACGTAGGATACTCCAATATTGTGAGACTGATAAAAGGAATCTAGTTCAGTAGTGGGGACATAGCCAACATAGTTGACTGTCAAGTTTGTTGGCACCAATTTTATCTGGTTTACTAGCAAATTCTCGTATCTCTTTTTTCCATCTCCTATGATCGTATACACTACGTCGGTATCTGGATGTGATCGACAGAAATGTGATAATCCCTCAATAGTCTCATGTATCCTTCTATTGTTGAGGGTCCCAACATACAACAGCTTCAAACTATCGAGGTTCTGCTCTATTCTTTCTTGACGAAAATCAGCTCCTAAAGGGACAATGGACACATTCCTTTTAATATTTAGTTCTTTTGCTATTTCGGATTTGATGGTTATGCGATGTTGATAAAAAAGGGCTGTCATCCTGATAAGCAAATTGTGCATCATTCTTAGATGCTTCTTTGGATTAACATCAACTGTCCGGATATCCAATATAGCTGGTCTCTTGCAGAGTAGTCCAATAAAAAGACAATATCTAAAATACCGCACTATCACAATGTCCGGATTGCGCTGTTTGATAAGCCGCAATGTATGGATAATCTGTTTCAAACAACCCACAGCACTTCGATGTCTTTTATATATAAAGATTTGGTCTCCATCGAAGGGTATCCTTTCCCTTCCAGCATCTAAGCAGAAGTAGTCTACTTGGTGAATCCTACTCAAGTATTTTACATAGTAGAAATAATCACTATAGCCATACTGCCCGTTTTCACAAATTAGAATCTTCAATGTATCCCTAACCTTATGCTATTTATAGCTTCTTCTTAATCAACAACTAAGCTGTTCATGTACTTGGATTTGACCCTGTCCCATTTTTTACACCACTTGTAAAGTGACACGTTTGCTAATGACGTTGTTTTCATAGTTTTCTCGATATTTAGCCGGGGGCATAAAATTAAGTGAGCTGTGGGGGCGATTGTTGTTGT
>Ga0334898_1004667_pt1 | contig 9972 bp, 10 predicted proteins | sample GraSluR3_MG_10_FD_207228 | JGI IMG/M metagenome (GOLD analysis project Ga0334898, IMG submission 207228) | Sludge microbial communities from methane-producing bioreactor in Wageningen University, Netherlands - Granular Sludge_3_08-R3 | ecosystem: Engineered > Bioreactor > Anaerobic > Unclassified... | reverse complement strand
TCCGAGATAGCTTTGATTGGGTAGCTGTTGGTCTTGGTGATGGGCTGGGAACACCGATCATTATCCTACCCTCTTGTGGCCGTGTTTGAATTGATACGGGGGTTTGTGAAGGTCGTATCTCGCCGCTGGGTATGACCGAGGGGGTCCCGGTTGTGGCTGCGATGATTGGGGGTGATGAACTCGGCCGGCGGGGGGTTGTGGACGGCCGGGGGATGCTTGACCCGGCCGTAAATGTTCCAGGTGATATGGATCGCGGTTTCGTCATTGTCGAAAGAGAGATTGATCCAAATCCTGTAAGTTCTCCGAGAGAAAGAGAAGATGCTCCACTCTGGATCTGTGTCCCGGCTGGTAATCCATACACCCTCTGGATTCTCAGGATGTCCGAAGCCATCGACTCAGAAGCAGCTAGAGCGCCTGCATCAAAATGGGATTGTATTGCGGGATGTGTCTTGAGGTATTCCCCTCTTTTAGTGAGCCTATCCGCTTTCCTGGTAAGCCGTATTGCCTGAAGCGGCGATGCTGATTTAGCCTGAGCCCTCAGGGAGTCTGCCAGGGTAAAGTGACCCTGGACATAATCCCATACGTCCTTACTTCTGCCCGCGTGTGCCCTGCCTGTTAGGACCTCCCACATTCCTGCAGCTTTCCTTTGACTCACCTGGTAGGCAAACGACTCTTGAGAATAACGGCCGGTTTTAATCACATCTCCGGCTCCTGGTGATGCAGATCTCCGGACAGGTGTATCTAAAAACCCCGGTTGTATTGCGGGTGATCCTTGTGGCGAAGTGCCTGCCGTTGGTTTAACATCGAATACATGCTTGCCGGCAACGGTCTCAATCCCGCCTGTTGGTGTTCTCCGGTATCCAGGAATATCCTTATAGACTGTGTTCCAGAGATCGTCGGCAAACACGGCGGGATTTGTTGTCCTTACATCGATATCACGAGCAAGGCGGCCGACCTGACTTCTGACTTCAGCAGCGGTAATACCGGGAGTGATTCTGATATTCTGATGCCCGGTAACAGAACCAAATACCGTAGCATCATGTTTTGATAGAATTCTTGCTGTCTGATCAGCTACTTGGGGAGATACCGGGGTTCTGGTTGCCAGGGAGAGCGGTCTTTCTCCCGTTGAGGCTGGGATAAAATGAGTATCTCTTGCCGTCGCTCCTGTCGCCCTGGCAACTCCTGAAAGTTCAGGATGTTTAATCCCCTGTATAGTTGCCTGAGCCCGGCCGATGGTGTGATCAGAGATGAATGATCCCGCTCTTGTTCTCCCTGCAATCTGCCCGGCCTTCCCAATCCCCAATCCGAGCAAGTATGATTCGATTGCGAAACCTCCCAGGCCGCGTGGTGTGCTTACAGTCTCACCAATCCCTTTTATCACTGCTTTGCCACCAACGACCACAGCGGCGGGAAGTGCTCCGGGGTTCGTTGTTGCGAGGGTGAAACCGGCCTGTCCCACTGTTGCCACACCAATTCCGAGTTCTGCCAGAGTGAGGGGGAGCCGGGGTATCTTTTCCGCTACCCCGCCTGCAAAAGACATAGCGAATTTCTGTTCGGGCTGCGGGGGATGCATATATCGAGGGATGTTTTCCATCTGGAATGCTTCCGTATAGGGGAGGATGTTTTCACTATACCACGTTCTGGCAGGGGTGAGTATATCCTTCTGTTCCTCGGACTCTGAAAATTCTAGCTTTAGCGGAATAACCCGATATTCTTTTCCTTCGGGCCCTGTAATAGTAAACCCCAAAGTCTGGATTTGTTGTTTTTCTTTTGGTGCATATTGGCTAGTGTCGGTCATTGACCTGACGGGCTGCCCCTGCTGCTGCATTGTCGAGGCTGCTATATTATCGACGGCTGAGGCTGCCTGAATCGCCTGCTGTTCTGCCTGCTGCCTTGCCTGGGCTGCTGCGAGTTCGGGATAAACTTCCGCATAGTGGTTCGTGCCGATCAGGGTCTGGTGACGTTTGAGATCCTAGGCAAACTCTTTCAGGGTGATTGAAGAATGGCCTTCCTCTGCTGCTTCGACCAGGGCGGATCTGTGGGCTGGATTGAGATCCCATTCTTCGGCATAGCCTGATATCAGGGCGTCTGCGTCTTGGGAGGATCTCGGTGTGAGTGGATCATCTTCAGGGGGGATGTAGCGGCCTCCTCTCCCAGTCGGCGGTTTTAGGGGAGGGGTGATCATTGTTACATCCGGTTGAGCGGCTGGCATGGCGATCCCAGGCTGTCTCATATTCTGCAATGATACCGGATCATCGAGGGCTCTTCGTGGATCCCGGGAGGGCTGGTATCTTTGCTCCTGCCGCTGCCGGGCTGTCTCAGGTAATACGTCCTGGACGGGGGCGCCTGGAGCTGTGGGGGCGGTGCCTGTACTGGTGCCGCCTGCTATCGGAGCTCGAGGGGCGGCTCGTTCGATGGATGAATCAGACATACATCCAAGTATATTACCACAGGTAATAATGGTATCTAGATATTACTCTTAGTAATATTTGATGCTGGTTTTATCAGGCTCGGGGTCGTGGCTGGTGTGCTGTGTGCCTGCTCGTCGGCGTCCGTCTGCGTCGCCGTCGCCGCCCCCTTAAAGGTAAAGTGGGGGGGTGAGTATATTTCCGGAAACCTTCCCTATTCCAGCAGTATGATCGTTTCATTGGCTGGGGGGGTTTACTATCTTTGGTATGTTGTGTGATTATTACCGACAGTAATAATTATGAGAGTATGTACATCTAAGCTCATGAAAACTATTGATGTGGTGGCCAATGATGCATCTGTGTTTGTCCGGCTGCCCCAGGAGCTGAAGGATATAGCGAAACGAAACAATATCTCCTTTTCCGAGCGGTTACGATGTAGTCTTATCCTTGAGCTGATCCATCTCTACTCTGATGGGCTGCTGGCGCCCTGTGATCGTGCCTGGGTGGAGCAGAAGATCCTGGCGGCTCCACTTCCTAAATCTGAAAGAGAAGACGGGTTCTTCTCCATTGAAAGAGGATATCTCAAGTTCTACAAGGCTGTCCCGAGTGCTTGTCCTACTGATTTTTGGGGAACTCCGAAGGTGTATCCCCAGAAGATGGTTCTCCCCGTGCCGATTGCTCATGAGGTTGAAGAGGTGACCGGTGATGACTGAAGAACTCCTGGCACGGCTTGACCGGATAGAGGCACGGATCGATATCCTGGAGCGGGGGCTTCGTAATCAGAAGCAGCGTTGTAAGAATCACCGGCGGAATACGATTGAGGTTCAGCGGCAAGTGGCTGGGATTGTCAAGATGATAATGCAAGAGTCCGATTACCTGGAGAAGATTGAGAAAGAGAAGGCGAAGGCGCGATCACTGGCAAACCTAAAACAGGGAACTACAATCCCCGACCCGGCAACATTGCCCACTCGGAAAGAAGGAGAAGTTCGTGATATCGTCTCTGAGAAAGTGGGAATGAAACCTTGCACCTATGAAAAGTATAATATGTAACAAACATCTATCTAGATATAATATAGAATATATCAGTATAATGTAGGTATATTCTATAGGTGGAGTGATCATATGAAGACAGAAAGCCTGATACAATTCTCCCTTTTTGGGAGTGAGATGTTGAAAAAAACTGCTTCTCCAGGTAAATCATCGGCAAGCGTCTATCTTCCGGCTGATTGGGCAGGGGATGAAGTGGCCGTTATTCGGCTTGTGGAGTCTGAAAAGAAATTACCCTGGGGAGTGTTCCTCTCTGAGAATGAGCAAGGTCAGATGTGGCGCTGCCCGTTTTGCCTGTCCGGGATACTTATTGAGCCAATCAGAGAGGGGGCCTGGCAGCTGGATGAAACCATCCTGTGTGGAGATTGTAACAGCTCATTTCGCATAGGTTCAGCTCCCCGGTGGATGGCCCGTGAGGATGAGATGGGTATTGAGGGGTCAGAATAAACCTTTAATAATCTCTTCTTTTTTGAATTGGAGTGATATAATCCCTTTAAAAGTGGGTTTCTGAGAGGGGTCTTTTCTCTCAGGTTTTGGGGTATGGGTTTAAAAGAAATTTACCAGGTAAAAGGAGATTTAACGCCCATAGGGGGGTTCTTCAACATCCCCGGCCGTGATCTCATCAAACAATACCCGAGGCCTGCAAAACTGCCTCCGACCTCGGGCAACTGCTGCGAGTGATGCGCGGGGCATATAGTAGAGCCTACCAGGAATCAGGATGATTGCCTGGTCTCCTGAGAGGGTGATACTGATCTCACCATTTGAGAAGTGACCTCCCCACATGAAGATCCCTTCGGGTATAGGGAGCTGAAGATCCTCATAACCCTGGTGCTTCAGGATGAGATAGGTTCCTCCTGGTGAGATGGTTATGATCGGATTTTTGCCGGTCATGGACGATCACCCCTTATCAAGTATAATTGTTTTAAATCAGGAAAAAAATAAGCCCAAATTAAGCCGGAGGGCAGCAAAGGACAGCAGAGGGCAGATAGATGCCTATTTCCTAGAAACTCCCTTACGAGAACTACCATAGAAAACTTTATGGAGAATACCTTTCTTCTGTCCTTTGCTGCCCTCGCGCCCAAATTAAGCCCCGATTCCATAAGAGTGAAAAAATAATCATATGGTTTTTTCATATGATCACCCCCTGATGATCAGGGGCGTCTTCAGCCTCTTGCCTTTCCTTATGCGTCTTAATACGAAGCCCCTTCCATAACCTCACACCAGCAGATTTATCCTCAGAAAAACCTCTTTCCCGTAGATATTCGGCAACCCGTTTATTAGAAAGCGGGCGCTCCCCTTCAGCCTCACACCAAATTTTATACTGCGAATAGAAGCTGCTGCGAGCGATTGATCCCGACTCGCTAATTGTCATCTCATCGCGGATGAATTGGCCGAGAGTATCCTGGTCGAGTCGATACCTGCTCGTTGCCTTTATGACCTCATCGGGGGGGCTGAGCTTCCCTGCATCGAGATATCTTCTCAATCCATCAAGAAGCCAGTTTAAGATCCCTGCTCCCTCACCTGTGAGTTTATCCAGCATCCCCGGATCCCGGTCTGCATCGGAGATCGTGACCGTGAACGGAAACAACCAGATACGCCTCCAGATAGCGTTATCTGTGCCTTTGATTCGTGGTTCGTGGTTTGTAACAAGAACTATTTTCGCCCCTGGTGTAAACTCAAAACCTGATTCATATTGCCTCCTAACCCGGATCTTATCATCTCCGGTCATCTGCTTAATCATCCCTTCAGCTAGAACGGCTCCCGCCTCCCCCTCTGAAGCCCAAGCAAGGCGGGCTCCTTTCAAGGCTGCTAAATCTGACCTGGCAGTATCGGGGCTATCACTTCTTTTCACTGCGAGGGAGTCAGCAGGGATGATAACCGAATAATCCCCCATGACTCGGGAGATCGTTCCCATAGTTACAGATTTGCCGTTTTTCCCCGATCCATGCAAGATAGCCATAATCTGTTCCGGGTTATGCTGCAAAAGGCAATATCCTAGAAACTCCTGAAACCCCTTGATATACTTCAAATTCCCTGCAAAAACCCGCTTAAGGTGAGTGAGCCAGAGGGGGCAGTCTGCATATCGATCAAAAGGAACGCCCATCACTTTTGTGATCCGATCATTCCGATTGGGTTCTTTCAGGTTATCTCCTCGGAGATCCAGCGTTCCATTTTGGCAATTGATGAGCCAGGGATCGGTATCGAAAAGATCCGGGGTGACTGCACGAAGAGGGGCTGCCGATTCAATCATCGCCTTAATCCTGATTTGCATTGAGGATTGGATAGCCCACTTTGCCAGGCGGGATCGTTCATCATCAAAAACCGCTTTTGAAGCTTCAAGAAATATTGTTCTGGATACCCTTTTCGCAAGAGCACGGATTGTAAGGGTTTCATCCTTTTTCCATCGAAACCCATCCCAGATATACCAGGATTTTTCAGGAACGGAATACAGGATATCGCGGCCATATTGAGCCAGCAGGCGATCTCCGTTTCCTTCATCGCTGCAATCCCATGATACGTGAACGGGAGGAACAATAGGATCAGGAAGAGGAACCCCAAGATCGATCGTGTATTCCTTCAGCCTGGCTTCCCGTTCTCTTCTCCGACGTTCGATATCAGCTGTAATCTCCTCATCAGAGATATCGCTCTCGACCTCAAAGACCTCCGGATCTCCCGGCTGGCTGATGATGGTTGAAGTTTTCAAAACCTCCCCCACTTTTTCGCGGAAGTCACTCATTAGATCCGCCCCCCTCCATCTTTTCTAGTGGACAGTTTGGCGGGAAAGTTCGATCATCCTGGCATGGGTTGTTCCGTGCTCCTGCGTATGATCTCCAATACCCGCACCCATACCGCCCGTTTTCCTCTAGGCGGTGGTGGCAGTCGGCGGGGCTCTCGATGAGCTCGCAGCGAGTCATCATACCCGCCCCCAGAGGGGTCGGAGCTTCTCCGGCTGTGGCTGGCCGGCATCATTGATACGAAGAGGGCAGGGAAAGGTTAAAGTTAAAAAGAGCCTTTCATAAGGTAAGGTTACTTTATCCGGTGCCTGTCTGGTTGCGCCTTGAAGAGGGCGCTTCCACCCATTCATTTTGAATCACCTCTTTCCCTGTATGGCATCAGTTTGTAGAGGGGGCAGCTTGAAACCCTACAATCTTCGGCTCCATCCGCATAGTAGCCCATACAATCATAGCATTTTGCCAGGATTCGCTCTCGCTGAGTGCAATATTGCCCTTTTAAGATTTTGATGTATTCCGATTTCCCTTTCCTTCGCGGGGCCTTCTCAAGCTCCCGGATGAGTTGGCGGCGGGCCGGATCCTCACTCAGCTGCATCAGCTTTCACCCCTGGCTCTCGAAGCTTCCACTTCCCCTTTCCTACCAGGATATCTACGGTCATCTGATGCAGAGGCCCCAGGTGATCGTAGATATCGCGGTCGATGGTGACGACCTGATCAGAAGTTGCTTTACCTTCTGAGGCAGACATCTTACTGCCCTCCTGTCGAGGGTGCCCGGAGCCCGTCTCTCGTTTGGTCGCGGTGGACGGGCCGGGGCTGATGGTATTCTTCTTTTGGTGCATCCCAGTTGCGAGAACCGCAACATGGGCATACAACCGGTCTTGCTACACGTGGAACCCACATATAGCCGCAGCGGCTGCATTCCAGGGTATGCAAATTTGCTTGCATATACTAGACATAGATATGAATAGTGATCAGTCTATATTGCTTTATAAAGAGAATATTTATCTATCCGTAACACAAGCGATATGTGATGATAAAATCCGACGAAGAGCTAGATTTGAAGATCTTTAAACTCTTTTATAGGGCTTATAAAAAAAATCTAGCTATTGTTAGGAAGAAACCATATTTAAACCAGGAATTGCTCTCGGCTCTTGACAATCTTTTTAAGAGCGATGATTTGATAGATACCTCCCCGGAAGAACGAGAAGATGCATATTATCGTTTCCTTGAAAAAAACACAATAGGAAACCCGATTATTGAGATATATTCTGAGATGTGGAATGAATTTAAGGCTTTATTGGATGAATATGGGGCTGATTTTTATCGGATAGTAACCACTTCTGGATATAGGTATCTTTCAAAAACTGAGAAGGTTAAGGCATTCGGTGAAGAAGATGAAAAATTTACACGCCATGTAAATTCTACTCAGCGTGTATGGCTTGAAAAAACCAAAAACGTATTTATTCCATCGACAATTACAGATAAAAAAATCCTGAAAGGTATTCAAAAATGCCTATCTCAATTATGCCTTCCTGTGAAACATTGCTCCTACTGTGGTAAATCATTTAATCCCACAGATAAAAGGCAGGTGTATTGTTTAAATGCCTGCCGTCAAGCAGATTATCGGAAACGAAAGAGTCAAAACATCACCCCTTAAGTTCCTGCCTCACTCTCTCCTTCATCACCTCAAGGAGGGCGCGGTATTCGGGTGTCTCCTCTACTTTGGTCTGTGTCTTTTCAACAAGAGAAACGGCCTCTTCTGATAGCATCATCCCGCAAGCCATACAGAAACGTGCTCCAGGCGAGTTCATATACTTACATCCCGATCGAGGACACTTTACCGGCTCCATCGGGCTCTTCTGGATCTCATCCTCCTGGAGGAGGCCTGCCAGCTGTAACTCTTTGGTCTCCAGATCACGGCCTGACAGATGCACATATACCCGGCTCATCCCTGATCCTGGCTGCCATCCAAAACGAAGGTTCATCTCTGCCTCTGTCAGAACTGAAGCCTTCTCAGTTGCTCTCCCATGCCTGAAGCCATGAGGGTGCACCCGCTTTGATATCCCGGCCTTCTTCTGAAGGTGCTTGAGGATGCCATGAATACGCCTGTTGGATAACCGTCTCCGTTCTCCTGATCTCAGTTCGATGAAGAGGGGCGCATGTGGATCACTTGCGCAGGGATGCATGTTGATCCATAGCTGTAGATCAGGAACTGCATCTATCAACCTGGCACGCCTCCGGCCGGTCTTACCATCAAGGATACAGATCCCCCCATACCTGTCAAACTCGATCCTGCCCACATCAAGATCGATCAGTTCACCCAGGCGGCAACCTGTATCCCACATCAAGGCCACAAGTGCCCGGTCTCTCTGGTTATCACATACCTCAAGGAGCTTTGATATATCTCCGGGGCTGAGGACTTCATCAACAGGGAGGGTGGTCTTTGGTCGCTTCAGGTTTAACCCGGAAAACATATCCTGGTATTCGGCGGGTTTCAGCCATTTGTAGAACCGTTCATACTCCGTAAAATCATTCCATACGGTGCGTGGTGTCTGATGCTCTCTCCGGTGAAGATAGAAGGTCTCTATATCATCCTTGTTCAATGTGGTAATATCCCGGTAATCGAAGAACTTGATCAGGGTGATCAGTCTCCATAGTTTGGTTGCTATGGTCTGGTCTTTCAGCCCGGTGAGTCGTTGTGTCCTTGAAAAGCGTTTGAGGAGTTCCTGGTTCACCGGATCGGCCTTGCTGATGATCGGTTCAAAGTCTATGGTCGCGGCTTGCATACAGTATGCTTAGCATAGAATATGATAAGCCTTGTGCCATAGTTGGAAGGTAGCTTAGGAATCTGCACCAAGTAAGGCACAAGGTAACATGGGCGTGAGTAGCCGAGCCGGTCAAAGGCGCAGGATTTAGGGTCCTGTCTCGTAGGGGTTCGCAGGTTCAAATCCTGCCTCACGCATATCTTTTATATATTCCTATGGTGACGTTAAGGCATGCCTAAGCGTTCCCCGCCCTGCCCCCGGTGTCAGGCCCCGATGCAGAGGATCTATGTCCGGGGTGTGATCGATGGGAAGAGATCCTATCTGCCAGTGGGGTATCTCTGCCAGGATCCATCGTGCAGGTTTGTTTCGATTGACTGATCACGGTGATCCATCCCCCGATACCAAACGAAACCCAATCCTTTGAGTAAATGTCTTGTTTGGTGAGCTATCAAAAAAGGGGGGGTGTAAGGTATGGGTAAGGGGGAGTTTGCCCCCAGAACAGCAGCAGGCCACCACTACAGAAGGGATCTTGGGCATCCTATGATCGAGTCATCATAACCATCTGGGTGTTTTGGCTCGTGTGAATTTCGGGCGGGGTTTTGGATCTAAGAGAGACTTGGTACCGGTGGTGAATGAGGCAATATCTTTTGCACCAAAGAGGCTACCTCGCGGCTGGTGCTTGTGTCCCACTACCTCCACCCCGATCATGACCGGCCTGATGATATCCTGGATATCAGCGGTGCGGCGCTTGGCCCAGGGATCCTCCTCTCGATCAAATGCCAGAGGGATCTTCATGGCTGGGGTTGCTACGTTTACCAAGGGCCGGGGTCTTACGATTGGCGAGGGTGGGCCGGGTATTATGACCGGTGAAGGTTTCGGCTTTGGTGCGGGTATCCGAGATAGCTTTGATTGGGTAGCTGTTGGTCTTGGTGATGGGCTGGGAACACCGATCATTATCCTACCCTCTTGTGGCCGTGTTTGAATTGATACGGGGGTTTGTGAAGGTCGTATCTCGCCGCT
>Ga0334898_1004666_pt1 | contig 9974 bp, 13 predicted proteins | sample GraSluR3_MG_10_FD_207228 | JGI IMG/M metagenome (GOLD analysis project Ga0334898, IMG submission 207228) | Sludge microbial communities from methane-producing bioreactor in Wageningen University, Netherlands - Granular Sludge_3_08-R3 | ecosystem: Engineered > Bioreactor > Anaerobic > Unclassified... | reverse complement strand
ATATTCCGTCGGCCCTACTTATTATTGTTTCGTCCAGTTCCCGGGCGTCGGGAGTGTAGGAGCCGATACCGTTTACATGAGCACCTTCCTTTACTAGTGAACCGTCAAAGGTTGGAGCCTTGGATGTTGTGACCGTTGTAATTATGTCGGCCCCGTCAACGGCCTGCTCTGACCTCTCCACCGGTACTATGTCAGCATTATAAGCGGCCAGCTGCCTTTGCATATCCTTCGCAAAGCTTTTTGTTTTATCAAAATCCCTGCCTGCCACCCTTACCTTTTTAAGGTCCCGTACACAAAGCATGGCCTCAAGCTGGGCCGCCGCCTGGCCGCCGGTTCCAATCATTGCCGCAACCTCGGCATCTTTTCTTGCCAGAATTTCGGTGGCCGCCCCCTGCACAGCACCGGTCCTTAATTGGGTCAGATATGTTCCATTTATTATTGCGGTGACCTCACCGGTTCTCCCGTCCAAAAGCACCATCTGGGCCGGAGCCGAGGGTTTACCCAGTTGGGGATTATTAGGGAAAATTGAAATAATCTTTACCCCGATAACTTCTAGGTCCTCTATATAAGCCGGCATAAAAAGGCTCTGCCCCTGCATATTTGGAATATCCAGATTAACCCTTAAAGGGACTACGCTTTTACCCTGGGTATAAATGACCAGGGCCTCTTTGGCCGCTTCTATAGCATCCTTCATTGAGAATACCTTCTTAATATCCTCCCTTGTCAAAACAAGCATCAAAATCACCTCTGTATATATTTTCAACACATTTAAGGCCTGTAATTGACTTTAAGCCCAAAGAAAACTGTCTTACTCAATAGGTTTCATGGAAAAGTAGTGCATGCTTAAACATGAAACCTATTTACATCTAAATATTAAATAAAAATGAAAAGCTACGTTAGCTGCCTATAATCCTAAACCCCTCCGGCAGCGGGTCCTCCGGGTCCAGCACTAACTGGTTAAATCCCATTATATGTGCAGTACCCGAGACCTCGGTGATAACGGCATCAAACTCCCCTACTTTGGTCTCCTCTACCATCCTTCCCTCGAAGGGAGTATCTATTATACTGTAGTTAACAAGGACATCCTCCCTTTTCATCTCCCCGGAACTGTAGTGCAGCGCAACCCTTCCGCCGGTACCGGTACCGGTGGGGGACCTGTCCACCTGGCCCTCGGCAAAAATGCATACGTTTTTAGTAAATAGTTTGCCGCCCTTCCTCTCCGGTGCCTCAAAAAGAATGGTCCCGTAAAGCCAGTTGACCCCAGATGTTGGGTGGTTAAATTCCATTTTAGCCATCACCTTGTTCTTTATCTCCATGCCCACCTTAACCAGCCTCTCGGTGTTTTCGGGGGTTACCTCAAGGCCCACCTTTTTCACGTCAAGGTATACGTAAAAGGCACCGCAGTAAGCCACATCCACCAGTATATCCCCAATACCATCCACATCGACTGGAATGTTTTCTCTGTATACAAAACAGGGCACGTTCCGAAACCTTACCCTAAAAACCTTCCCGTCTTTAACATCGGCATAGGCTGTAACCCTTCCGGCGGGGGTATCTATTTTTACGACGTTTTCGCCTTCCTTTGAAAGAATCATCCCGGTTTCAATGGCAACCTTTGTAACACCAATAATTCCATGTCCGCACATGGAACTTAGGCCCTCGTTGTGGGTAAACAATACGCCTAAATCGCCATCTTCGGTTACCGCAGAAACAATAATGCAGCCGTACATGCCGCTGTGGCCCCTTGGCTCTAACATAATCATCTTCCGCAAATGGTCGTAGTTTTTGAGTACATAATCCCTTTTTTGGAGAATTGTACTGCCGTAAATCGGCGGAAATCCTGAAGTAACGATACGCAGCGGCTCCCCCGCCGTGTGGGCATCAATACAGGTTATGTAATGCTTAAAATTCATCATATTGTTATCTCTCCTTTCAAAATTCCCCATCTTATACAACACATTAATAATAACACATTCTTTTTTCTGTCATTCTGTAGAAACGAAACCCGAAGAATCTTACCTGGAGATAGACATTTAACTATCGCTAGATCCTTCGTTATCGCTCAGGATGACAGAATCGCTTAGGGTGATACGCTAGAGGATATGGCGCGCGAACCGTCCCTTTATATCCTCTACAAAAACGTACAAGGAACCGCCCCTTGTTTTTAGTACATGCACCAAATACAATCATGAATAATAAAATATACTGCAAACTACTTCAGGGGGTGAATTCTTATGATAGACATGGAGAGCTTCTTCAAGGGCAACCAGGGTACTTTGTTCCTGCTTTTGATAATTATCATTATCTTCTTCGCCTTTGACATATAGCCACTGCACTTGACATACTATGTTAATTTAAAATTTAACCGGGTCCGTCCCGGCTTTTTTTATCTGCTGCCGAAAAACCCATCGGATGGATGGGTTTTTCAATCTACAGTGACAGCGAGTACATGGCCTTTGCATATATCTTGGTTATTGTCATCAAATCGTCTATATTCATGTATTCGTTCTTCTCATGGGCAAGTTCAGGCCTGCCCGGCAGAAGAGGTCCGAAAGCCACCGCGTTGTCTATTGCCCTGGCATAGGTACCGCCTCCTATTGATATAAGCTTTGCTTCCTCGCCGGTTACCTCTTCGTACACCTCTTTTAGCTGTTTTATCATGAAATTATCCTCGGGCACGTACAGCGGAGCCTGGTCATATACATCATCGGGAATGACTATACCGGTGCCCTCCAGAGCCTTACTAAGTCCCGCCAGTACAAAATCACCTTCGTACTTGATCGGATATCTTATATTTATAACAACCTTCCCGTGGTTTTGGTCAAGTTCCATCTGTCCCAGATTGAATACAAGCTTGCCGGATATTTCATCCTCCAGGTCAATACCTAAGGACTTTCCATCGGTCTCAAAGCCGATTTTTTGCGCCAGAACCCTTATGTACTCCCTTACACCTTCCCCTTCAATGCTTATGCCATTTAAAAAATCAATCATCTGCGCTATGGCGTTCTGTCCCTTCTCCGGCGTACTCCCATGGGCGGAAACGCCGTAGGACTTTATTGTTAATCTGCCGTTACCCATCTCCGACTGCATATTATACCCGGTTTGCCCTGCAAAGGCGGTAAGCCTTTCCGCTGCCGCTTCCAACGCTTTCGCATCGCTGCTTATGAGAACCGCCTCGCAAAAGTCCGGTACCATGTTGGGTCTGTTGCCGCCCCCGATGCTTTCAACCGTTACGCCGTCGCCGTCATAGGGCTCGAAGTCCTTTTCCATGCTGAATATAAGAATGCCCATCTCGCTGTTTATTATCGGGAAATCGGCATCGGGTGAAAAACCCGCCACCGGTTTTTCCTCTTTTTCGAAATAATGCTTCATGCAGGCCCAGCCACTTTCCTCGTCAAGGCCGGCTATTATCCGTATCCTTTTACCTAGCTTAAATCCCGAATCCTTTATTGCCTTTAATGCATACAGCACCGAAATAGCAGGACCCTTGTCGTCAATTATGCCCCTGCCGTATATCCTGTTGTCGGCAATATGCCCCGAATAAGGCGGATAGATCCATCCGTCCCCCTCCGGCACAACGTCCAGATGAACCAGAACCCCAATTATATCTTCCCCTTCGCCGTACTCGACATGCCCGGCATAGCCGTCCACGTTTTTAGTCTTAAAGCCCATGCTCTCCGCAAGCCCAAGAAAATAAAGCAGCGTATCGTTTATAGCCTTACCGAAGGGCATTCCCTTCTCCGGCTTGTCTTTAAGGCTCTTAAAACTAATAATCTCCTGGGTAGACTTTATTATTTCCTCTTTGTAACCCTCAACCCTTTGGTCCAGTTGCATGTCCATCCCTCCAAATCAGCTTAGTCTTGTTCTTCCTTTTCATAATACCGGATTATGCCATATAAGTCCACAGTAACTTTGATCAAGGGGACGGAATCCCGTCCCCTTGGTTTACTACTGCCTATATTGGGGTTCCTGGCTTTCCACATACTTCTGCCTGTCCTTCAGGGTCTGGACCGCGCTGTCCAGGGTCTGCGCCAAATTCTGAAATGTCTGTTTGGCCTGCCCGTCCTCCGTTTCAATTGCAAAGGTTCTCATGCTGGCGGCGGCGCTTTGGACATTGGCAATGGCCTGCTGCAGCTGGGTGCCTACCGTCAATAATTCCACCTCCTTTTATATACAATGCATTCATAGTTTTATATTCCTTTATCTGTCATCTCGAAGCAGCAAAGCCCGAAGAATCCGGCTTTGCCGTTCTGAACGTAGTGAAGAATCTTACTTGGAGATAGACATAAGATCCTTCGCTATCGCTCAGGATGACAACCGTTTCGCTCAGGATGACAAAAAGGTTACTCAGTATAACAGAAATGTCGCCCTGGATGACACCCCAGTAGATATAAAAGTTTTAATACCTTATATATAGATGCTAACCCTTCGGCTTAAATATAAGCGATGCCATAAAGGCGAATACTATGGCAGCGGAAATTCCGGCACTGGTCACTTCAAATATTCCGGTCAGCACCCCCACAATACCGCTCATTTCGTACTCAGCCATGGCACCCTTTACAAGGGAATTACCGAAGCTGCTTATGGGTACCGAAGCTCCGGCCCCTGCAAATTTTATAAGGGGTTCATAAAGACCCAGGCCCCCCAGCACCGTACCCGTTACCACTAAAGAACTGGTGGTGTGGGCGGGGGTAAGCCTGAATACGTCCATCAGTATTTGTCCTATTACACAAATGCCTCCTCCTACTACAAAGGCCCATAGGAATTTTTCCATAATCAAATCGTCCTCCCTACATCTCTATCGAAACGGCGTGGGCTATACAGGGTATACTCTCTTTTTGCTGATAAGACATGGGCGACATCAAGGCCCCTGTGGCAACTACAAGTATCCTTTTAAGCTCGCCCTCCCGTAACTTACGCATAAAATGCCCGTAGGTGACCGTTGCGGAACAGCCGCAGCCGCTTGCCCCGGCCAGGACTGGCTGGTCCTCGCTATATATCATTATCCCGCAGTCGGTAAATATCTCCTCCGGAATATTCATCCCGTGCTTTGCGAGCAGATCGCCGCTAATCTCGTGCCCTACCTTTCCCAGGTCTCCGGTGGCAATCAAGTCATAATAGGACGGATCTCTTTCCATGTCCCGGAAATGGGCCTGGATGGTATCCACTGCTGCCGGTGCCATGGCCGCCCCCATATTGAAGGGGTCGGAGATACCCATATCGATAACCCGACCAATGGTTGCACAGGTTACCCGCGGCCCTTCGCCCTCCCGGGCCAGTAGCGCCGCCCCGGCACCGGTCACCGTCCACTGTGCTGTGGGGGGCTTTTGCGCCCCGTATTCGGTGGGGTATCGGAACTGTTTCTCGGCTGCTCCGTTGTGACTGGAGGTGGCAGCCAGCACATAGTTCGCCGCTCCGCTCTCTATTAGCAGCGATCCTATGGAAAGGCCCTCCATAGCACTGGAGCATGCTCCGAAAAGACCTATATAGGGCACTGCAAGGGTACGGGCGGTAAAACTGCTGGATATTATCTGGTTTAATAAGTCACCGCTTAGAAAAACGTTTATGTCTTCCTTTTTTATTCCCGCCTTTTCAAGGGCTGTCTCACACGCCTCCTCCAGCAGTTTCTTCTCGGCCTTTTCAAAGCTGTCCTGGCCAAGCCACATATCCTCGTGCAGTATATCGAAATCCTCCGCCAGGGCTCCCTTGGATTCGAAGGGGCCTCCCACCGCGGAGGCAGCTAGTATAACCGGCTTATTTTTAAAGACCCAGGATTGGTGTCCCTTAAGCATTTACATACCACCCAACTCTTTGATTATTATCCTGACAAGGCTTACCACGAAGGCAAAGAATACGCCGTAGGTTATGACGGGGCCGGAGATTTTGAACATATTGCCCCCTACTCCCAACACATAGCCCTCGCTGCGATGTTCTATGGCAGCGGAGGCCATGGTGTTGGCAAAACCGGTAACCGGTATGATGGTGCCCGCCCCCGCCCATTGCGCTATATGGTCGTATACACCCAGGCCGGTTAAAAGGACCGATACAATTATTAGTACCGCCACGGTGGGATTGCCCGCAGTTACCTCATCAAAACCGAAGTAGGTCATAAATATCCACTGCAGACCCTGACCCAGCGTGCAAATAAACCCCCCCACTAAAAAGGCCCTGACGCAGTTGAGAAAAACCGGGCGTTTAGGCTCCCGCTGCTTTGCATACTGCTGGTACTGCTGCTGGGTGGGGGTAAATTTCTTCTTCTTCTTGTTTGACATTTTTGTTCACCCTCTATCTTAATAGATACGGCCTTAGATTTTCGGTAACCGTTTTCAGCCTTTCGGCGTTCCTTTGGTACATGGCCTTTGCCTGGCCGTTTTGTGTTTCCAGGGCAAAGGAGGTAAGATCAGCCTGGCTTTTTTCAAGGGCGGCGTACAGAAGTTCCTTCACCTTTGACTGGGGCAGCTGCACCGCATCATCGAAAAGGTCCAGATATAGTTCCCCGTCGGAATTCGCCTGGCCGATAAATACGTTCTCCAGCGCTACCCCGGTCTTTTCCAGCTGCGTCCTGACCCAACGGGCATTCAGTCCCAGGGCCGCCAGCGGCTCGTCCAGGATGTTTCCATCGTATATAACCGTCTGGGGCTCGCTTTGGGGCGCCACCCTCCGTTCAAGGTGGTGAGGGGTCACCGGCGTTTTGTCTGATTTAAGAAGCACGTTAATTTCACCGGTGGTCTCCATCAGGGCGAATTCCACGTCAGCCAGGTTGAAAACATTCTTTGCCCTAAGCTCCCTTAAGAGCTCTTCCCCGGTGAGCCGCACCTGGCTTAGGTTCTCCTCCATAATCTTGCCCTGTTTTATTAGGACTGTCTCCCTGCCGTTTACCAGGTCATGAGCCATCTTGCTCTTTAATGCCGCATAGTCAATGAGCAGCATTAGCACAGCCCATGAGCCCAGGGCAATAAAGCCAAAGACCACATTAGTGATAATGTTTGTGGCAATAAGCGCTGCTGTGATGGCTATAAAGGTGTATACCACATGGAAAAAGGGAGCCATCCTTGACGGGTGGCGTTTGCCCATTATCCTTACAATTACTAGCACACCAAAGAATAAAGCAAAGGACCTTACCAGAATATTAAGCCAATCCTGCATACTGCTTCACTCCTACTTCCCCTTGTATTGTGGCTCCTGGGATTCTAAGATGCGCAGCCTGTCCTCCAGGTCCCCTATTATTTCCCCGACTTCTGCCATCGCCTTGTCAAAGGCCGCCTTTGCCTCCCCGTCCCGGGTGCCGGCGGAGTACATCTGTAAAGTCCCATGGGCGCCCTTTAGCTCTGCCAGGGTCTGTTTTACCTTTGAACCTACTGTCATATCCTTCGGCCTCCCATGATTATTTTTACAAACGGTGCTATTTTTAATTCATTTTCCCCCATTTATAACTCCATGCAAAATTTACCTTGCCACCACCCGGACATCTTTGCAAACAAAGCAGGTGCCAAAATGTGCATACCATAACCAAATTTCCATAGACTATATACAAAGCGCTAATAGTATTACGTTCCTTATGCGTCATTCTTAAAAGCGAAGCCCTAAGAATCTGACTTGGAGAAAGACATAAGATCCTTCGCTTCGCTCAGGATGACATACTGGGAGATGTGATGTTTTATGTGTGATATATAGATACAAGCGGGCTATCAAAGATCGTCTCTGCACGTTGATGACCCGGTATTGTAGCGGCGACGTGCGGTGGCCCGGTTATTGCACATCATACAGGTTACCCATTGTATGCATTAAAGGACCGCCGGGCGGGAGGTGCATTGTTTGTCCATAATTCTGGTGGTTATTATACGCTCCTTTGTGGCCTTCTTTGTGCTGCTTGTTCTTGTACGGCTAATGGGCAAGCAGCAGGTGTCCGAGCTCACATTTTTCGACTATATAGTGGGCATAACCATAGGTTCCATCGCCTCCACCCTTTCGGTGCAGTTAAACCAGAATACCTTTTCTACCCTGGTCGGGATGGCGGTTTGGGCGTTGCTACCTATTATTTTGGCATACTTAAGCCTTCACAATATATGGATCAGAAAGGTGGTTGAGGGTGAAGCCACCGTTGTAATAGAAAACGGCAAGATACTTGAGGAAAACCTAAGAAGGATACGCCTTACCATAGACGACCTAATTTCGGAACTGAGAATCAAGGATGTATTCGATATCGAGGAGGTTGAGTTTGCCCTGTTCGAAGCAAACGGAAAACTGAGCGTGCTCAAGAAATCACCCAACCAACCGGTAACGCCAAAGGACCTGGGGCTAAAAGCCGAATACAACGGGCTGCCTACAAACCTTGTCTCCGACGGAATACTTCTTGAAGACGCGCTTCGCTCGCTGGGCCTTACCAGGGCCTGGCTGTACCACCAATTGGGCAAACAAAACATTACCGAAGTATCCGATGTCTCCCTGGCGCAGCTTGACACAAAGGGAAACCTGTACGTGGACCTTATAGGAGATAAGCCCTACGTTATAATACCGGCGGACAGCAGTCAGAGAGGAGGAGAGCCTTAAGTGAAAAGAAAACTCCTTTTATGCACCCTTATACTAATTGCAATGCAGCTTTGCTGCTGCGCTCCGCTTCGAAGACCCATTGACAGCCGCAGCGGGTTTTCCAATCATCTAAGGGCCACCGAGGAGAGCATACGTAATGAAGACTGGGACAGTGCCAGTAAAAGCCTTTCAGACTCGGTAGCGGCATGGAAACGGATAAAGCCATACCTTCAGCTTGATATAGACCACGACTATGTAAACGATATCGAAGCCAATTTCGTTCTGCTCGGAGGCTACATTGAAAGCAGTGAAAAGCCCCATTCCCTGGCGCTTATACTGCTAATACAGAATACCTGGGAAAACATAGGGTCAATGTAAGATTTATGTATTCAAGGAAGGATGCCGGGGATTAACAAAGAATAGAATGGTAACAAGGGGAGATGAAAACCATGAACCAAGGTATGAAAAATGAAGCGAACGGTGGGCGGGAATATCCGGTTATCGGGGTGGTGTGCATAATAATCGCTGCGGCCTGCCTTGCTATTGCGGCGCTTATTTACAATAACCTTGAAGCTTCTCTGTTTCTGGCCGTTATGCTGCCGATCCTTTGCCTTGCCAATATAGTCCTTGCCGTAATCGGACTTTACCGCAGGGATGCCGAAAGAACGCTGCCGTTAATAGGGCTGATTATTACCATATCCATACTGGGTTTTCTTATGTTCCACCTTTATGTAATACTAAACGAAGCGGGAAGGCTGTTTCACCATATCCAGGAATGGACTGTGCCCCTGTAGGTAAAACCTGCCTCCCTCTTTGCTTTTTAACCCCACGACGCCGGCCAACGCTTTGCCGGGCATGCCCCGCAGCGGTTGCCGTATTTACCTTGCCTACCCTCTGGCTACATCGCTGTGTTTTGCATAAATGTTTCTTTTTTCGTCCTCTGACATAAGCTTGTTTATTAGCCATGACATAAGAAGTATACCGGTAAGGCTTAGAAGCAATCTGGTTATCGCAAAGGCGTATCCCAAAGAGGCCATCTCAAAGAGAAACATGGGTATCTTCATGGTGGACCATGCCCCAAGGAACACAAGTATATTTGTAAACTTGGCCCCTTTCTTAATCATTATGGCGGCCACCGGAAAGGCCGCATATAGGGGGCCCGCCGCAGCAGCGCCAAGGAGGATTGCCAGAAGCACCCCAGTGATACCGGAGCCCTCCCCCATAAACTTTATTACCTTTTCCCTGGGAACCCACACGTCCATAAGGCCTATTAGCAGAAATATGGGGGGTATAACGCCAAGCATCTGGGCAAAGTTTGTCCCGGTGCTTTTAAGTATAACTTTCCCCAGGTCGGGGCTGCCCGCAAACACGATCAGGTCCGCAATCACAACCAGTATCAGAAGCATATAGGGCTTTAACTTTTTCATGATACCACCACCCCTATT
>Ga0334898_1004662_pt1 | contig 9981 bp, 8 predicted proteins | sample GraSluR3_MG_10_FD_207228 | JGI IMG/M metagenome (GOLD analysis project Ga0334898, IMG submission 207228) | Sludge microbial communities from methane-producing bioreactor in Wageningen University, Netherlands - Granular Sludge_3_08-R3 | ecosystem: Engineered > Bioreactor > Anaerobic > Unclassified ... | reverse complement strand
AATGGCAATGAGGGCCCCTATGGCATGGCTTCCGACATCACCCATGAACACTTGCGCCTTGGGGCCATTGTACCAGAGGAACGCCAACAAACCTCCCAACGACGCACACAACACCACCAACAAATCAAATCCACCGCGATAAATCGATTCCTGGATGAATTGGTTGTGCATGCCGCTGCCGAACAAGGCCGCAAGAATACCAAGCAACAAAAGCGGTCCGAACGACATCCCCGTGGCCAAACCATCCAATCCATCCGAAAGGTTGACCGCGTTGACGAACAACACCATATAGAACAGGAACGCGATTGGATACCATACACCGATGTCCCAAGACACATCGGGCTTCCAAGGGTGTCCCACCACAGTGGAAACCAAACCCGACCGCTCACTCAGCAACCACAGGATCAAGGCCGCCATCAATATCTGCATCCCCAATTTTCGCGATGAAGTCAGTCCGACCGATTCCTTCCTGGTCATCTTCACAATATCGTCGAACAAACCCACAGCAGCGAACGCCCACATGGATATCAGCGGAATATAGGTGTACGGGTGGTTCAAAGAACCGAATACCACGACCGAGATCGTGGTACCGATGAGAAAGAACACTCCACCTGATGTCGGCGTACCTACCTTCTTGAAGTGGCTTTCCGGACCGTCGGGATTGATTGGTTGGCTAAGTCCGCTCTTGCGCATTTTCCGGATATATAGATCACCGAGGACCATCGAAACGATCCAAGAAAGCACAAGTGCCGACAATGAAGCGAACACCAACCTCGTCTGCATCACTCCTCCTCACGCAATCGATGAAATGATGGGAACCAAACGTTCCATCGCCATCGCCCGCGATCCTTTCACCAACACAAGATCCCCCTTCCGAGCGTCTTCCAACATCCTGTTCCGCAATGATTCGTAGTCATCGGTAAAGAAAAGATTCTTATCAAACCCATGTGCTCTAAGTTCGTTCCATGCACTTTCCATCTCTTTTCCATAAAGATAGATGTCTTCAATACCGTTCGCTATGAGCCTGTGGGCGATTCTTCTATGCGCCGCATCGGAGGATTCCCCCAACTCCTTCATCGAACCAAGCACCGCCATCTTTCTTCCATTCCATGGAAGCGTACCCATGTAATCGAGAATGGTTTCAGTGGAATCGACACTCGAATTGTAGTAATCCTCAATCACTGTGATCGCTCCATCGACCACCCTGCTGCGGCCGGGCACCGAAATGAATCGATCCAAACCTTCGACGATATCCCCAGTACCCGCACCCATGGTCTGCGCGATCGAAATCGCCGCCAAGGCGTTCATCAGATTGTGTCTTCCCACAGCCCTGAGATGGATCGGTTTATGGTGGTACATGATGGTCCAACCCTGCAGTCCCATCGAATGGATCTCGCCCACTCCTTCCGTTGAGGCCATACCGAAGGGAATGGTATCCACATTTCTCAAACGACCGATATAGCGACTCCATCGCTCACTCTCGGCGAGGAACGCGGAACCGATCGTCGGATGGAACAATTTGCTCTTTTCCTTGGCGATCACCTGTACCGAGCCCATTTTCCCCACATGCGATATCCCAATGTTGGTGATCACCGCAGCTTCGGGTCTCCAGATATCGAGCATTCGATCCATCTCCCCCACATGGTCCACACCCATCTCGAATACTCCGTACTCGGTATGTTCATCAATTTCGAAAACGGAAATGGGCAAGCCTATCTCCGAGTTGAAATTCCCCGGAGTCTTCGCGGTCTTCCCCATTCTGGAGAGGATGGATGCCACCATTTCCTTGGTGGTGGTCTTGCCACAGCTACCTGTGATACCGACTTTCCTCACCGAAGGGTGTGCATCAACATGCGCCTTGGCCATCTTTTGCAACGCGACCAGGGTGTCTTCGACCACAATGAGCAGTTTTGACTCACCCAATTTCGCCTTGATCCTATGTGCATGTGAGGCGGCAACGAGCGCGCAAGCCGCTCCGTGTGCGAATGCATCGGCCACATACTCATGTCCATCCTGCATCGCGCCCGGGAGTGCCACAAAAAGGGAACCGGCTCCCGCTTTCCTGGAGTCGATGGTGATCGAGGAGATAGTACCGAGCGAACCGCTTCCCAATATGGTGCCGCCAGCCATTTCGGCCATTCGCCTTCCATCGATCATATGCATATCCTCACTCCTCCACCACAACGATCTTGGCTTCTTCGAACACAATCTTTTCGAGGCCCAATCCTTGCAGTACCGCTTGCCGCAGAGTGACCTCGGGCAATCCGGCTTCGGCCAGTCGGGCTTGAGTCAACCTGATATCCTCATCCACCAAGGCCGACCGAGTGACAATGCGACGTTCCCGAATTTGCAATTCGCGATTCCGCGCAGCTTGCGACACAGGGACAACCAATGCCAGGAACAGTATCACCAACATGGAGATACCGATAATCTTTTCCCGCACACCGATGCTTGTGGTTCTCACGATACCTTGATCACCTTCACTCATGGGGCACCTCCAACTTTTCCGCCACACGGAATTTCGCACTTCTTGAAGGAGGATTCGCACCACACTCCTGTTCGGTGGGCATCACAGGTTTTTTGGTGATGATCTTGATCGACGGTGTTCCTCCGCAGGTGCACCTAGGTGCCTCGGGAGGACAGACACACCCGTCGGCCAATCGTTTGAACAATTGCTTCACAGGTCGATCCTCCAAGGAGTGGAAACTGATGACCCCCACCCTTCCCGATGGACGCAACAACTCCACCGCACGTTCGACAGCAGGGATTATCCGGTCCAACTCACCGTTCACCGCGATACGGAGGGCTTGGAAAGTCCTCGTGGCGGGATGAATGCGTCCATACCGGTAGGAGGAGGGAACCGAACGACGAATCAAATCCGCCAGTTCATCGGACCGGACAATCGCCTGTGTCTTTCTTGCATTGCAAATGGCAGCCGCTATGCGTCGAGAATACCGTTCTTCGCCATAGTGGTAGATGATATCGGCCAATTCCTTCTCACTGTAGGTATTCACCATTTCTGCGACAGACAGGTTGGAGGAGGAATCGAGACGCATGTCGAGCTCTTCACTCTTTCCGAAACTGAAGCCCCTTCCGGACTCCTCATAGTGGAAAACAGAAATTCCAAGATCGAATAGGACCAAGGCTGGAGCTTCCCCATCATAGGATGTGAGAAATTCGTCGAACCAAGCGTTCACCGCAGTGAAACGGTCTCCAAAACGTGCCAACCGATGGATCGCCTTCTCCATGATCCTCTTATCGCGATCGATGCCGATGATCCTCACGTCCGGATAGGTGGTGAGAAAGGCCTCGGAGTGTCCCCCTTCGCCAAGGGTACAATCGATCATCAGAGGATTGCCCAGTGTGGGTTTCAAATACTCGAGAGTCTCCTTGGCGAGAACCGATGTGTGGACATACTCCATATCAGTGTCCTCCATCCTGCAACAACAGGCTCAGACTCTGGCTGGCAGCCGAGAAGGACGGCTCGCTGGCATCGAGGAAGCCTTCGTAGGCCGCTACACTCCACAGCTCGAGATAGGTGCTGATGCCCAACAATACCGACTCTTCCTTGACCGCCAAACCTACGCCCTCGCGCAATTGCGGGGGAACCAACAATCTTCCCGACTTGTCTATTTCACACTCCATGGCAGGAGCGATGATCCTTCGTTGCAGCAAGCGAAGGTTGGCATCGAACATCGCTCCGGGACCATCCATGATTTTGGCGCGGATATTCTCGAAAAAGGGAGGAAGCATGAGCCAGAGACACGGTTCCACCGCACGTGTGATGACCAAGGTACTCTGGTCCCCCAGCGCCGTCCGGAGCTTCGAGGGAATGAGTATCCGCCCTTTTTCATCGATCGTGTTGCGATATTCACCAGTCAACATTTCCCACCAACCTCTTCTCAAGTGGTACAATCTGGGAATTTTTACCACTCTTTACCACAAACTATACCCTCTCTACCACCAGCCAACAACCATGGTGGATGCGGATTATCGGATGGTTTGTCTTGCATCACATGAATATACTAAACGGATGTAACGTATAAAGCGGATTGTTTTTGACATGTTTTGGTATTTCTGTCGAAATAAGTATGTTTTTCCACCAGTTGCCCAAGAAGCGGAAAGGGGGTACTGTATGCTCAGGAGACAACTATGTGCGACCCAACAACTACACAACGAACCTACTATGGCAGACGCTCTTCAAAAAGTGGCTACGATTGGATCGTTTGTATCGATGACGAAGGCTGCTTCGTCACCGATCCCATCGAGGATTGGGAGAAGGACAACGATTATGTCGATGAGGCCCGGTCGAATCCCACGCTGTATGAGCAGCTTGACACGAACAAGGCCGCCAAAATCCTTGCCTCTTGGGGAAGAACACTCCGTTGAAGCTTCTCAGCCGTTGTATCGGTTGCGAACGCTATTGAGATTGAACATGTTGTAATCGATGTCGGGGAACACAATATTCTGCTTCTCCGCCTTCACCAACCATTCGGTGTTCACCGCATTCTTGCACATGTTCTCATACACCACGTTGAAATTTCCCAAGTGGTTCCTCAACCGTTTCTCAGCATAGGCAGCCGATGTCCCGTTGTGGATGATGAACGGCCAATCCGAAGCCATCGCCAGCAATACTTCGCGGGCCGCTTGGTTCAAGAACCTCTTCTTGAGGGAATTCTGGTCGGGGAATCGGATCGCCAACTCTTCCATCCTTTCGATGGCCTTGTGAAGATGACGGTAGATCCATACATTGGCTCCATCGGTCCACACATCCGAATATCCTCCCTCACCCCAACTGGAGAGCGAGGGTTGCAGCACCTGGGCTTCGGGATACCGTTGCAGGTAATCGAGTTGGGTTTCGAACACCACATCACCCGACTCGGAGGCCCTTCTCAGTACGGTCTCCAACCAATCGATGCCCTCGAACCACCAATGGCCGAACAGTTCCGCATCGAATGCCAAGGTATGGAAAGGCTGTCGGTCGAGTTGGACGGAAAGGTCTTCTCCCTTCCTCTTTGCGGTATAGAGGAAGTTGTCGGCATGCTCGGATACCTTCACCTTCGCTTCAGCAGGAACATAATGGCGCTTGTCGTTGCCTTTACCTGTGATCGCATGGTATTTGAATCCCGTGAACACCCGAACTTCCGGTTCATGGATATAGGGACGAATGTATTCCATCGGCAGATCGTATCCGATATCACGATAGAACTCGCGATACGAAGAATCGGTGGGATACCCTTCCACGTTGGACCATACGAGATTGGTGAGATGGAAATCCCGTGCGAAACCAAACACTCCATTGGGACAGGAGACGGGAGCATAGTTGCCCCTGACGGGAGGTTCCTCGGCAAGTACCAAGGCTTGCGCCGAGAGTTGGAAGAACTCTATCTCCTCCCTTTGGAGGTACTCCTCCAAACCGGGGAAATAGCCGCATTCGGGAAGCCAAAACCCTTTTGGACGCTTCTTGAAGTGATTGATGTGGGATTGTACCGCCAATTCGATTTGTGCGCCGATCGCCGAAGGATATTCGCTGAACAGGGGAAGATACGCATGGGTCGCGGTTGTGGTGATCAATTCCACATGCCCCGAATCCTCAAGATCGCGAAAACCGGAGAGGATGTTGCATTGGTAGGTCTCGAAGTATTCCTCGAGATTCTTAGTGATCGCATCGAGATACATCTTGGCCAATTCAAGACAATCGGTATCCTCCGAGGCACATCTCGCCACCTCCTTCTCTCCCAGCTCCTGGTGCAGTCGCAGGTAATCGGTGAACCGACCCTGCAGGATGGGGTCGCTGAGCATGGTGCACAAGGTTGGTGAAAGGGAAATGGTGATCTTGAATTTCACCCCATCGTCACGCAGCTTCTTGAGCATCCTCAGCAGAGGGAGGTAGGTCTCTCCGATCGCTTCGAACAACCAATCCTCCTCCAGGAAACGGGAGTATTCGGGATGACGGATATACGGCATATGGGCGTTGAGGACCAGTCCAATCGAATTGCGAGCCATATCAACCTCCCATGCTTTGATCGAGTCGTTCGACAATCTCGTTGAGCAAGGGATTTTCGACCATCACCCCACCCTTGGTCACCAAGGCGGAGAAGAACAGGTTGAAATTCCTCTCATCCCCACCGAGTTGCTCCACATGATCCAAATACCAGCTCTTTGGTGTGGTAACGGTATCGGATTGACACAGCTGTCCCGTCCCTTCCTTCATATCGCGGTAATGCAGTGATACGCTGTATACCCTACCACGTTCAGGCAGATTGATGTTCCAACAGCCATCTCCCTTGCCTATCTCAATGTCGTAACTCTCCTCGACTTGTTTTTGGTCGGAGGTCCCATGCATGGTGACACGAAGGAAGAATTCGAATGAGTCGCAGGCCTGTTCAAGTTTCAACAAATCCTGAGGACATACACTCCAATAGGCATGTGCCCAGTAGGGATTCTTCAACAAAAGGTGGATTCTGGTCTCGGTGTACGATTCGGGCAATTGCTCGACTCCGGGAAGCATGCCCATGGACTGCTTGTCGAGGTGTTCCACCAAAGAATTCATGAAACGCTGCTGGGTAGATGGTGAATAGGATATTCCCTCTCCAGACAGACCGCTTTCCAACTCCTCGTACAGCTCCTGCAACGATTCAAGAAGGTCTTCCCGGTCCATCACCTCAGCATCCTCAACTCCTTGCTTTCGTGCGATATACCGCAACTCTCCAAGAGACAAGGCTTCAATGTTCGGTGTGATCATGAAAATCGCTCCCCGGTATGGTGAAATGCAACTTGTACCAACACAAGCGGTTCAATCGTAGAGAAATTGAAACAATTAGTCAACCTGAGCAAATAGGGGACCTCTGCTATTACATGGAAAGGCTCTTCCATGCTAGTATCAACGCCATGGAAACACCTATTGCACACAAAACCACCTTGATTCTCCACGGGCACTTTTATCAGCCCCCACGAGAGAATCCTCTGGTGGATATCATACCACAACAACCCTCGGCCAAGCCCCATGCCGACTGGAACGAAAGGATCTACGACGATTGTTATCGAGCGAATGCCTTCAGTAGATATCTTGATGGATACGGCCATATTCGAGCCATTGTGAACAACTACGAGTACATCTCGTTCAATTTCGGTCCTACCTTGCTCAATTGGCTGGAACAGTACCATAAGGCCACCTACCGGAAGATCATCGATGCCGACAAAAAGAGTCTGGAACGCCTGGGACATGGAAATGCGATCGCACAAGCATACAACCATACCATCCTCCCTCTTGCCAATCGGGATGATGCCGAAACACAGATCATCTGGGGAATACAGGATTTCATCCATCGTTTCGAAAGAAGCCCGGAAGGAATCTGGTTGCCGGAGACTGCGGTGAACAAAATGGTGGTCGACCTGCTGCATGATGCCGGAATCACCTTCGTAATCCTCTCACCCTGGCAGTGTGCCAAGGTGGAGACGGAAAACGGCTCCCATATCGATGTGGATGGAAACACCGTACCGTACGATACGCCCTTCCTCATCGAAGGGGAAAGCGGGAACACCATATCAGCCTTTTTCTACCATCCCCAACTCGCCTCATCCATCAGTTTCGGACACATGCTCAGGGATGCCGATTCGATGTACGGTGCGTTGGAACATATCGTGCAAAATGATCGTCCCCGATTGTTGCATACCGCCACAGATGGAGAGATCTACGGTCACCATGAACCCTTTGGCGATATGGCGCTGGCGGCTCTGATCAGGAAGGTCCATGAAAAGGATAGGTTCGAGTTCTCCAATTATGCCACCTATCTGGAAACTCATCCCGCCACCCGTGGTGCGATCCTGCATGACGGCGAGGAGAAGAAGGGCACCAGTTGGAGTTGCGCACACGGTGTCTCCCGTTGGTATAAGGATTGTGGTTGCCATACCGGAGGGGAAGATTCATGGAACCAGAGGTGGAGAACTCCGTTGAGAGACGCGTTCGCTACCCTCGGTTCCGCGGTCGATGAAATATTTGCGGTAAAAATCGGAGAACTGTTCGATCAAAAGGTCGATCCTAAGGATCTGTTGCACGATTATTCGAGTGTGCTTTCCAAACAGGAGGATATCACTTCGTTCATCGAAAGATGGGAACACAAAACCGATATGATCATCGCCGACCACCGCATGCTTGCGGAACTGCTGGAAGGACAGAAGTACAAACACTACACATTCACCTCCTGCGGTTGGTTCTTCAGCGACCTGTCGGGAATAGAACCGCGCCAGAACATCCATTACGCGGTTCGAGCGATGGAATTGTACCAAAGGTTCACCGACAAAAATCTGCAGCAGGAGGTACTCCCGCTGTTGGCGGAAGCCAAGAGCAACAAGAGACATGTCGGCTCGGGAAGAAGCATCGCAAAGAGCTATATGACAGGTGTCGGTGGCGAAGCGGAGGCGGGAGCCTACTTCCTGATGAACAAGAACTTCGCACGAGCGGAAGACCAGAAGACAAGGTATGGCAAATACCGTCTCACCGCCTACAAGGCCATGGAGGACGGATCGTATCTATTCGAAGTGCTCGACACATCCACCCTGCGACAGGATACCCTCCGCATGGAAGTCGGGACGGAACCAGAAAATGGGTACTTGGTGGAGATGGAAATCACCGACGACTCCACGGGCGACAAGCGCACACACACCTTCTCCTCGGCCCACATCCCCGTCAAGATGCTCGATGAGGTCTATACCTGGATAGACCGTTCGTTGAGCCGAATCACCGACGACCAATTGGAACATATCGCACACGACATCCGCCATTATTCCCTATTGATCAAGAATGGACGGACCGCACCATCCGAAACCCTCTACATCGAGAACATGGGGACCTGTCTCAGGGCGCTCAGATCGATTTTCACCACACCCGACACATTGCCTTGGGAACATAAGCGCGAGAGCATCTCCCATCTGTTGGGATTCATCAAACGCAAAGGCCGACAAAAGGAGTATGAGATCGTACAGACGATCTTCTCCAATGAGCTGGTCAGGGTGTCCACACTGGTGGCGGAACACGGCTTCACCTACGAAAGGGCATCATACCTGCTGGAAGTGTTGAATGTGGCGCGGGAACAGGGTATACAACCGACGGTCACCCATGCTCAGGAGTCCTTGTATCCCTACATCAAAGGTGCACAGAGGCTACAATTCTCCACCCCCCTTTCAGGTAGGCTTCTCGATGAATTGCATGTGGCGCTGAACTTTTCAGCCGATTGAGTGCGGTTCCAGGCCGGAAATGCCGATACCCGTCATTCTCCCATCAGCGAACGGGCATGGTCGAGGGCCTTCTTGTCCTCACCATGTCCACTGAGCATTCTGGCGATTTCACGAATACGATCCTCTCCCCCAACCCGACGAATGTGGGTATATGTCCTGCCGTCCAAGGTATCCTTGTGCACCACGAGATGATTGTTGGCCTTCGAGGCGATGGATGCGAGGTGGGTGATCGCTATCACCTGACGTGCACCGGCCAGCTTGGCCATTTGTTCTCCCACAGCGATCGCCACTGCTCCCCCGATACCTGCGTCGACTTCATCGAACACCAAGGTTTCCACATCATCGGCCTCCGCAAGTACCGTCTTCACCGCCAGCATCACCCGCGAGAGTTCTCCTCCTGATGCGATCTCCTTGAGGCTCCTCATCGGTTCCCCCAGGTTCGCCGAAAAGAGGAAATCGATTTGATCGGCACCATGCACGCTACGTTCCCGTTCGCTCACCTCTATTGCGAACACCACATGCGGCATCCCCAAGTGTGCAAGCCTGCTCGAGATCTGCTTTTGCAATGTTTGGGCGACTTCGATGCGTTTACGACGCAAAGCCATGGCGGCATTTTGCACCTTCATGTCCTGTTGCTCGATCTTCTTGGCAAGCTCGGAAAGATATTCGTCCCCCTCTTCGCCTTCCGCCAATCGTCTGGCCGCATCGGAGGCAAAGGCGATCACTTCATCCAAAGAGGGTCCA
>Ga0334898_1004660_pt1 | contig 9983 bp, 8 predicted proteins | sample GraSluR3_MG_10_FD_207228 | JGI IMG/M metagenome (GOLD analysis project Ga0334898, IMG submission 207228) | Sludge microbial communities from methane-producing bioreactor in Wageningen University, Netherlands - Granular Sludge_3_08-R3 | ecosystem: Engineered > Bioreactor > Anaerobic > Unclassified ... | reverse complement strand
GAAACCGCTAAAGGAGTTGAATACATTATGAATGTTACCAATCCGGTGCGGGTGGAAGCTCGTGAGGAAAAACTGCGGATTATCGATAAGTACATGAGCAGCAGTCAGAAAGCACGTATTCAGTATGCGTCAAAATATGCCCGCAGTTCAAACTATTATAAATACAGCATTGGCCAAAACCGTGGGTTGGAAAATCTGAATGTAATCGGGAAAAAACAGGAGCTGGAAGATAAATTTATGGATTGGGTGAATGCCGACAGCAACCGCAGGGAAAAATATGGAAAAGCCCTGGATTACATTGAAGAAGCCTACAGCGATGTGGAAGTCAGAAAAGCTCAGGAATACATGGCTGAAGCGATGGTACGCGGTCCCGAAATTTTTATGTTTGCCTATCGCGCACTTCCGGTTTACCGGTTACTGAGCGAAGGAGAAACACGACCGGAATTTCGGGAAATGATTAAAAACAGGATAACCTATGATATGGATTCCCATTTTAAAGATTACGATGCCGAAACCGACAAAAAAGTGGCCGCCGCATTAATGAAGCTGTATGCCGACAATATCGACAAAAAATATCACCCGGCATTTTTTGCTGATGTGCTGAAAAGGTACAAAGGAGATTTTGAAAAATACACTGAAAAAATGTTCAAAAAATCGGTTTTCGACGATCAGAATGAGGTGAATCAGTTTCTGGATAACATGAAGTTGAGAACCCTGGAAAAGGACATGGCATTTCAGGCAGCACGCGATATTTTCGACAAATTTCGGGAACTGAATGATTTGGCCGGCGAAAATAAAGATTTGCTGGACAGAGGGAACCGTTTATTCCTCGAGGGTTTGATGGAAATGCAGGCGGACAAGAGTTTTTACCCCGACGCCAATTCCACCATGCGCCTCACTTACGGGCAGGTGCTCAATTACGAACCGCGCGACGGCGTAATTTACAAGTATTACACAACGGTTGACGGTTATCTGGAAAAAGAAATTCCGGGGGATGACGAATTTGATGTGCCCGAACGCATGAAAGAGTTGCTGCTCGCCAAAGACTTTGGCAGGTACGCCAACGAAAACGGCGAACTGAATGCTTGTTTTATTACCAATAACGACATTACCGGCGGAAACTCGGGCAGCCCTGTGCTGAATGCCAAAGGCGAACTGATTGGTGTGGCTTTCGACGGCAACTGGGAGGCCATGAGCGGCGACATTGCTTTTGAACCCGAACTGCAGCGTTGTATCAATGTTGACATCCGTTTTGTGCTGTGGGCGATCGATAAATATGCCGGCGCCACGCATTTAATCGATGAGATGCTGATTGTAGATTAATGAGACCGGTTTTTCCAAAAAAATAATTAAAAACAGGCTTCGCCATAAAAAGCGAAGCCTGTTTTTAATTTAAAGCTATAGCTCCAGGCGCTCGATTGACCATGTATTCGGGTCGTTGTAATCGGCCGGCGGATATTCCTGAATAACCCAAACAGCATCGCCCGAAACCGCAGGAAAAAGTTTCATAATTCTCGACCACCAGGTGTTCCCCGGCGGATAACCAAATGGTGGATTGGGACTCAGTTCAAGCGTTCGCTGCTCAACCAGCGTGGTGTAATCCAGTATTTTAATGAACGACGTACTTCGGTACCAGCCTTCGTCGCAGGCTATAAAAATTTTGTTCGATGCACTTTGATGCGAAATGTAGTTGATTCTCAGATCATCGGAGATATCAAATTCGCCAAGTACAGGCGGTGCTTCCATGCTCCACAGTTGTCCGGGAACAAATTCCGGAACCTGGTAAATCCTTTTGGTCCCTGTCAGAATCCGTTCTCCGTCTTCCGAGAGCCAAAACCCGTTCAGCGACATCCAGTATTCATTCAGCGAGTCGGTAACCAGCCCGTTGGAAATATCGAATAGAAACAAACCGTCGGGACTCCAGCCTGGCCGTGTGGAAAGCAGCAAATCTTTCCCCGGAACTTTTTTTAAAACCGAAAGCCCGCCTTCACTGTCTTGCGATTTGTATCTGTTTCCTGTTTTAAGGTCAAGCCCGGTAAGAAAAAAATTGTAGTCTGAATTTCCAAGGAAAAATACCCGGTTTTCGCTGCCGAACTCTATCTTCGAGGGTACCAGTCCGGTCGGATAGGTTGTCAGCAGTACCCGTGATTCCGTCGAAAACGTAGATATTTCAGCTGTAGAAAAGCCCACTGCAATTGTGTTTCCGTCTTCCGACAAAGCCATACACTGCGGAACACGATTCAAACGCAACGTGTCTATATCGGGCGAACCGGCCTGAAAAAAAAGCAGGTTATTTGGATTTTTTGTTAAAACCACCACCTTATTCTCTTTTTTTAAGTAGGCGGCGTCTATAAATTCGCCGGTTAAATGGCCGCCGTAAAAACCCATTTCGTCAATGGTAAATTTAAAATCGATGAAGAATGTACTGGCGGATGCGTTGCTTCTGATTTCAACTTTCCCTGAATAATCACCGGGTTCAAGTCCTTCGGGATTAACAGAATAATGCCATATCCCGTATTCGTGTGCGTTCAGCATTCCTTCGGTGGTTTCCAGCGTCAGCCAGGCGGGTTTGTTTACCACTTCCCACAACAGAATTCCATGCCCGCTGTTTACTATCTGGTACATTCCCTGAAGGGTGTAGTCCACTTCAATAACCGAAGGTGTGTTGCTGATTTCCGGTTCGCCGACATTCCAGACCACCACCGTGTGTTGCACCAGTCCTACATCTTCTACCTCAAAAACAAGCGGAAGGGCAAAAATGCCAAGGTCAAAGTACATTTCGTTTTTGGTTACGCTGAACTGCAGGTTCACAGAGGCTCCCGGATTTGCCGATCCTTCTTTTGGAGTGATTTCCAGCCACCTTGGAAATTGAAACAGCTTCCAGTTGGTCGGTTTGCTGTTTCGCATGTCCAGCGCATGTTCAAACGATGGCACATCGCTCATCACAAAAAGCGAATCGCCCGGGATATAATTGGTCGGATATTGCATATCCAGAAAATCGTTGCTGCAGGAAAACACCAAACCGGTTAACACCGCAAAAAACATTACAACTATTGAACGGGACCGGGTTTTTGGATGAATTGCTTTTATTTTCATTGCTACAGGGTTTAAAGGTTACAAATAAAATTTTAGTCCGACGCCCAGATCAATCCTCGACAAACCTTCCATTTGTTCTTTCTCGAGCTTGATTTCCTGCGTTTTGATGCCGTTGTTAACCTTTATTTTCGAAATGGTTGACTGAAACAGTCCGGCACTGATTGCAACGGAAAAATTTTTCGCAAGTGAATATTCCAATCCGAGTTCGGTGTTCCCGCCATACGCTTTCCCGGTTATCAGCATGGGGGAGTAAATAATCACCGATTCTTCCCTGAACAGGGTGAGCCCACTGGAAATCTGTCCGAAAAATTTAAATCTCGGGCTGAAGGGGTATTGCATGTAGAGCGATAATCCTACATAATTGGTGAAAATATCATCCGAAAATTTACCATAAATAAAAGTGTAGGTGTCTCCCGGTTCAACCGTTCCATGCAAACTTCCCGAAGAGTTGTGAAACTGGTAATCGATGCCCAGGCCATAGTTTTCCCAAACCATGTAATGCACCTGCCCCGATGCTTTGACTCCCGTTTTTACCTGCCTGAGATAGGAATTAATTTCAGCATCGGAGATTCTCTGGTTTTGCAGTTGTTCCCTTGTTTCTTTTGTACTTGCAATACGATAACCTCCGCCGCCATTCACCGCAATCCGCCATTTTTCAGTCCGAAAAACTCCGCCGCCCGATTCTGCCTGTGTACTTTCGGGTTCAAAAATTTGCCAGGCTTTTACATCGTTTCGGCGGATACTCGATTTGGTTTTAACCTCGCCGGTGAATTGGGTAAAATAAATTGCATTTGACGATACCCGGTTGATTTTACAAGGTATGGTATCGTTTGAAATGGTGACAATCTGATCCTGGGAAGAAACAGACAGAAAAAATCCCAGGCCCAGAATCACGAATACGGTTGATAGTTCGGTTTTAAACATTGAAGATGGTTTTTTGAAATTCTTGTCAAATATAATTCGAATATTTCAAAAATATTATGATATGAATAGCTCTTTTGATTGGATTTTTGAAAAAATACATTCTCCTTTGCATTAGTTTTTGTGAACGAAAATGGCAAAACCCAAAATAACGGTATATACCGACGGTGCAGCGCGCGGAAATCCCGGACCGGGAGGTTACGGAGTTGTGCTGCTTTCGGGGCAACACCGCAAGGAACTTTCGGAAGGATACTGTCTCACCACCAACAACCGGATGGAGCTGCTGGCGGTAATTGTGGCGCTCGAAGCGCTAAAAATTCCGGGAAGCGAAGTAACCATTTACACCGACTCCAGATACGTGGCCGACGCAGTGGAAAAAGGCTGGGTATTCAACTGGGTAAAAAAACGGTTTAAAGGCAAAAAAAATCCCGACCTGTGGATGCGTTTTCTTGAAGTTTATAAAAAACACAAGGTAAATTTCGTCTGGGTGAAAGGGCATGCCAACAATCCGCTGAACGAACGCTGCGATCAACTGGCTGTGGAAGCTTCTTTTGGTTCAGATTTAAAAGAAGACGAAGGTTATTCAGCGTAAAAAGTAAGGAAAACTTTCTTTGCGCAGTTTTCATGTTTCGCTTTCATGCACCGTGAAAACCCGAGCTTGAATTATTTGAACATTTTTTTTAATTTCGGGAGCAAAACCTTGCGTATTTTTTAACTAAAAACCGAAAAAGATTGTTGAAATCTGAACCGATGGAAGAAATTTTGAACCGAAAATTTATTTACGCCGAATTGGTCGAAACCCTTAAAAAGAAACAATCCTGTGTTTTGGCCACGGTAGCGGACACAACGGGGTCGGCTCCGCAGGTACCCGGCAGCTCAGCTGTTTTCGATGAGAACGGACTGCTTTTTGGAACAGTCGGTGGCGGAAAGGTCGAATACACTATTCAAAAAAAGGCTGTTCAGGCCATTCAAAACGAAACGTCGGGATATTACCGGTTCCACCTCGATGACGATATTTCAGCCGAAGATTCTGCCATTTGCGGTGGCACAATGCGCATTTTAATCGATGCCTCTCCCGAAAAACACCTGCCGGTTTTTAAGGCGTTAACCGAATCGATTATCAAACGAATTCCAGGCATTCTGGTTTCCTTTCTAAAATCGAATGCCACGGGGAAAATGGATTTGGAGCGGTTTTGGGTAACTGCCGAAAATTTTGGTGAAGCATCAGGGAAATTGCATAAAGATATTGCACAGAAGATGGAGGAAATGCTTCGGGCGCCCGGGGCCGGCGATCTTCGCGTGATTGTGGAACACACCTCCCCGGAGTTTGAAGACAATTATATTTTTTTGGAAGGTGTGGCTCCGTTGCCGCGATTAATTATTGCCGGTGCGGGCCACGTGGGGAAAGCGCTGGCACACATGGGTAAACTGCTCGATTTCGAGGTTACCGTTTGGGACGACCGCCCGGAATTCGCCAATAAGGAGAATCTTCCCTCAGCCGACAAAATTCTTTGCGGAAAAATGGAAGAAGCGCTGGGAGAAATAGTTCCCGGTCGCGATACGTTTATTGTTATTGTAACCCGCGGGCATAAAAACGACAGCGAAGTGCTCAAACATTTTATCCGCTCCGAAGCCGGTTACATTGGCATGATGGGAAGCCGTAAAAAGGTAGTGCAACTGCGCGGGCTTTTTCTGAAAAATGGTTGGGCAACTTCAGAGCAGTGGGATAAAGTATATACGCCAATCGGTTTGCCTGTTCATTCGAAAACCGTTCAGGAAATTGCAGTAAGCATTGCCGCACAACTGATTCAGGTACGCTCACAGTTAAATAAAACCGATGGATAATATTTGGGGAATCGTTTTGGCAGCCGGTAAATCCACGCGGATGAAAAAACAAAAGCTGCTTTTGCCGTTCAACGGGAAAACCATCATTGAAACGGTTATTTTGAACATTATACCAGTGCTGAAAAATAATATTGTGGTGGTGCTGGGTTCACATCATTCTGAAATAAAAAAACAAATCGGTAAATTGCCCGTAAAAACCTGTATGAATGAAAACTACGCGCAAGGAATGTTGTCATCAGTTATTTGCGGTTTCCGGGCTTTGCCTGACGAGGCTGACGCTGCCCTGGTTTTTCTGGGCGATCAGCCGCAAATTCCTTCCCAGGTAACCCGGCTGGTTCTAAAAACATGGCAGAATTCAGGAAGAGGAATAATTATTCCTGTAATGAATGGCAGAAGAGGTCACCCGGTGTTGATTGAAACGAAATACAAAACCGAAATCGAACAGCTCGACCCGGGAAAAGGGCTCCGGCAACTGATGGAGAAATTCAGCCACGATGTGGAGGAAGCCGAGTGCAACCTGCCCGAAATTTTGCGTGACATCGACACGCCTGAAGAGTATTCAAGAGAAATCAACTTAAATTAGATCGATATGGAAAAAAAGGTTCAGTTTGAACTAAACGGGGAAAAAGTGGAAGTGGCGTTTGAGGAAAACCAGACGCTGCTTTGGGCGTTGCGCACTCACTTTAAATTAACAGGCACCAAATACGGTTGTGGCCTGGGTTACTGCGGTTCGTGTACAGTGCTTTGGGACGGCGATCCAGTACGTTCGTGCGGTATTTTTCTGGAAGATGTTCAGGATGCACGCATTACAACCATTGAAGGTTTAGCTACAAACGGAGAATTGCACCCGGTACAGCAGGCCTTTGTGGATAACGATGCCCTTCAGTGCGGGTACTGTACACCGGGCATGGTTATGAATGCGGTGGGGCTGCTCAATCAGAATCCGGAACCCACACGCGAAGAAATAATTGCAGGAATGGAAGATAACCTTTGCCGTTGCGGGGCCCACACCCGGATTATCGACGCGGTTGCATCGGCATCTGAATCAATGAAAGGAGAACCGAAGTTATGAAAGCAGATAAAATTAACAGACTCTATTTCGATACCGTCGATTCGCCTCCGGTGCAGTTCGACCGGCGTGAGTTTATCAAAAAAATGGGCAGTGGAATCATCATCGTTTTTTCGCTGAGTCAGCTTGCGTTTACAAAAGCTTTCAGGGGAAAAGACGATGAGGAATATCCGGAATTTAACGCGTACCTGCGTGTACGTGAAGACGGTTTTGTGGATTGTTTTTCCGGGAAAATAGAAATGGGACAGGGCATTAACACCTCGCTGGCGCAGGTGCTTGCTGACGAGTTGGAGGTGAGCCTCGACCGTGTGAACATGATTATGGGCGACACCGACCTGGTTCCTTACGACGCAGGTACCTGGGGGTCTATGACAACGCGTTTCCACGATCCGCTGATTCGGGCTGCCGCTGTAGAAGCACGGCTGGTTTTAATCGAACTGGCCTCGGAAAAACTGGAGGTGCCGGTGGAACAACTCGAGGCCGCAAACGGCAAAGTGGTGGTGAAGTCCGACAAATCGGAATTTGTTACCTACGAGGAACTCACAGAAGGCAAAAAAATAGTCCGGGGGCTGAGCGAAAAACCGCCCATCAAAAAACCGGGTGAGTTTGATGTCATCGGAAAATCATTTTTGCGCAGAGATGCTGTGGAAAAAGTAACCGGGAAAGCATTGTACGCTGCCGATATTCAACTGCCGGGAATGCTTTGTGCAAAAATTGTCCGGCCGCCGGCGCACGGTTCAAAACTAATTGCTGTTGATACCTTGAAGGCCGAAGCGATGACTGGCGTAAAACTGCTCAGGGAAGGCGATTTTATTGTGGTACTTCATGAACATCCTGAAATGGCCGAGAAGGCGGTAAATGCCATCGAAACCGAATGGGAAATTCCGCCCTCGAAAGCCGACGATGAAACCATTTTCGAACACATTTTGAAAACGGCTACGGAAGGCCGGGTTCGGCACAGCGGCGGCAACCTTGAACAGGGGAAAAAGGAGGCCGATATTCTTTTTGAAGAAGAATATCACGACGGCTACAAGGCACATGCGTCCATCGAAACACATGCAGCCACCGCTGTTTTCGAAGACGGGAGGCTGACCATGTGGGCCTCGTCGCAAACGCCGTTTGGCACCCGCCAGGAAATTTCCGACGAACTGAAACTCCCGCTGGAAAAAGTACATCTGAAACAGATTTTTCTGGGCGGTGGATTTGGCGGCAAAATTTACAATCAGCAGGCCGTGGAAGCCGCCCGCATTGCAAAAATGGTGGAAGGAACACCCGTTCAACTCATGTGGAGCCGCAAAGAAGAATTTATGTACGACAGGTTCAGCCCGGCTGCCGTGGTGAAAATCAATTCGGGCATTGCTAACGACGGTAAAATTACCTTTTTTAACTTCGACACGTATTGTGCCGGTGCACGGGGAACAGACCCGTTTTACAACATCCCGCACCACAAAACAACCACCTTCGACGGGCCCGGTGTGCATCCGTTTTACACCGGCGCCTGGCGTGCTCCCGGCAATCCTACCAACACCTTTGCGCGCGAAGTACATTTTGATATTATGGCGCACAAAATCGGGATGGACCCACTGGAATTCAGAATGAAAAATATTGGGGACAACCGGGCGAGGCGGTCGATGCAGGTGGCGGCTGATAAATTTGGCTGGAACACCGTTAAACTACCTGAAGGACATGGAAAAGGAATGGCTGTTGGAATTGACGCCGGAACCTACGTGACCATCATGGTGGAGGTGAAGGTAAATAAAACTACCGGCGATGTGAAGGTACTGCGTGCCGTTGTCGGGCAGGATATGGGTCAGGTAGTCAATCCGCAGGGAACCGACATTCAGGCCGAAGGTTGCGTGAACATGGGACTCGGCTACTCCCTTTCCGAAGAAGTTAAATTTGACTGGGGTACCGTAAAAAACCAGAATTTTGCCGATTTTCAGCTTCCGTTATTTTCTACAATTCCTGAAAAAATTGAATCGGTTACGGTTGATGCCATGGACGAACCACCGCAGGGCGGAGGAGAACCGGCCATTGTTTCGGTGGGCGGCGCCATTGCCAATGCCGTTTTCGATGCCTGTGGCGCACGGGTTCACCGGATGCCGCTTACGCCACAAAGGATTTTGGACGCGTTGAAATAAGCATCATTTAGTGGTTTCACAAAATGGAATGCAAATCCCGGAACTTAATGTACCGGTTTTTCATGGCCACCGTCTAAAGTATTTTCATCTTTATGAAGTACAACGGAAATGGTCTTTTGTAAAAAGATGTTGTTGGCAATGGAAATTTTTTCTTTGTTTTCGGTTTTTATGTGCACAAAAAAGAAGGTGATGTCGTTGATTATTCCTTCAATAATGAAGTCTTTTTCGATAATTTTAATGTGATCGCCAATTTTTAGCGGGTGATTAAAAAACAGAATGAGACCGGCGGTGATGTTGGAAAGTAACGACCATTGCGCAACAAAAGCGATTCCGAGCACTGCCATTACCGACGAAATGAAAACTGCCATTTGCGACTGTTTTACTCCCCAAATTGCTGAAATAAAAACAATTGCAACAATTGACAACAGCAGGTTCACAATTCTGATGGTCAGTTTCCTGCGCTGCAAAGTGAACCTGAATTTTTTCAGAATGTTTTTTACAATCTTTTTCGTGAAAAGGTGAGCGCTAAACAGCACCGCTAAAACAATTGTTGTCTGGATGATTTTTAATGTTTGAATGTTCATAACAAAACTTTTATGCTTCAGCAGCAAAATTAATACAGAAGTCTTTAATTTTTTAGCCCGGGATGTTTAATTGCAGAAGTCAACTGACATCAGCATTAAACTACTCCCGGCAAACTTATTCCTTTAATTTTCCGGTACAAATCGAGGGCGAAAACATCGGTCATTCCCGAAATAAAATCCACTGCCGACTGAATCCGGTGGTACAGATTTTCACTTTGTGGCCGGTATTGTTCGGGCAGCAGCGACAGGATTTTTTTATTGTATTTATTTTCGGGGTCAATTACCGCTCCCACAAATTCTTCCAGCAAAGTACCGATAATTTTGAAC
>Ga0334898_1004654_pt1 | contig 9995 bp, 5 predicted proteins | sample GraSluR3_MG_10_FD_207228 | JGI IMG/M metagenome (GOLD analysis project Ga0334898, IMG submission 207228) | Sludge microbial communities from methane-producing bioreactor in Wageningen University, Netherlands - Granular Sludge_3_08-R3 | ecosystem: Engineered > Bioreactor > Anaerobic > Unclassified ... | reverse complement strand
GTGTAATTACTCCATACAACGGTCCCGCGGATACTCTATCTACTTTGATCTTAACAGATTTGCCGATCAGTTCGGGTTGTGCTTCGTAGATGACGATTTTGTTGTTCATTGTTCTTCCGTAGATCTTGCCGTTTCCTTTGATCTTGCCTTCACCGGTTACATCGACGATTCTGTCAAGATACTTCTCGTTCTCTTCCCTGTTGATGTGTTTTTGCAAAGTGAGAAGATCATTGAGCCTTCTAGTCTTCACTTCTTGTGGAACATCATCGGCCATCTTTCTTGCAGATATCGTGCCTTCTCTGGGTGAATACATTGCCAGATTGATACGCTCGAATCTAACTTTTTTCACCAAAGAGACCGTTTCTTCATATTCTACTTCAGTCTCTCCAGGAAAACCAATGATGAGATCTGTACTGAGAGTCGCATCGGGTATTCCATTTTTCACGCGGTCAATAAGATCAAGGTAGTATTCTCTAGTGTAACCCCTGTTCATTGCTTTCAGAATTCTATTGCTTCCCGATTGTACTGGGAGGTGAATTGAGCGCGATATCTTATCGGATGACGCAATTACGTCAATCAACTCGTTGCTGAAGTCTCTCGGATAGGAGGTTAGGAACCAGATTCTCTCAATTCCATCTATCTTCGTCGTCTCTCTTATAAGCTCTGCAAGTGAAGACCCGTCCTTCAAGTCCTTTCCGTATGAATCGACATTTTGTCCAAGGTAGGTTATTTCTTTATAACCTTCAGCTACAAGTCCTCTTGTCTCGGATAGGATGTCTTCCATTTCTCTGCTCTTCTCTCTTCCTCTTGTATATGGCACAATGCAGTAAGAACAGAATTTGTCGCATCCAAAGATAATTGTGATCCAAGCGTGATGCGAGCTAGTCCTAATTCTAGGAGTATCCGAATCGAGTTCATCGATGAAGTCGCCCATCTCTATGAATCTCTCGCCCGACTCCGCTCTTCTGAGCAATTCATCTACTTTCGTAATCGAGCGTGTCCCAAACACGAAGTCAACCTCTTTGTGAGTAAGCAGTTCGGTGGCATTCTTCTCGGCTACACATCCGCAGACACCTACCAGAAGTCTCCTATTCTTCTTCTTAAGCGCCTTCAGTTGGCCTAGTTTGCCATACAGCTTGTCCTCAGATTTGCCTCTTACGGCGCATGTGTTTACGATGATTGCGTCTGCTTCTTCCTCATTGCCTGCAATCTTGTGACCGGCGGCAGAGAGAATACCCATCATAGCTTCTGTATCGTTCATATTCATCTGGCAACCGAATGTCCTGAATGCTACTTTCAAGTGATCACTCCTAATCCGATATCATTGATCAGCTAAATTGTACCGCATTAAGTTAGGACGAGAAACCCCGGTATGTTACCATTCTAATGTGTCTCTTTGTACGAAAATGCAAGCGAAAAGTCTCTGGATAGAGACTATCGGCTAAGAGCAGCATCTGAATTCAGGCAACGCTACTGGAGGTGCGAAGTGTTTTCGGAAGCTTTTAGGATAGCAAGTCAGTTCACAAGACCGGTCGTAGTTCTTACGAGAAGCGGTGCGGGCAAGGTGTCCGCAACTTGCGGGACCTTCATGATACTTAATCGAGAAGGCTGGATAATAACAGTTGCTCACCTGTGGCAATCGTATTTCTTATACAAACAGCAGCAGACGAAAAAGGAAAACGATCCGGAGAAGAAGATTGAAAACCATTCGTTTTGGTGGGGTGGAGATGGAAAGAGCCTGAAGGATATAAAGCCATTCCCAGAGTCCGATCTAGTTGTTGGTAGACTTGACCCGTTCGACCCCTCTGAGATCATGGAGTATCCCGTTTTCGTGACACCTGAGGAAATGAGTATTGGAACTAGCTTGTGCAGGGTGGGTTATCCCTTTTCTAGAATAAGAGCCTCCTTTGACAAAAAGAACTCCAGATTTTTGATGGACAGCAAGAGCTTACCTTCGCTCTATCCAATTGAGGGAATATACACAAGAACCGTAGTGGCTCCTGCATTCAAAGAGGCTAAGAAGATTGCGAAGTTCGTTGAGACCTCTTCGCCAGGTCTTCTTGGCCAGAGCGGCGGGCCGATAGTGGACATGAAAGGGAAGGTCTGGGCAATCCAGAGCAGGACGGTTCATCTGCCGCTAGGCTTCAGCCCGAAACTCAGAAGAGGCGGAAAGGAAATTGAAGAGAACCAGTTTCTCAACGCTGGTTGGGGAGTTCACATAGAAGAAATCCGTGAAGCCCTGCGCTACACTAATAAACTGAAATAATCGTTGATATTCTAAGGTAACCCGCTTGCTTTGTTGAATAAGATGACAACATGGTAAAATATCTTAATAGCAGGTATTTTAAAATTACATATTCCCTTCAAGGAGTAGATTTCTGTGAAAAAGACTTCATCAGTTTTACTAGCTATTTTGCTTGTTCTTGTTGTTTTCACGACCCAAGGTTGCTTTCTTTTTCGAAACGTAACTCTGTCAATAGAGAATTCAGAGCTGTCAATTGAAATCGGTGAGTCGGAGCAGATACGAATCAAAGTAAAACCCGAGGATGCTACCTTGAAGTTCTCTTCCAATAAGGAGTCGGTAGCGACAGTCTCAACTTCTGGTATGGTAACAGGAGTCTCTGCAGGAGAGGCAGAGATTACAATTGAGGCGACCAAAGACAAGTACAAGAGCGCTTTGAAGACAGTCAGTGTTCAAGTTGTTGGAGAAGAATCATTTTCCGTAACGTTTTCAGTTAGTGATTCATCTGGAGCCCTCGAAGGAGCTGACGTCACTTTCAATGGCGAGACAAAGACTACAGATGTGGGTGGCGAAGCAGTGTTTGCTGGTGTGTTGGCGGGGAACAAGGATTACACGGTGAGCAAGACAGGCTACAATGAAGCTGCAGGAAGCGTTAACGTGGATGAGGACGAAACTGAAGAAGTAACTCTTGAAAGGAAGACTTACATTATCACTGCGACAGCAGGAACCGGAGGAAGCATAGATCCTTCCGGAGAGGTGGAAGTCGATTATGGAGACAGTATTAATTTCAGTGTAATTGCCGATGATGGTTATGCTGTAGAAGATGTAGTTTCTGACGGAGTATCAATCGGGCAAGTCGACAATTACACTTACACCAAAGTTACATCAGATCACACAATCCACGCAACTTTCAAGCTCAAGACCTATACACTGACGACAAGCGTAGTTGGTCAGGGGACTGTAACTAAGAATCCGAACAAACCTACGTATGATCATGGAGAGGAAGTGCAGCTTACCGCTAACCCGGATGAGGGCTGGAACTTCGCCAGCTGGAGCGGAGATTTGAGCGGCTCTGCAAATCCGGCAAACATAACGATGGATTCAAATAAGACAGTAACAGCGACCTTCACAATAAAGAAGTACACGATAGCCGCATCGGCAAATCCTCCGGCCGGTGGAAGTGTGAGCGGCGGAGGAAACTACACTCATGGAGACACTGTGGACCTTGCGGCCACTCCAAACGAAGGCTATGAATTCATAAACTGGACAGAGAATGGAGTGCAGGTAAGCGCGAACGCCGCTTACTGGTTCACAGCGACTGCGAACAGGACACTCGTAGCCAACTTCAGACTTAAGACCTACACGATCACCGCGACGGCTGGAGCGGGAGGTAGTATAAATCCCGCGGGGAATGTGAACGTTACCCACGGCTCGAATCAGTCATTCACGATAACTCCGGACACCGGATATGACATAGAAGATGTGAAGGTAGACGGAGTTCCTGTTGGAGCCGTATCCAGCTACACATTCAACAACTTGACTGCCAATCATACTATAGCTGCCACTTTCAAGCTCAAGACCTACAGCCTGACGACAAACGCAGTAGGCCAGGGGACTGTAACGAAGAACCCGAACAGATCTACGTATGATCATGGAGAGGAAGTGCAGCTTACCGCTAACCCGGATGAGGGCTGGAACTTCGCCAGCTGGAGCGGAGATTTGAGCGGCTCTGCAAATCCGGCAAACATAACGATGGATTCAAATAAGACAGTAACAGCGACCTTCACAATAAAGAAGTACACGATAGCCGCATCGGCAAATCCTCCGGCCGGTGGAAGTGTGAGCGGCGGAGGAAACTACACTCATGGAGACACTGTGGACCTTGCGGCCACTCCAAACGAAGGCTATGAATTCATAAACTGGACAGAGAATGGAGTGCAGGTAAGCGCGAACGCCGCTTACTGGTTCACAGCGACTGCGAACAGGACACTCGTAGCCAACTTCAGACTTAAGACCTACACGATCACCGCGACGGCGGGGTCTGGAGGAAGCATAGATCCCTCTGGTGATGTCTCAGTAAATCATGGAGATGATCAGAAGTTTGCCATAACTCCCGATGAGGGCTACAACGTTGAAGACGTACTGGTCGATGGTGAATCGATTGGACCGAGAACATCGTACACTTTCGCTGGAGTCGCCTCTAACCACACGATCCACGCCAGCTTCTCACTTCTGCCCCCACCAACATATACGGTGACCTTCAACGTGAGCGATAATCAGGGAGCAGTTCAGGGCGCGAGTGTTACATTCTACGGTGAGACAAAGGCCACAGACGTGCAGGGGAAGGCGGTGTTTACTGGAGTGCTGGCTGGCAACAGAGCATATACGGTGAGCAAGACAGGATACAACAACGCGACTGGTAACGTCAATGTCGACGGCGATGAGACAGTCGGTGTGATACTCACAAAGAAGACTTACACACTTACGACAAACGTAGTAGGCCAGGGAACGGTAACGAAGAACCCGAACAAACCTACGTATGATCATGGAGAGGAAGTGCAGCTTACCGCTACCCCGGATGAGGGCTGGAACTTCGCCGGCTGGAGCGGAGACCTGAGTGGTACTGTCAATCCGGCAAACATAACAATGGATTCAAATAAGACAATAACAGCGACCTTCACAATAAAGAAGTACACGATAGCCGCATCGGCAAATCCTCCGGCCGGTGGAGCAATAACTGGAGCCGGGAGCCACACTCACGGAGATACTGTTAACCTTGTGGCCACTCCTAACGAAGGCTACGAATTTGTCAACTGGACAGAGAATGGAGTGCAGGTAAGCGCGAATGCCGCTTACTCGTTCACAGCGACTGCGAACAGGACACTCGTAGCCAACTTCAGACTTAAGACCTACACGATCACCGCGACGGCTGGAGCGGGAGGAAACATAAATCCCGCAGGGAATGTGCAGGTAGAACATGGATCGAATAGATTGTTCAACATAACCCCGAATACCGGATACGAGATAGAAGACGTAAAGGTAGATGGAGTTTCCGTTGGAGCCGTCTCCACATACAACTTCACAAACGTGACGGCCAATCATACTATTCACGCTACATTCCGACTTAAGACTTACACAATAGCCGCATCGGCAAATCCTCCGGCCGGTGGAGCAATAACTGGAGCCGGGAGCCACACTCACGGAGATACTGTTAACCTTGTGGCCACTCCAAGCGAAGGCTATGAATTCATAAACTGGACAGAGAATGGAGTGCAGGTAAGCGCGAATGCCGCTTACTCGTTCACAGCGACCGCGAACAGGACACTCGTAGCCAACTTCAGATTGAAGACCTACACGATCACCGCAACGGCTGGAGCGGGGGGTAGTATAAATCCCGCGGGGAATGTGAACGTTACCCACGGCTCGAATCAGTCATTCACGATAACTCCGGACACCGGATATGACATAGAAGATGTGAAGGTAGACGGAGTTTCCGTTGGAGCTGTATCCAGCTACACGTTCAACAACATGACTGCCAATCATACTATAGCTGCCACCTTCAAGCTCAAGACCTATAGCCTAACGACAAACGTAGTTGGTCAGGGGACGGTTACGAAGAATCCAGACAAAGCAACATATACTCATGGTGAAGTCGTTCAGCTCACAGCCAACCCTTCCGCCGGCTGGGCTTTCGGCACCTGGAGCGGAGATCTGAGCGGCTCTGCAAATCCGGCCAATCTGACTATGAACGGAAACAAAACTGTGACTGCCAATTTCGTCAGAGTATATACGGTAACTTTCAATGTGAGCGATAACCAGGGAGCAGTTCAGGGCGCTAACGTCGCCTTCAACGGAGAGAACAAGAGCACCAACGCGCAGGGAAAGGCCGTCTTCACAAACGTTAAGTCCGGATCAAGATCATACACGATAAGCAAGACGGGATATAACAACGATACGGGGAACGTCAATGTCGATGGCGATGAGACAGTAGACGTGATACTCACAAAGAAGACCTATACAATAAACGTTTCGGCCAATCCTGCGGCTGGCGGAACTGCTGCCGGTGGAGGGATCTACACCCATGGAGATACTGTCAATCTTTCAGCTACCCCCAAAGAGGGATACAGGTTCCTCAACTGGACAGAGAATGGAGCGCAGGTAAGTACTAACGCCAATTATTCATTTACGGCCACAAAGAACAGAACGCTCGTTGCGAACTTCACGACTATAAGTAAAGGAACGATCCAGATAAACAACACCACGATGGATGGTTTTAAGTATATAGACATATACGCCGAAGGTTTCGAATTCGGTGTTGCGGCGATCGAGTATGTGTTGAGTTTTGATCCAGCAAAGCTGAATGTAATAGCCATTTCTAACGATGCCGGTCTTGGATGGTCGCTTGCGAACATGATAAGAAACACCGGTGGAATAATCCATTTCATCGCAGGAGGTCAACCCGTGAACCTCGCGGCAAGGACTAAGATAGCAACTATTGCAGTACTTGAGATCTCATCTGGAAGTACAACCATCGGTTTTACTGGCTATATATATAATGATTCTCCAGTCGAAACTGCGGTAGCCGATGACAGCCAGCCGCCTCAGGTATTCAAGTATCCGAATATTACTCTGATTCCAGGCACGATAACCATAAACTGAATGGGGTGATCTGATTGAGAAAATTAGCCTATATCACCGTTTTGTTGATCTTGCTGATTGCACTTACGGCCTGTCCACCGATAAACAAGAAGCCCAGTGCTTCAGATGTAAGGATCACAGGAGATACCGTTAGCGGGCAGAAAGTAAAGGGAGAATACACTTTTCTGGATCCCGAACAAGAGCCTGAAGGAGCATCCGAGTACAAATGGTATCGTTCAGACAAAGCCGACGGCACTGGTCTTGAGTCGATTCCCTTAGCCACTAAACGTGAGTATTTGCTCACTTCGCAAGACGCTGGTAAATTCATGTATTTCGAAGTCATACCGGTAGATATAAAGGGAAAGGCTGGCGACCCAGTGAAGAGCGCGGCTTCCACCATAGTTGTTGCAGGGCCCTCCTTCGAAATAATCGATACCACTTTAAACAGGAACAGTCTTGGAAGCTTTGTTGTTAAAGCCAATAACTTAGGTGAGATAAACGCCTTTGAAGTTGTACTTGAGTTCGATACCGAGTATCTTACATGTCCCGGTATAGTCCAGTCCCTTGTTGGGGGACTTATGATAATCAAGCAGCCTTCCGAAAGTGTTATTCACGTGGCCGTGGCCGGACTGAAAGATCTCGATGTTCAGAATACGGAGCTGCTGAGAGTATTTGTCAATGTACTTGACAAAGCCGGCAGTACGGAGATACTCTTCTCCGAATATGTTAGCGAAGGAAATGTTAAATTCAGTACCGGTGTGATTCCCGAGATTAGTGGACTCGATCTGTCTGATACCGGGATAATCACAATCCAGTAGGGGGGTCTGAGATGAAAAGAATGACATACATCGTGTTTATATCTATTGTTGTCACAATGCTTATGGCTTCATGTGTCGGACACTTTCCGAGGTTCGATCAAAGCGGCCGGTATATACTCCAGAGACTTCCAGACGGAGCCGAGCTTTATGTAAGAGAAGGAATAGATGCAATAGAGATAACTCTGGTTGGGGAAGGCCTCAAAATTGAAGATCTATCTCCTCTTCAGGGAGTCTTGATAATAACACGCAGCAACCATTCGGATCTGACAGTAGCCATTTCCGGCTTCAGGAATGTTGATTTCTCCAGGCCAGTACTTCTGATCTCTTCGGAACACGCGGCCGGCATAGCTATCTCGAAGTGTGACACAATCGTTTTGAATCGTATCTCCAATTCTTACTGGAAGCAGAATAGCTTGGATCCAGAACTAATAGGCGATTATAACGGAGACGGCTACATCACACTGTCCGATTTTGCTTCGTTCGCTCCCGCGTATGGCTTCTCGGAAGGTTCGCAAGAGTACGATGAGAAATTCGATGTTGGTGCATCTGAGAAACAATACTCGGGAATCTGGCAGAAAATCTTTTCAGTTCCCGGAGCTCCTGACGGCTCGATAACCCTTGCGGATTTTGCGGTCTTTGCCAACAACTACGGCTTCGCAAATCCTTATCTCGGGACCTGGAATTTCACGGGAACCATAGACTACGAGAGCTCAACATATGGATATGTGAAGGCGACCGGAACCGGTACGCTGGGTATTAGCCAGCAGAACTGGGAGATGTCCGGTCCGGTAGAGATAACGGCCAGCTCAACCTACACAGACGAATACGGGAACGTTAAATCCGAGGAATTCAGTATTGAGATTGATTCGGTGGATATCGAGTTTACCTCCACTGAGATGACAATCACCGGGACTATGGCAAATCCTGTAAATGGTGCTAAGTACGATATACTGATGAAAGGCAAACTCCGTGTAGAAGGAGACGTTATATTCGCCGAATCATCGGGTACCGGCGAAGGCTACGGTATATTCCTTACAAATCCGGTAAGGAAAATAGGTGAATGGACGGCCCACAAATAAAACGAAAAACAGGAGGGGGAAGATGAAGACTCGAATCATAGTTCTTTTCATTGTTCTCTTGGCACTAACACTCGGAGGATGCTTCTGGAATAGACACTTCGACCCGAAAAACGCTCCTGCCGTTTTTGGTACCTGGCAACTTGAAGGCAAAGTGAAACATGACAACACCACAATCAAGGGTACCGGCACAATGAAGATCACTTATCAGGACGGAAACACCATAAAAGGCTGGGGAAGCACGATGCCTCCTGGACTTGATGAACTGATAAAAGTCGATGTCGAAGGCACAGTAACAGACAAACCCGATAATTTTCTCACCGTCACCATGCAGGTACGATATCCGCCCGTGTTTGGGGAGATGAGAGATGTTATACTGAACGGTACGGTCACAGTCACGGCAACCGGCACTCTTATCAACGACGGAAAAATCTACCTCGATAGCCTTGCAAGAGAAATTGGCGAATGGACCGGGACTTTGAAGAAATAGCGGCTCTCCTCTAGAATAACAGGACAATTTCTCCTTTCTTTCACACGATAATTCTTGAAGAACACATAGTGTTTCCATGTTATTGTGGAAAAGAATACCTTTATACTGAAGTCCCCAAACTGAACAAGCAAGAAATACCTATCTGAAATGATTTCAGAGAAATGAAGTGGTTATTTCTGTCTACGTTTTCTGAGTTGTTTCAATCCGATGAGTTCAAGCGCTTTCCTCTGTACTTCGTTAGGAGTTGTTATTATCGTGAATAAGGCATCTCCGGTATTGCAGGTACGATAGCATCGTTACAGACAATCGTACTCATTTCAAATAGAAGAGTCTGAAAGCTGTGTGCCGGTGTCCCGTCACTCAGCTTCTTCTTTCTCTTCTTCTCAAGAGTCCTCCCTCAAGAGAGGACTTAAGATCAGGATTATCAGGAGCCAATCACAGCACATATTGTCAAGGGAGAAGAAGCACAATATGATTTCTATTTAGGGCTAACTTATGGGAAATGATGAGCTCCCTCGAGGGAGGAATTAAGATCAGGAAAAAACCAAAGCATTCGCACAAGCACCAGTATATGTTTGGCATTTGATTCCCAGACTTGTGGATAATGATGAGGTTTCTCTTGCATGAGATATGGCAAGGACGTACTGTCAAAATAAAGCTTGTGAAGAACAGGGAGCCAGACGGCATCATAAATGACTAATCGTGTTTTCCATCGGGCATGTTTCATCGGT
>Ga0334898_1004652_pt1 | contig 10005 bp, 4 predicted proteins | sample GraSluR3_MG_10_FD_207228 | JGI IMG/M metagenome (GOLD analysis project Ga0334898, IMG submission 207228) | Sludge microbial communities from methane-producing bioreactor in Wageningen University, Netherlands - Granular Sludge_3_08-R3 | ecosystem: Engineered > Bioreactor > Anaerobic > Unclassified... | reverse complement strand
AATCGATCCATCGCGTACATATACCATATAGAACGGGTGCAGCTGGTTCTTATTGTGTGCATTGATGCTGGTATTGCGGTTCTTTAGTATGAAAATCGTGCCCTGAGGTGCGTCTTCATTCCCCCTTACCACAGCATGGAGGCCAAAGGGGGTATTATCAAGGTCGCCGTGGTGCTTGATATATTCGAGCAGGTCAAGTCTAAACTCATTAAGCCCCAAGTCCATAATCGAAACGCCGGATTGCATTTCTTCAATGTCCACAACTTCATTTTGCAGTCGTTCAAGCTGAGCTTTGCGGTATTCAAGGTCCCCCCGCTCCTCCGGGTCAATGGGGTTATCGTCACCGGTTGAGGTCATAATGCTTGCTTTCATGCGGGTCTCCACGCGTCCTTTTAATTCAAGGTACTTATCCAAGCCAATATTGGGCCAAAAATTCACAAGCTGTATCGTTTCATTGCGACTTCCGATACGGTCAATGCGTCCAAACCGCTGGATAATACGAACAGGGTTCCAGTGAATATCATAGTTTATGCAATAATCACAGTCCTGTAGGTTCTGTCCTTCAGAAAGACAGTCTGTCGCAATAAGAATATCTATCTCTGCAGGATTATTCGGCATAAGTAAGGCCTTATCTTTTGAAAATGGCGAAAACAATGTAAGTATCGTATTCATATCGGTACGCTGAAGCTTTACGGTTGTCTTACCATCTGTCGTACCGGTTACCATCGCCACATCAAGGTTAAAACGTTCTTTTGCAAAGGGTGTAATTTCACGATAAAGATACTCCACAGTATCGGAGAATGCTGAAAAAATCAGTATTTTTTTATTACCTGCGTTGAACGGGTTCTGAACTTTTTCAGCAATCAGGTTTAATAGCGTCTGTAATTTTGTATCGTGAGAGGGTGTGATATCACAAATCATAAGCATCAGTAATTCGAGAATTTCGGAATCCTCCAATAGCTTCTCGCGCCAAGAAACATAGTCCATATCTGCAAGGTCAATATCGAGCCTTCTTCTGCTATGTTCGAAGAATTCGGTGTTATGATCGTCACTGTCAAAATCCGCTTCGGTGATTTCCTGTGTATTAATCATCCTGCGGCTGCCCTTTTCATAGGCGTCAATCTCAGTGATAGTTCTATCAATTAGTCCCTTAACACGCTCAAGGGTTATACGGAACGATTCCACGGAGCTTTCCAGGCGTTTCAATAGGTTTATGCTCATTAAGCGCCGCAAACCTATTTCACGGCCGACACGGTCGATGTTGATGTCGGGATCGATATATTTTGCCCGTTTGCTGTCAAGAAGGAAATTTGTGGGGATGTATACAGCAAGGTTTAGTTTCATCAGTTCATTGTAAATATCGTTATAGTCTATCGCTGAAGGCAGATCAGTCAGCTTTGGGCGGAGCGAAACAGGTTTCATCCTTTCAGGAAATCTTCCTATTTCCGCAGTATTATAATACTTCTCTATATGATTGCGGGAACGGGCAATAGTAACACTGTCAAGCATTGTGAAAAAGTCAAAATCCAAAGAACGCAAAAGATTTTCGGTAGTACGTTCCCCCAGGTCTAGTTTACTCCATCTGTTAAATGCGGTCTGTGCACTCCGGAATATAACATCAATTGGTTTTGATAAGTCGAGTTTATCATTTATCAGCGTTGGATTGCCTTCATAGGCTAATTCAAGCTGATGCCGCAGATCAGAAAACCTATTGTTTACAGGGGTGGCTGAAAGCATAAGCACCTTCGTTTTTATACCCTGACGAATAACCCTATTAAGAAGCCTCAGATAACGGTTTTCACGTCTATTATCATCATGCCCTGAATAGTCACCACCATTACGGAAGTTATGACTCTCATCGATAACCACAAGGTCGTAGTTGCTCCAATTTAACTTTGAAAGGTCTATTCTCCCAGAAAAGCCGTATTCCCGAGATAAATCCGTATGGAAAAGCACATCGTAACGTAAGCGGTCAGCGGCTATGGGATTATTGAGATAGTTTTCCTTGAACGTAAACCAGTTGTCTCCGAGCTTTTTCGGGCAAAGCACAAGAACATTGCGATTGCGAAGTTCATAATATTTTATTACTCCAAGGGCGGTGAAAGTCTTTCCCAAGCCAACACTATCGGCTAAGATACAACCATTGAACTTCTCCAGCTTATTGATTATCGCAAGGGCAGCATCCTTTTGGAACGTGTAGAGCATGTTCCAAATCTTGCTATCCTTGAATCCAGTGGCTTCATTAGGTAGCACATCCTCAGAAATATCCTCCAGGAACTCGTTAAAAATATTGTATATCGCTATATAATAGATAAACTCCGGTGCGTTTTCGTTATAGGCAGCGGTTATACCATCTATAACTTGCTCCGTTACATCCTGCAAAAGGTTCTTATCGTTCCAGATCTGTTCAAACATCTTTATATATTCATCTGCGAGAGGGGCATCGATTCGGTTGACAAGGTTCATTACATTATTGCTGCGTTCACATCCTAAGTCCGAGGTCGTAAACGAGTTAAGCGGGGAATATGCTATCGTCTCAGCTTTCTTAACAACATTAAGAAAGTTACCCATAGCCCTGTTAGTAACATTGGAACGAAAACGAACTTTCTTACGAATCCATTCAGAACATTCTCGGGCTATTGCTTTTTGCGTCAGTTCATTACGAAGCTTAACTTCGAACTCTGTACCATAAAGGGAGCGTTCGCGGTTTAGCTGGGGGATGTAAAATTCGCGTTTTTCCTTAGGGGCTTTCTCCTGAAGGAATGTTGGCGAAGTGAAAATAAAGCGTAACTCGTCAATGTCGTTAAGCTGTTTTTTAAGTGCTTCATAAGCGTATATTGAAAAACAAGCAGCAGCTATCGAAAGTTTATCACCTTTCGATACAGTTGCTACCAGATTGTCTTTAACGGTGTTGTTGATATTATCAAGAATTTGCATATGTTCCCCCCCTTTTGGATCATTTGCCGCTATATCATTAGCCTAACTACCCAGTCCAACCTTAAAAAGCTAGCATAAAGCGTAAAAACATATACAAACAAAAAGACTTTCCGGGCCTGACGGAAAATCCTTGAACATGGCAAGCAAAGATAACTAGATGAGGAAAGCCCTGTTTATTTTATTGTTTCTACAAAAAGTATTAAGTTCCTGCAAAAGGTTACCTTATAATAGCACTTAGAGATTTAGAACCTTCAACGCCGGGATGCTTTTGTCCGAATCTTCAGGTCGAAAACTATACAAACATTTCTTACAATCCTACATTTATTGAGTGAATATGTTAGTAACTCCCTTGCTGTAATTGCGAGATCGTACTGGCTTCTTAAAGGATTGTGGCTTTACAATTATAACAGTGAATTGAGTTTAGTGCTATGAAACGCTGAAACCTAGTGCAGCAAATTTTCTTTTTTGTGATTCAATATCTCCCTTGAGTTTAGAATGATAAATAAGAATGGTTAAGTTCTTCCTTGCTCGTGAACATCCAACATAAAACAGTTTATAAGCACTAAGTACACCATAAACGGTATTTTCCTTAAAACAATCTTTTGCCCTAGTAACACCTGGCCTGTCTAAAAATCGCTTATATTTCTCAGCACAAAGAAAACTAAAAAATGGATTTTGTTCAAATTTTTGTTCCATAGAAATAGCCTTTTTTACTATAAATTTCTTGTTTACCATAAAAGTTTCTTGTCTCAAATCATTGATCTTTGATCCAATGGTATTTTGCAGATCAGCTAACTCTCTTACATATGAGTAATAAAACTGTTGGAAGGTATTAAGTGAAATATCTAACTGCCCCCACATTTCAAAAAATCGGTACATATGAACTACTGGATTCCGGGTGCTATCATCTGCAATGAAAATGACACTATCATGGCTTTCCCCTTTAACGCCATGCTGAGTTGAAATGTTTGGCTCTTTCAAATAGCCAAACATTATAAGAATTTCATTTATTGGCACATTCAATACTTGACTATAATCCGTATCCTCAAAAATACCACGCAAATAGTCAGTTTGTATTAATAAAGTATCTTTTAATGCAGTAAGTAAATCAGCAATCGTTTTTTCTTTATCTGTTAAAATAGAAAACATCTTATTTAAAATATCATGTAACTTTTTCTTATCACTATGGGAGGTTATATACCAACTATCTTTATTGAATAACACTTTGTGACTTCTTAATTTTTGTATTATCAAACCATATTGGCTATTCTGATAGTCGCAGTACATATCTGTAATTAGATACAGTAGTTTGATCAATGGATCAGGATTGTCAGGATATTCACTTACTAAAACATCGACGGCATTATATGTCTTACTGTAAGCATATTTATCCATACTATTAAATGCCTGATATAAATCTCTACAACCAATAGCTGTGAAACGCTCCTTATTCAATAAATACAATACAAGTGCATCAGGGTCATCCTCCTTGATTTCTGATAGCTTATCCTCTACATTATCGCAAATAATTATTCGTGGATGAAAACTAGTACAAACTTGTTTCATCTCTTCTGAGCTATCTTGATCATACTTCGCATCGTTATAAATTCGATTAAGCAAATTAACAATTTTCGGAACCGAACGATAGTTAGTATCAAGTGCCTCACTAGTGTCAAATAAAGTAAATTTATCTTCGAAAGAACCATCATAGTTTTTATAAATCTGCTGCATTCTATCTCCAAATAAATATAGCCGAGTATTTGTTCCGACAACGCTTTCATAAAACATATGTAGTACATCAGCAGTTGTGTCTTGATATTCATCAATATAAATATGCTGATACTTCGAGCTTATTCGCTTCTTGATTATTGGAAATGTATCAGCTACGTACTTTGAAAATCGAATTAAGTCATCGTGAGAAAGTCTTCCATAATATAGTGAACTGAACGGTGTTTCATTGTAAGAAAGGGTTTTGATGTTCTTTTTAACTGTTTCACAACTTAAACTGCCATACTTTTCTTTATATTTTTCATTACTCTCTGTTATATGTTCGTCTGCTTCAGGGTTATTAATGCGTTCCCTAATAGCTTGTCCGAAAGTTTCAAAATATAAATCCAAAATATCTTGATGCGCGAAATATCGCTTCATAAAATCATGTAAAAAAGAGTGTATTGTACCAATAAACACATTTTGTGACTTAATATCTTTAGATAACTCATTTGCCGCACGATTTGTATATGTAATACATAAAATGTTGTCTTTGGGGTTATGCGTCATAGATTGCTTAAGCATAGCTTTTATACGTGTTGTCTTACCGCTCCCCGCCGGAGCATTAACAAGGATGCAATTATTTACTTCGTCAACCATAATAACGCCTCCTTAATATATTCAGGTAGCATTTTATCAACTAGATTATTCAAAATGACAGAATACATAAAATCTGTTTTTACATTTGAAGTATGTAATACAATGTCTCGTAAACTAAATTCTTCACCAGTTCTAGGGATTGTATATTTCAATCTATCATTTTCTTTGAGTGCTTTCCACTCATCTTTTGTTTTCGTTTCAAAAGAATTGATGTCATAATGCTTAGACAACATAGCCTCTTCAAGAGTGCGTGAATAGCCATCATTTTCGCCTTGAAAAGCCAAACAAATTAAACCATCAATAACGATGGGGTTTTCTTTTATTTGCCATTCATATAATTCTTTTACTGCAGGTTTCCCATTTTTTAAAACCTGTTCAGTAAACTTTCTTATCGTTGAATTAGTTATATTCGATTCTAAGATATCATCAATATTATTCGATTTTTTCTCATAGTCCAAATCTGTTATTATAACAGCTTTTATACCTAAAAATTCTATTAATGGTTTATAATTAAATGCATAGGCTCCCCCTACTTGTACAAAAGAAATATACTGCTCTTTTAAGGCTTCAAATTCTTTAAATCTGAACAGACTTTTTATTAACATCCTCTCGGTGTCACCCTCATACATAATTATTTTATCTGCGAAAAGAATATCAGGAAAATTAATCGCATAAAACCAATCATAGAACTCTAATAAATCCTTATCTTCGATAATAGAATTTTGAAATTCACACAAGTCAAATAACCGGCATTCAAATTTATCCGTTTGACGTAACACCCTCAGTTGTGAAATCTTGGCTGCACGGATAACTTCATGTGAATGAGTAGTAATAAATCCCTGTATTTCAGTTTGTTTATTATAATAATCAAGTAAATATTGCATAAATACATTTTGCATTTGAGGATGCATATGGGCTTCTGGTTCTTCAATTATAAAAAAGTTAACAATAAGCGGATCAACAGTTTTTCTAAATTTCTCTAACTGTAGATGAATATAGATAAGATTACTATAACCTAATCCTTGCGAAGATTCCTTCAAAAAGTACTCATCCGTTTGATACTTAGCGCAAGTGATTTTTTTCAGCAGCTCTTGTATTGCATCTTCTGTCACATTCATATCTATAACAATGTTGCCGGTATGCCCTCCATTTGTTTTTGATATTGAAACCATAGTCTCGCTGAGTGTATCCAAAGAAGTAGCTCGTACTTTTTCTTGAATCTTTTCTTGTTGAATAGGTTGAATAATTTGGTCAGGAAGTCTACTCATCATATCTTTCCACTCATCTTCTTTGCTTGCAATATCTATCATGTTCTTACTTAGGATTTTTGTTCTATCTGAACTCTCATCATCTAATGTACGACCGGCCATTATATTATGATAATTGAAAAGGCTCTTAAATGTCGAAACATCCATTTTTACTCTATTTTTATATTCTTTATCAGAGAAATATGTAATTTCTTCTGAAGACTTTTCATAAAGAGATATTAACATTTCTTTGATTATACGTATGGTTTCATTATCCTTGTCAGTTCCGGTAAGTTTAGAAAATCTATTATGGAATTTGTCATAATCATTATCAAGGTTAATTCTGAAACGATCCGAATTAACAGTGTACATATAAACAAAATAGAAACTTGCACTATTTATGTCAAAGTCCATAATGTAGTCTGCGAAATTACGTATATCGTCATGGTTCTTATCGTAATCTATTTGAATTTTGATTTCGATTGGTGGAATTATTATTGCTTTACTTGGATCTGTAAAGAAAAATATTGTTTCACAAATATCTCCAATTGTCTCTTCTTTGGATTTTTTTGCATTAAAGGAAGCTAATAAATGTGGATAGACTTTATTGCTCCATTTCTGACACTCAATGACACAAATATCGCCACAACACAGTTTTGTTTTTGAAGAGCCAAATACACAATTAAATAATTCAACCAACGAGGTTTTTCCGCTATTATTGGCTCCAGCAATAATAGTAGTATTGCTTTCTATGTTTAACTTAGCTTCACGAATCTGCCTATAACCGGTAATACTAATCGATTTAAGTCTCATTATGTATCCCCCCTTAAAAAATATTATTTAATAACTCTAACAGCTGTTAAATAAAATCTCGTATTATTTCCTTCTTTATATATAAAAAAAATGCTGTTTTTATTGTCGCCATATGCAAGGCTTGTCTACCTACTTTACATATAGCACTCACACGTTCTAAAAGAACTGCCCCAAAAATTCATCTTTACTTGCATAATACTTAGATACTGAAAAAAATAAAACTTTTCTGCTGCTCCACCTGATACAATATATTTCATTTTTTCACCTATCACAGGAATACTTTTCCATATTAACATTATATATCAAGAAACTAATATAAACAATTAATTTGTAGAAATTTGTGTAAACTTCTGATTGCAATAAATGAATAATATAGTCAAATATATTCAATCATATTGTAAAAATAACTTGGTTCTTCCACCAACTTTGTTATACCTTTTCTGAATACTAAACGACATAGTAATTTATAATTAGTACAAATTTTTATAAGAAGAGAACTGCATTTAGAAGCCACATTCTCACAACTGTTAAGTCTAAGATTCGCTTCATTTGCGTAATATTGAAACGCCTAAACACCCTAATCTGCGCACACATTCAACATATTTACACACTCAATATCCAATTCAACAAAAACTTTATTTTATCTCTTAAAGCTAATTTCTAAAATCATCACCGTCTCTTATAAAAGTTATATATAGTTCAAAGTACTGACAACTTAAGATTTTTACATATAATCCTTAATATTTCTATTACGTACTCCACATATTTTATATTAGGAAACATATATCCTCGCGTACAAGTTTCTCCTACTTGTGTATTCATATTGGGAATATTAGTTCCGGATAATCGCATATAACTTAATGGAGGTGATATCTATGAAGCCACGTAATGGTCTATTTTATATAGGCTTAGGTTTAGTATTATTAGCATTATGTGGTATGCTGGGAAAGCTTATTCTTTAGTAGAAGCATGAAAGCTCGATTTCAGTATCCTCTCTTCCTAAGTCCATCCCTTTTCACGTCCCAACGCCCCATCCACAACCCCCAACCACGGGTAACATATGTTACCGCAGCCTGGGAGGTAAGCCATTATTATCTAATAAGGAACATTGCGGCTGATTGGCTATACAAAAGAATGGGTATAATAAGAAACAAGACACCGGTTCTTGTATGTCAGAGGCACGATTCTTTAACGCTTATCCAGTATATATGTGACTTTTGGGATTTTAACATAAATCAAAATATTGTATAATTTATTAGGAGGATGGTCAAATGCTGGAAAAGAAATATGACTACAGCAGCGTGGATGAAAAGCTCATTGAAAGGATAGTAAACGATGACAATGTGGAAATAAACCATATGGTGCTTACAAAGGATACCGGCCTGCCGGTGCATTATTCAAATTCTAACGTGTATATGATTATTGTAAGGGGCCGTATGTCAATTTCCCTTAACGACGGTCCGCCTGCTGAATACCAGGAAGGTAATATACTCAATATACCCTTTAAAACAAAGATGAACGTGACCAACAAATACGACGAAGTGCTGGAATTCTTCGTTGTAAAAGCACCTAATCCAAAGAACATGAAAGAATAAAGATATTGAACCAAAGAAAGTATTCTTATTAAGGGGGTATGACATCCAATGATGGAAAACGCCGGTTTTAATGAACTAGAATTACTCACCATTGCAATGGCAATAGAAGAACAGGGTATGAAGTTTTATCAGAATGGTGCCAATAATACCGAAGGACGGCTTAAGCAGTTCCTTCTGGATGCGGCCGGTCAGGAAAAGGAACACAAGCAAGTGTTTCAGACCTATTATAACGAGATAAAAGAGGATAAGCCTGAGGGAGAAGAAGAATACCTGTTTGACCATGACGTTACTTCATACTTAAAAGCCATGGCAGAGAAAGCGGTTTTTAACAAAGCCCCTTCGGAGGGCCAGGAGGCCTTTAAGGATTTGAAAAGTTCGGTATTGTACGCGATAAAATCCGAGGCGCTGACAATTGATATCTATACAAAAATGTATGAGGGCGCAAAGCGTCAGGATATTAAGGATTTACTAAAAAGACTCATAGATGAAGAAAAGTCCCACCTTGGGTATTTCAAATCAGTTTTAAAAGAAATTGAATAGCGCAGCAAGCTAACGACAAGAGCCCCGGCAGCAGACACCTTCAGGTGGCCTGTCCCCGGGGTTTTTTAAGGCACAAAAAACCGTTTCCTTTTTTGTAGGTTTACGCAAGGCCTAGCAGCCTTGCCCCCTGGGCGGCTATAATGCACAGCAGGATACCGGTTATTGTTGGTACCAGGAAGGAGACCCAGGTCCATTTCCAGCTCTGGGTTTCCTTGCGGATTGTCCACAGAGTGGTGCCGCAGGGCCAGTGGTTAAGGGAAAAAAGCATCATACACACCGCCGTGACCCAGGTCCAGCCATTGTCCACAAAAAGCTGCCTCATCTCGGCCAGGCTGCCGGGTTCCACCATAACACCTCCGGCCGTATAGCTCATTATAAGGATGGGGATGACTATCTCGTTGGCCGGAAAACCTAACACAAAAGCCATCAGTATATACCCGTCCAGCCCCATAAGCCGGGCGAAGGGGTCAAGCATCCGGGCCCCGTGGGCCAGAAGGCTTGCTCCA
>Ga0334898_1004647_pt1 | contig 10013 bp, 6 predicted proteins | sample GraSluR3_MG_10_FD_207228 | JGI IMG/M metagenome (GOLD analysis project Ga0334898, IMG submission 207228) | Sludge microbial communities from methane-producing bioreactor in Wageningen University, Netherlands - Granular Sludge_3_08-R3 | ecosystem: Engineered > Bioreactor > Anaerobic > Unclassified... | reverse complement strand
ATTCGCGAATTTGGCAAGACTTTTAAGAGCTTCGTTGAAATCAACTTTATTGAAAATCCAAATGCAGTATCTGTTTTCAAAGGAGCAAAGAGTAGCTCGGACATTCTACTTCGACTTTCTGCTATAACAACCAAACCGTTGATTAAAGGAGAAACATTAATCTTTTTTGATGAGGTTCAAGTGTATCCGGAAATTGTAACGGACATTAAATTCTTGGTAGATGAGGGTTCATATAGATACATCTTAAGTGGTTCATTGCTTGGCGTGGGACTTAAAGATCTTCGTTCAGAGCCTGTTGGTTATATGGGTGTAAAGGATATGTATCCTCTCGACTTTGAAGAATTTATATCTGGTGTAGGTATCAATAAACAAATTATTGAATCATTACGCCATTCATGGGAAAATAGGACTCCAGTAGATGATTTCATTCATTCGAAGATGATGGAACTCTTCCGTCTCTATTTAGTCGTGGGTGGTATGCCTGCAGCTGTAAGTAAATACATTGAGAGCAACAACCTGCAAGAGGTTATGGTCATACAACAAGATATCATTCGACTATACAAACGTGATATTGCACAGTACGATCCCAAGAATAAGTTGAACATTGAGGAGATCTTTAATCTTATCCCCTCTGAACTGAACGCCAAAAACAAACGATTTATTTTGAAACGCTTGAATGAGCATGCGAAATATGAACGCTATCAGAATAGTTTCTTGTGGCTAAAGAATGCAGGTGTTGCTTTGCCTATATATAATATTGAAGAACCTAAAGTTTCTTTGTTGCTTTCACACTCAAGGAGTCTGTTTAAGCTTTTTCAAAGTGATATTGGTTTGCTTGCGGCTCAATACGCCGAGGGAATACAATTACGTATTATCAAAGGAGATAAGAATATAAATTTTGGCGCCATATACGAAAACGCAGTAGCTCAAGAATTAGTCGCGCATGGAATAGAACCTTACTACTATAACAACAAGAAGCGTGGGGAACTTGACTTCGTTATTGAATTAGGAGGAAGAATTATCCCTATCGAGGTAAAATCAGGTAAAGATTATGATGTGCATCGCGCCCTTTCAAACATTATGGACTGTGGCGAGTATATTCTTCCTGAAGCCATTGTATTCAACAACGACAATCTTAGTGTAGAAGGTAAATTTACCTATGCACCAATCTATATGGCAATGTTCATAGAAAAGAGCTATGCAGCACCTGAGTTTTATAAAGTGGATTTGAGTGGGTTAATGTAGATATATTGCAATACTATGAAGCGGAAAATAATTCGTATCCAACATGATACTCTTCGGGAGTATTCAATCTTGGCAAGAAAATGCATGGTTTGTTAAGGGAAATCATGGTAGGTTAAGAAATAAATTGTAAGAAGAATGATATATGGACGATAGCGCAAAGAAAACAATGTCTGAAAGTCTTTTAGAAAGAATATCTGTAAGTTATTCACAAGCGATCATAACGGATAGATGGAAAAACGGTAAAGTCGGTAAGATTGTTGACATCACAAGAAATGGCAACTATCGTTTTGTTGATTATCTTACTGATATAAATGGTCTACCAAAGATACGCCATCGTTCAATAGAAGAAGAATTATTGTGTCCAGTCATTGCTACTGGAATCATTGGCTATTGGCTTCACAATAAAGACAGTCAAGGAATAAAAAATTTATTTGATAGGTATTTCACTCTTAAGTGTGCCCAGTACGAGAAACTGCATGAAGGAGACGATGATGCTTGGGTACGGGATCTAAAAAATGAATTCATTCTTCGAGAACACATTCCATCTGAGAAAGATGCCATAAAAACGTCTGAATTCATTTTTGAGTATTTAACAGAAGAAGACAATAAAAGGATTAAAAGAGTTGCGGAAAACTATCTGAAATATGCAAGGGCTAAACGCAAAGAACTACGTCTACTAGAATACCCTTGCAATAGGTTGATAGAAGATACGTTTTTTGCTGCATACCTTAATGGAGGTGCACGTGAATGCGTTCGCTGGTTCAGAATGGAATACAACTTGCCATATATGGGACCACACTGGAATCCTGGAGAAAGTGAAAAATCTCAACTTACAGGGAAATGGAAATATCGACATGAAGTTGAACTTCCCGAGTATATAAAGGAAGAATATGAGGATTTCGACGATAGTGTTCTTGTATATTCCAATGGAGGAATGATGGAGGAAATTAATGAAAACCTTAAAAAATGTTCAACTCAAGAAGACAAAGTAAGATACATTGTATCTCTTCTTCAGCCTTTCAAAGATTTTGCGGATGCATTTTATCCTAAAGCAAGAATAGATGAGCGTAAAAAAGCTATAGAACAGGACAAAAAATTAAGAGAATATTTTGTAAAGATCCCTAAGGATGCTGTAGATGAAAGAACAGGCAAACCCATCGACCCAGACGCTCAGATTAGTGCAATTGATACAACTATTGATAGGTATAAACAGGACATTGAGTATTGGGAAAAAGTCCAGGATAGATTCTATTGGTTCGCGCAACATGGGTTAACTGGAAAATTTACAGAAGATGAAAAACAAGATATGTGCGAATATCTTGGTCAATGGTGGTCTTTGATGGTTATGTTTTCAAGACTATTAGCTGCGGTCGCTTTGACATATGGCATCAAGCTGATGGATATACAAGAAGAATGTGGAATATTCCTGAATTGGCATTTTTACATTACTGATTATGAGGATGGAAAATACGTGATTTCAATAGATCATGCGCAGAAACTGTTGGCCGAAATTGAATCTAAAGACAAAAGCACGAATTTAAATTCCCATGAAGAAATAATTATGAATGATACGCCAATACCTGTATATATTTCATATAACTGGAAAAGTAAACCTATCGTAGACACTATTTGTACAGACTTGTCTAAGGCAGGAATTGAATTTAGACGTGATGAAAAGGATTGTCCTTACCGGGAAAATATTCGTGAATTTGAAAATCAATTAGGTAGTGCAGACAAGATAATCGCCATAGTTACCGATAAGTATATGAAATCTATACATTGCATGAGAGAGCTCGCATTGATTTCTTGTTATGGGTCTATGGGAAAACGTGTGTTTCCAATTGTTGATCTAGCTGGAAGAGATCCTACACTATTCATTGAATATAGAGACTACTGGAAAAGGATGCATAGTGAGCTTCAGAGTCATCATTCAATTCCTGGAGTACATGGTCCTGTTTTGGATGAACTGAAGGACGTTGACCTTATAATTAATGAACTACCTAAGATTTGGGAATACATCAGAAATGTTAATTCTCCATCATGGGAAGAATTGAGTAAAGATAACTGCAAAAAGATAATAGATGATATTCAAAGCCAATATATTTAACTTAACCATTGGTGAATTCTGGAATGAGTATGATCTTAAAAAATGAATCAATTAAAATGTAGCTTAACTTTTTGTCTCAATTAAGTTTGCAATACTATTGCCTACAAGCTGAGATTAATTAGTATGGGATATATTTTATATCTTTGATGCTATCAAATGATATTATCGAATGAAGCCTCCCTATTAAATAACGCCTTTGATATTGGCAAAGGTTGCTTCCATTTCCGAAAAAATTGGAGAAGTAAAGACTGCATATCTGTTTCATCCACCTGCCGAACTCAGGAGAAGCAACCGGATTAAAACAATTCAATTTTCATTGGAAATTGAAGGTAACACCATGACAGTGGAGCAGGTAACAGCCTTGATAAACAATAAACGAGTGTTGGCTCCCGAAAAAGATATTCTTGAAGTAAAGAATGCCATTGCAACCTATGAGCAAATAGACTCTTTCATTTCAAAAAGATATTTCATCTGCAACGGCAAGCAGAGATTTGCGGGAGGCAACTGATAACCGGACCTTAACAAGAATTGGGGATGGAAGAACGACAGTGTATAGGTATTTATAATGCTTTCTGGAAAATTGAAAACGGCGCAAATAGTTGTTTATTAACTAAATGCGCCGTTTCAATGGTTGTCCCACAAGGATTCGAACCTTAACTGGCTGAACCAAAATCAGATGTGCTACCATTACACCATGGGACAATCCTTATCTGCTTCGTGAAAAGCAGTGCAAAAGTAGTATATTATCTTGAACGTACCAAATTATTCCGGCCCTTTTTCAGAATGGATTGTGGGACGATCATAGTTTGGTGACGGGCTGCAGTGCAGGTCTGCAGAGACGTCTATTCCGCGATGAGCAGGAAGTAGCTTTTCTTGCCGCGCTGCGCCAGGATATACTTGTCGCCAATGAGGTGGGAGAGGTTGATCTCCTCGTCATACTGCTCCAGCTTCTCCTTGTTGATCATCACGCCACCGGCCTGCACGGTCTTGCGCATCTCTCCCTTGGAGGGGAAGACGGCGGCCTCATCGGTCAGCAGGTCGACGGCCTTGATGCCTTCGGCCAGCTTCTCGCGGGAGACGGTGAACTGGGGCACGCCCTCGAACACCTGCAGGAAGGTGGTCTCGTCTATGGAGCGCAGCATCTCGGAGGTGGAGCGCCCGAAGAGGATCTGTGAGGCGTTGACGGCCATCTCATAATCTTCGCGCGAGTGTACCATCACGGTGACCTCTTCCGCTAACTTCTTTTGAAGGGGACGGAGGTGGGGGGCGGACTGCTGCTCGCTGACGAGTGCCTCGATCTCCTCACGGGTGAGGGAGGTGAAGATCTTGATGTACTTCTCCGCGTCAGCATCGCTCACGTTGAGCCAGAACTGGTAGAACTGGTAGGGAGATGTGTAGCGCCGGTCGAGCCATACGTTGCCGCTCTCGGTCTTGCCGAACTTGCCGCCATCGGCCTTGGTGATGAGGGGACAGACCAGTGCGAAGGCTTCGCCTCCCTCCACACGGCGGATGAGCTCGGTGCCGGTGGTGATGTTGCCCCATTGGTCGGAGCCGCCCACCTGCAGGCGGACGCCCTTCTCGCGGTAGAGGTGCAGGAAGTCAAAGCCCTGCAGCAGCTGGTAGGAGAACTCGGTGAAGGACATTCCTTCACTGGACTCGCCACTGAGCCGCTTCTTCACGGAGTCTTTCGCCATCATGTAGTTGACGGTGAGGTGCTTACCGATGTCGCGGATGAAGTGGAGGAAGCTGTAGTCTTTCATCCAGTCGTAGTTGTTGACCAGGATGGCACGGTTGGGGATGTCGCTCTCGAAATCGAGGAACTTGGCAAGCTGCTGCTTGATGGCTTCCTGGTTGTGGCGCAGCGTCGCTTCGTCGAGGAGGTTGCGCTCGGCGGACTTCATGGAGGGGTCGCCTATCATGCCGGTGGCACCGCCCACGAGCGCGACGGGCGTGTGCCCTGAGCGCTGCAGGTGCTTCAGCATCATCACCCCAACAAGGTGGCCTATATGCAATGAGTCGGCTGTGGGGTCGATCCCCAGGTAGCCGGATGTTTGTCCTTTCAGTAACAGCTCCTCAGTGCCGGGCATCACATCGTGTACCATGCCGCGCCAGCGGAGCTCTTCCACAAAATTCATCATGTTGTTTCTGTCTCTATCGGTTTGTAAAAAAGTATGCAAAGATAATAAATTTCATCGTTATTTGCGGCCTGCCATCATGAAGAGGGCGAAGATGTTCATGATCTCCAGACGCCCTAACAGCATGTTGGCCGAGAGCAGGTACTTGGCCACGTTTGGCAGCGAGCTGTAGTTGCCCATGGAGCCCACCTCGCCGAAACCGGGACCTACGTTACCAATGGTCGCGATTGAAGCAGTAAAAGCGGTGGTTCCGTCGATCCCCATCGCCGTAAGCAGGATCGTGGTGACAAAGAAGGTAAAGATATAAAGAATGATGAACACCATGATTTGCAGCTCCAGCTCATACTCGATGATTCTTTTATCCATTTTGAGGGCATAGATTCCGTTGGGATGCAGGATCAGCTTCAGCTGTTTGTGGACGGAGTGCACGAAGAGATAGATGCGGTCGAACTTGATGCCTCCTGCCGTGGAGCCTACCATGCCGCACTGAATGGTGAAGTAACATAGAAGTACAATGGAAAAAATAGGCCAGACCGATGAGTCGGCCGTGACAAGACCGGTTGTAGTGGCCAGTGAGATAACCTGAAATGATGCATATCGTAACGATTCTCCGAAATTGAAAAAAGCTTCATTGCTCAGCTGGATACTAATCAGAACGATACCGATTATCATGACCAAAAGATACATACGGGTGGGGCGGGATGAGAAAATGTTGGTTTTTTTACCGGTCATGGTGGCATAGACCTGTCCGAAATGGATACTGCTCAGCACCATAAAGAACATGACCACGACCTCAATCCAAACGTTGTCGTAGGCAGCAATGCTTAGATTTTTAGTTGAGAAGCCAGCCGTGGCAACAGTTGAGAATGAGTGGCACACCGCATCGAAAAAACTCATTCCCAGAAATTTCAACAAAATGGTTTCGACGATGATCAGCGTGAAGTATACAGTTGCGATGATCCGCACGATGTGACGTGAACGGGTGCGGAAGCTCATCTTGGAGAGATCGGAGACCTCGGCACGGTAGAAGCTTGATTGCACTCCTTTTTTCTCCGGGAGGACCAGCAGCACGAACAGGATGATGCCCACACCGCCGATGAAGGAGGTGGCGGAGCGCCAGAAGAGCAGTCCCTTGGGCAGGGCTTCCACGTCCGTGAGGATGCTGGCACCGGTGGTGGTGAAGCCTGAAACGCTTTCAAAAAAGGCATTGGTGAACGTGAACTCTCCTCCCCAGATGTAGTAGGGCATCATTCCCACGATGCAGGTGAGCAGCCACCCCAGCACACTGATGGCGAGTCCCTCATGAAAACGCAGCTCCTCAACCTTCTCCACAAAGAGGTAGGGGAAAGTGCCCAGCGCGGCACACATGGCCGCACTGAACAGCAACGCATTCAGGGAGCTCTCCCGCTGGAAGAGGGAGATGAGGGCTGAGATAAACAGAAAGAGTGCGTTGAAGAGCAGGATATAACCGAGATACTTAATGATAACCCTATTGCGTACCATATTTTCTAGTCTTTAGGTTGTTCTCTTCGCCACAACAGGCGCGATATGAGGTTGTTCATCTCCTCTTCGAGCTGCTTGAACTCATCGCGTGACACGATGCCGCCGTCGAGTCTTCCCTTTTCGGGGTAATATTCGCGGATGCTCTCAGTGAGTTTTTTTACCGGACGGAAAAAGTAGATCCTGATGAAGTAGAAGAGCAGCAGGGCAAACAGCACTGCTGCGACGAGCGAGATGAAGGCGGGCATCATGGCTCTGCGGGAGCGCTCCTGGATGATCTCCGACTGTTGGTACATCTGTTCCTGGTTCAACATCAACAGCGCATTCACCGTCTCTTTGGTACGAAAGAAGAGCGACTTCGTGTTGCGGTCGTAGCTCTCTTTCGCCTCTTCCGGCAACATCTCCCCTTCAATGATGAAGAGGACGGAGGCATGATAGGCATCATAGCCTTCGGTGATGTCTGAGATGTGGCGTGGTTCATCGGTCTCGGTGATGTTCTTCTCCGCATCACGCAATGCACTGCGGATGATGGCTTGCGATGCATGAATGGTTTGAGCTCCCTCTTCACGATCACCGATGATCCAGAGCAGCAGTCCGCTGTCTTCCCGTTCCAGTGCATCCATCATCCGCTTTGCGGCTTCGATGGAACTGAAATTGTTGTTTAGCACCCCTTTCACCGAATCACCCATGTTGCGGAACTCCATCATCGACATGACTGCTGCGACCAGCAGCATCACCACGAGCAGTGAGAGACTCAGTACCAGTTTTATTTGTAGTGAACGGATCATTGTTGTTTGTATGGGCTGTTGTCTGTTTTCAGGGTGTAAAATTAGTTTTTTTTCACCGGTTGTCGAAAGGATCGCCTCTTTTTTTAACGAACACACCCCAAAAGGCTGCAATGCGCTTTTGGGGTGTGCAACAGGAACTGAATCCTGCCTTAGGAGATGTGATGCTGTTAGTTCAGCAGCGAAAGGAACTCCTGGTTGGTGAGATACTTAGCGAACTCGAGATCCTTGAGTGCCTTTTTCGCGATGGTGCGGTCACGACCGATGGCGCTGCGCAGGTTGGATACCACCTCGTTGAAGTTGTTGGTCCTGGAGGCGATGATGGCCAGCAGGTAGGCGGTGGTGGCATCGGGTTGCTCAACCGCTTCAAGTGTTTGCTTGGCCTTGTTGTAATCCCTTACCAGCAGATGGGCCAGACCGGCATTGTTGGAGACGGTGTTGCCGTAGGCATCAGCAGCCTGGTTGTAGTTACCCTGCAGCATGCTGTAGACACCCATCGCCTCATCCAGTCCGGAGGCTCCGGCGGAGCGGCCCAGCAGCTCGTTGGCCTCGTCGTGCTTGTTCTCCATGAGGGCCAGCAGTGCCTTGTTCATGTTCACCTCGGCGGCGGAGGGGTTCACCTGGGCGGCACGGTTGAACGCCTGTGCGGCCTTGGCATAATCACCCTGCTTGTAGAACATGGTTCCGATGTTGTTCCATCCGCGGTAGTCGTTCGAGAAGTTGGCGGTGACGTACTGGTAGATGCGTTCCTTCACCTTCTCATCGTCGGTGAGTGACGAGGCGTAGAGCAGCTCCTCTACCGACAGCTCTTTGGGGGTGTTGTTCCAGGCGGTCATGATCTCCTCGTCGGACTTGCCCACGATCTCGATGTTGGCCACGATGCGGGAACGACGCAGCTGCGGCAGGATGGTGGTAGCCAGCTCCTCAAATACGTAGGAGATGTTCTTGATCTCACGCTCGCGGGTCTCCGAGTCGGGGTACATCTCCAGCACACGGAGGATCAACTCCTTGTCCTGCAGGTCGGAGGCGGATACCAGCTGGCGGAACCCTTCCCAGTCCTCAGCAGTGTAGCGGGCGTAGACATCGGTGTCGATGTTGCGCTTCTTCAGCTCCTCTTCCAGATAACCGGAGGTGTTCTTTTCACGCTGGGCTGCCAGTTTTTCGTTGAGGGTGAGCCCTCCATCGGGTGATGCATAGGCCGACACTTCCAAATTGATGTTCTGTCGCGGATCGTTGAAGGCTTCTTCAACACGTTGTTTCCAGTCAGCGAGGTCACGCTTGCTCAGCTCGCTCTGACGCAGGTTGGCTTGCTGGATGACGAACATGATGCTGGCCTCCTGTGCCTCCTTGATGATGCGCTGGAACCCGTCGGGTGCTACCGAGGGTGTGGTGCTGCGCACATCAGCCAGGGCGGAGGTGGCGATCACACCGTCCGCCACCTTGAGGTCGGGCAGGAGTGATTGCTTGTTCTTGATCCTGCCGTTGAAACGGAGGAAGAGCTCGGAGGAGATCATCTCCGGCTGGTAGGGGAAGGAGCTGCTCATGGTGAAATTGCCACCACGGCTGTTGGAGATGGTGGTACGGTTACCGGAGATGTTCTCACCCTGGAAGCTGTAGGGTGTGCCGGCCAGCTCCTGGTCGCCATACTTCAGGATGGGGGTGATGGTGACGATCCCGTTCTTGTGGAACCACTTCTCAGGGAATGTTCCGTTGATGGTTACCGGTACCTGGTTGCCCACGGTTTCCATGGGGGAGGGTGTCACGTTAAAATTGTTCTGGTTTAGTGGTTTTAGCTTACTGCTGCAGGAGGTGCCGAAGAAAGCCACTCCAAGGGCAAGCATCAAAGACAAATAAAATGATTTCTTTTTCATTTTGTGTGGATTAATATTTATGATTTCTGTAACAATTCACCCTTTATATATTCTGTAGACAAATTTAACTATTTTGTTGCGAAAGAAAAAGGAAGCATCCTAATTTTAGCTTTTTTTTTAGATTGCACCCCTGCTTTCTACCCTGGATCCTGTAGCTCCCTCACTCCAGGTTGAAGCCAAGCTGCCGCAGATGGTCTGAAATGCGGCTGTCACCATTCCGCAGAGTGAAGGCATGGTACTCCCTGCGCAGGGGGTACTCTGAACGGAAGCGGTAAAACGATTCGGGAGAGGCCTTCAGGGCGGTGGTCTCTTTTGCAGGATCGTAGGTATGCCACACAGCATGTGCCAGTTGTGACTCCCCGGGGATATC
>Ga0334898_1004644_pt1 | contig 10017 bp, 17 predicted proteins | sample GraSluR3_MG_10_FD_207228 | JGI IMG/M metagenome (GOLD analysis project Ga0334898, IMG submission 207228) | Sludge microbial communities from methane-producing bioreactor in Wageningen University, Netherlands - Granular Sludge_3_08-R3 | ecosystem: Engineered > Bioreactor > Anaerobic >... | reverse complement strand
TTAACCTACAACAGGGTGTCGTTTTACAGAATATAACGTGTGGTTCCGATTTTTTCGCGTCGCTTTGGTCAGACTTATACCGAAAACATCATGTAGTTCATGCCGAAAGCAAAGTGTCGTCTAACACCATGAATCAAGACTTCCTAGAAGTCTAGCCCCGATACCTTTACCTGAAGCTTCTTGTAACACGCCTATTACAACATACCCACTATGTCGTATTCGATTAGCCTGTCCTCTTGAAAGAGAGACAAATCCAAGAAGCATATCTCCTTCAATAGCTCCGATTATTACGCCTCCTGAATTATTAACCGACTTAATCTTTTCTGCCATCTCTTGGACTGTCGTTGCTCTCTCCCCCGGTTCATAAAGCATGAATTCTGATTCCTTGTCAAGCTTAAGCAATAATTCCAAAAAACTTTCTCCGTCACTCTCTTCCAACCTTCGAATTTTCATAATTCCCTCCAAATTTGATCATACTTCTCAGTGATACAATAATTTCCTTCGCTGACACTAACAGAAAAATTATCCAATTATTTCTTATCCTTCATTATTGATGTGTTGTGTCCAAATATCATTAAATACTTTTAACTTAAACACATCCACTTTCCATTCACCTTCTATAAACTTTACATTTATACCACCCTCTTCTTCAATTAACTCTGTTTTTCCATCTTCGTATTCCAATAATAAAGTTGCTGTATAATCATATACCATCGTCTTATATTGATTTAATAAACTTCCGTCAGCGTCTTTTCTATAGGTAACATTATATTCTAAATCACTTAGGCTCATTGTAAAATTCTTTGCCAAAGCTACCTCTCTATACATTCCATGCATTCTGTTTCCTAATACTGAAGCCAAACCATTTTCCGAGCAAAATTCATCATATCCCAAAAAATTGTCTTTTCCTTCTGATAAATCCTTAAACATCGTTTCTATTTCATTTTCATAATCTAGTGGATCATCTATTGTGTATATTTTATTCAAAAAATTCACAATAAGCTCCTCAGAAAGTTCTTCGCCTGTATTTTCATCCATTACTTCTTTATTACTACATGAACTTATTAGTAATACCACAATAAATATGCTCAAATATATTTTCTTCATAACTTCCCTTCTCCTGGCTGATTCTGAACCACAAGTGTTATTTCATCTGTATTTTCACCAAAAACATCTCCTTTGACAGTAGAATATTTTTCCACAATTACAAATCCTGCATTTTTTAATTCATTCTCGATTTCTTTATATGTAAAATATTTATGCCACATTTCAACTATATTTTCATGCTTTTCTTCAATGATTACATGCCTTTTAAATGTTAATCCTTCTTCTTCATACTTGTACAAAAGTTCAAATTCAAAATGAGGATTTGGACTTAAAAATCCACCCTTTTCATGAAATGTACAATTCGTCATTTCTTCAATCTTTTTAAAATTATGGATTGTTGGAATGTCAAATAAAAATGAGCCATTACTTTTTAAATGCCTTTTGATATTTGACAATAGGCATTTTCTCTGCTCTTTTGTTAATGCGTGATAGTCCAAATATATTAAATAGGCAAAATCGAATTTCTCTGCTGTTTTCCAGTCAAGATAACTCTCATTGATGTAATTGATCTTCAAACTTTTTTCCTGAGCCTTTTTATTGGCATAATCTAGGGATCTTTTCGATACATCAACGCCAGTTACGTTGGCACCTGCTTCAGCGATTTTTGTTGAATATAAACCTGGGCCGCAGCCTAAATCTAAAACATTTTTTTCTTTTGTCAAATCGAATTTTGAAATCATCCAATTAGCAGATTCATTTATAAAGTCATGGTTTCTTGATGCAGCATCTATTTGCGGATTCAAATGGATTTCAAGCATATTCTTTGAAATATATTCATCTGTCCAAATCTTTAAATATGTGTCATTGCTTTCATAAGGCTTTGGTCTTTCAAAAAAACTCTTTAACTTTGTAAACATTTTTCCTCCTAACATCAATGGAATATGCTTTTCTGATTTCCATTAAATTCTTTTGACAGTATGTGTATGAACAGCTCTTCTAGTGCAGAGATACTTGCCGTTGCACAAAGTAAATATATGAGTACTTCCGATTGAATAATTATAGGAAATAAAAATAGCATAAGACCGGTAACTTTATTTCCAACCGTATGAAGGATTCCAAACGTTTTGTACTTTATTAATACGATGATTATTGATAACATTCTTATTATTACGATGGCAACAATCCAATATGCAATCGTAGGTGGTATATTAATAATTGGATATAAAACACTGATTAATACAGCTACCATAATCAAATCTGCTGCAGAGTCAAGTTTTTCTCCAAACTTACTTTGTATGCCCAGTTTCCTTGCGACGTAACCATCAAGCATATCACTAATCCCACAGATAATATATATGACAAAAAATTCTACACTTAAGGGTCTTATGAAAAATAATGTAAGTATCAAGAATATTCTAGCTATCGAAATAGTGTTTGCAATCCACTTCATCGTATCACCCCGCTAACAATTATATTTTATCCATCTGCATTCTAATATAATCTTCCCCTGCAAAATGTCCCATCTTACCGCCTATTAGAGCATGACATTCCAATACTTTTCCCTTTTTAATTTCAATTTTATTTTTAAAATGTTTATGTACATCTTCACTTTTTCTTAAGTCCTTAAATTGCTGAAATGTTATTATGATTATCTCTTTATCTTTAAAATCTGCTTTTTCTAAAAACGTATTCATTGCTGGTACACCATTACTTGCCCATATTGGTGACATTAAGTATATCTTTTTAGCATGTTCCACCTCATTCCATGGATTTCCTGTTAATTTTGTCCCCTTTTGCATTAGTGCTTGAATAAAATTCCCCTTTTTCACTTCTTTTAGCTCAACAACTTTTGCTCCAATTTTCTCAGCTAATATATTAGCACCTGTTCGTGTATTGTTATCTTTAGAATAATATACGATTACTGTTGGAATCATAGATTGACCCTCCTTGATATATAAAAAGCTAATTATATAATTGTTCTCTCATGTAACTTAAAATATACCTCCATCCTCCATATCTGTTTTATTGACAAAATCCATATGATATAATTTTTCCCAATGGTTTATATTTAAAGTTCCCTTGCTAAGATGAATTGCTAAAATACAACAATTTTTGTCATTTTCATTGTTCGCCATATCATACCAACTTGAAAAGGCTGTACGGAGTTTGGTTCTGATTTCGGCATTTTTTGGGTCAAGTACCCAGCCAAGATTTTCACCAAATCCATTCGCAGTAAACATCTCCATGCATCCTGAAATTGAAACTTCTTGATTTTGTTCTATTTGAAGCATTTTGTTTGATTTTCCATGTGTAACAACATAGAATATTCCATCTTCATAATATGCATCAACACTTCGTACCACAGGACGTGGCTTTCCCTCTGCGTTAGCTTCTCTAGCAATCGTAGCGAGTGAAATCACATTGTCTTTACCATTTCCAAACGTTTCTTCGATTAATTTCATTCCTTCTTCATATTTTGTCATTTTCATGCCTCCTCATATACATATTAAAATTATCATCGTTCTCGTTTCAGATAAACCATATCAACTAGTTGTTTTCCATCTTCAAATATTAAGTGGTCATAGTTATCTATAAAAAAGTTCTTTATTCTATGTGACTCTGTAAAACCGCAAATATTATAAAAAGAAAGAATTGAATGACAATCACCCGTTCCAACAAGCATGGTTTTACAATCCGGATAATGGGAAAACAGAAAATCAATCATTCTTTTTCCATAACCTTTTCTCTGACAATCAGGCATGACTGCAATATTCTTAAGTTCATAAACGCCATCCGCTTCTCTGGTAATCACGCATTCAGCCTTTACTCCATTGTCATCCAGAACAAACATTTCGCCTCGTTCAAGATATTGGTCTATCATGCTCTCCTGTTCATCTGCCAACAATAATAAATCAATATATTCTTTTTTATCGCCTGTTATTTTTCTTATATTCATAGTGCCTCCACTTAATGGTTTGCAATTTTTCTCTTAATCATCTTAACGTTTTTGTCCCAATCAAATCCGGCATCCCCATAGAATGCATGAAAAAGTAAAATTGGCACTCCTACAAGAAATGCTATTACATGTATACTAAAAATATATTTTTTCAATTTCATAATTACCTCCAAAATTTTCTCCGCAGTACTCATTAATGTTAGGTGATGGATATTATTGGTTCTCTTCGAGATATTTATCCAAGGCCACAATTCCTCTACGCATCAATTTTATTGTAAGTATCATAACTATAAATCCAACCACAAAAAACGGAATATAAATCAATCCATAAATTATTAGCAAAATACTTGTATTCATAATTACATGTCTCCCTTGCTACTCTTTGAATTATAAATATCCAGCGCTTTAATTCCACGTGTCGCCAACTTTATAAACAACACAATACAATAAATGCTTATCCCCAAATATGCCAATATTATAATTGCATATATGATAAAAAATATTATTCCCATTGCTGCAAATCCTGTTTCCATTATAATTACCTCACTTTTTATTTATTCTTATATAGGCAGAGCCTATGTATAAGCTTTTAGTATGGTTTGTTACACTTTTCAAAAAAAATTAATTATAAACTAGCGTTAGTCTATGCACGAAAATCTTATTTTTTTTATTCTTTCCGCCGGGTATTCACTATTATCTGAAATAAGGGCATTCATGTTACTCTTCATAATATTCAATTCTTTTATCATTTATAATTTGGAGTATCTCATCTAAATTTGTTATTTCTAAAGGTAAACATGCCCCTTGATTCTTTTTAGCTAGCATCACTTTGGCTAAAGCAGCTGTAATCTTTGCTGTTGTGCCATAGTCAGAAAAAGTCTTGATATAAAAGCTTTTTACATACTCAATCCCATTTTTATATCCCTTTATATCAACAATCAATACTGTTTCTTCCGATTTACTTTCATCACGATTAATTATTTTTTTAATTGTCTCTCGCTTGATTCTACTGGTAATAAATCTTAGTAAAGAAGTCCGCTTTAAGAAAGAAATGATTGTATTAAAAACTTCATTATTCCATGCTGTCCAATAATGCAGGTTGTCAACACAAAACATTTCGTCCAAAATGGTCTTTTCCGAATGTGATATGAGTCGAGGCTTATATCTTTTTCCCAATAATGTTAAATTAATTTCTCTTTTAATAAGGAATCCCGGTTTTCGTATTTCTTTATCTTTGTAAGTAATAATAACTGGTTGTGATATGATTTTTAACATATCAAGTATCCCAGATGCTCCTGCTTTAGCATTAGTATTTTGTATTAAAGAAATATTTGCATCTTCTACTGAATCAAGGCTTTTCAAAGCTTTTTGTAGTATTAACCCCGACAAACCAGGAAAAAATCCAACCATCAGCAAAGACGTAGGTTTTTTATCATCATTAATATTTTTATACAATTCTTGCACTTTCTTTGCAAAAGAATAAAAAGCTGTTACATCAATGCATAGAAGTTTCTTTTCAATGCATATACTTTGAATAATAGGCTCTTTTTGATTGATGGCAATTATAACAATATCCATATCCGACAAGCTATCTGACAATTTTTCAATCTCATTAATGTTAGTTTCACAGAACTTTGCCTTAAATTTTTGAGCTGTATTTTCTCCGCGGGTGGTATGATAGTCACCTACAAAAAGAAGAATATCATTTCCAAATAAATTATTTACTTCATTACAAATCAATCCACCTAGAACACCTGACGCACCTATAACGATTATTTTTGTTTTGATATCCAAACCTTTCACCCTTCTTTTTCATTATCATTAAAAATGTACTTAACCCTATACGGAATATATAATGACCCGTCATCAGTATTAAATTCTGCCATATATGGACAATCACTCCTCTTTGATTTTTCAGCACTTATCATTTTCGCATCAAAAGAATTAAGGTCCTCTTCTAAAGACTCTATACGCTCATCCCTATTTTTTTTAGGGGTACCAACTACTTTATATGAGCTGTGTACTATTACTCCTATACTTATTATTATTAAACCTGCAATAAAAATTTCCATTATTATATATCCTTCCTATATTGCCAAGCCAAAAACATTGATTTTTAGGGCTTTTCTTTAAATATTCACCCTATAGCTCTTCTTTGTTTTTTGATTTCATTGAAGCATTATTATGCTTTGTCTTGCCACTGCTCACTAATGTATTTCACATCTTCCAAATAGCTCTTAATGTGTCCATCATTAATATGCTGTTCAAATGACTCATCTCCATTATTAGCTTCTTGCTTTATATAAGAAACCAAATATTCGAGTCGTCTTATGACCCAGTCAAAAAATCCCTCTCGATCTATTACATCTGTTCCATATGCATCAAAGAATAATTCAATTCTTCTAGACTTATCCGAACGGGTTCCGAAATTCTCCGGATTATCTTCTGACATCAATGGGATCCATCTATACAGAGCATACGATACGTCCCATATTCTTGAACCAGGATGCAATGTATCAAAATCTATTAGCCCAACCACTCGCTTACCTTCAAGAGCAGTATTATAAGGAGCCAAATCTCCGTGACACATTGTCTCTATCTCTGTCTGCACAGGAAGCATCCACTTCTCATTACCGTTTAAGCATTCAATGTAGTCTGCTCCTAAATCATGGAATTTTCGAATAAATTTTGCAAATGAAATCAAAGTATCATCCGATCTAGCATCTTGCGATAGCTCGTTATTGAACACCTCACCATCGACAAACGAAACCAACTCTTGCCCGTCTTCATTGATTCCATGCGGAAACGGAACCTTAACAAATCCGCATTTATGCAAATATCTCAGAAAATCATGGATATTGGATGTCCATTCGTGAGAGGGTCTGTATACAATGTCATTATTCTTGATAATATTGTCGCGACCACCATCTAAGTGCTCTATCATGAATCTAGCCTCCTTTTCATGATGTGAACCCGCTGCTGCGGATGTTGAACTACGAGTTTTCAAATGACATTCACTACATTCTGCGTCATGTAAAGATATAATTCCGCTGCATTTCCTACAATGTTCTGGTTTATCTTCATCACTACACAAACAACCTTTGCAAGACTTTTTAGGTTTTAAGTGCCTATAGCAAACTTTGCAATTCATACCACAAGGAGCAAACATAATACTGCCTATATTATCATGTAGCTTCATATACACCCTTCTTTCTTGACACATTAGCACAATCAGTAATGTCAAAATTTTATTCCAATCAATCTTATCTAAAACATCTTTTATCCTTTCCATAATCGAATATATAATTGCGCCTAGCGGACCGCCGGAAAAGCGACCTTATTTGCTCCTTCTGAATTTTTTGCGATATTCCTTATCCATTTTTTCTGTCGCATATTGAATTATTTTTCTACCACAAGAATCTTTCCATTTAAGGAGCAACTCTTCAGTAATTTGTGGGCATTTCTTCCAAGACTCTCTTAAAAAAGTGCCTATTCCCTTCTGAACATCCTCTTGCTCATCAAGCATGATCGATTCAATAATTGTAAAATACTGGGCTGGATCTTCTCCTGCTTTTACTGCCTCAAAAAAAGTAACAGGAACTGCACGTCTAGTCCATTTCGATTGCGAAGTCGTCCATTCAATAAAATTTTCAGGCTTAACTATTTTTTCGGTTACAAAATAGGAAAGAACTAGCATACACATAACATCAGTATTTGCCCAATTTGTAAAACTTTCCAACCATTTTTCCATATGATTGAATACATTCATTGAATAATGTTCTTTTTTAAGAGAAATAAATGCTATAGCAATCGAAATATCTTCAAGTTTTCCGGATAAAATAAGCTGGTCACCTAAGTTCAAGTAATCATCAATTGTAAAAGAGTCCCATTCTCTGAACCATGTATCTCTTTGGTTTTCAAATACTTTTTGATCGATGCCATAGCCAATGTATCCCTCTTTAAAATAACGCGAATATTTGGCAACAATTTCCGGATCAGCGTTAAATTCAAAAAACAATCTTATCTCCTTTAGTTTTTCTTCAATTAACTTATCAGATTTAATATTCATATAGACCTCCTAATGGCACTATTTCATATTGACTAAATACTCCATATCACATGTTATTGCAGATAAAAATCCCGCAGTTGCCGTCGTGTACAACCCATCTGTTAGATGCAGTATATACCGGAAGCTTTAGGACAACTTCAATCCGATTTCTTTTATCTTTTCAGTTACTTTATTGCAAAAGACAATCGTATCTTCTGCATCTCTGTGTGGAGCATCGGCCCATTCATCTACCTTTACTCCTCGAAATTCTTCTGGGGCTCCTTTATACCTTGGTATTAAGTGTATATGCAAATGGGCTACGCCATCTCCAAACACAAAAGAATATATATGTTCTGCATCAAAAAACTCCTTGAATACTTTACTTATTATCATCTGAAATCTTCCAACTTCATTTGATTCTTCAATTGTCATTTCTGCTAAACTTGGTATATGCCTAATTGTTTCAATAAATACATGTCCAAGGTATACGCTTCCGTTCTCTGGAAACATATGATAGACACTTATCAAAGGTGTTGTAATTATATGGAATCTCGCCGCATCATTCATACCATTATGTTTCTCACATATAAAACACTTTTCCATTTCTATTTGGCTTCCCTCCTGTTAACTATCTTTCTTGTGCATCAATTATATGCTGTATTAACTTAGCATCAATTCGCGAATAATTCTTCCTAGTTACAAACAATCTTTTAATATCAATCCTATACACATAATAATAATCTTCATAGTCTATAAAATCTTGATTGCCTTTGTTATTGGCTGCCTTAAGGTGCCCAATAATTGCGCCATCAAAAATTAATATATCATCTTCATAGTATTCGACTTTCCAGATTTCCCTCCAATCTTTTGTTTCATACACGTCATTATCACGTTTATCATATGTATGATCAAAATATTGTGGTAAGGAATCATCAAAAATTTCAAAGTTGCTACCAGTTTTATTATTTGTAACCACTATTCTATTAACATGATGTAATTTGACCAGTTTTACTAAATCGTCTTGTCCGTATAGAAAATATAAGAACATACCAATTATTATCAAAATGCTGATTAGATACTGCTTATATCTCCCCTTCATATATACTCCTGTCTTTTGCAAACCGAATTTTTCATTGTCTGATAACGTTTTACGATATAGACGATTTCAGCGTGAAACGCTAAAACAAGCTATCACTCATTGTTATCTTGTAACTCTCAATGCCATCATCAACAATAATTGTATAGTCCTCGCTATAATAATCTAAATCAGAAAAATCTTCATAATCGTAACTTCCTGATATCCGTAAATTCCCTTCATATTCAATGCTGAAGTCACGTCCTCTATCTAGTCCCATAGTTTCGTAGACAAGAATTCTGTCTTCTTCAACAACTTCATGCAATACATCTGGTAGCTCAACGTAAATGAAAACGTCCGATTCATCATCAACATAACTTGTAACATCAGCCTTGAAGACAACAACCGCTTCCATATTCTCGCCATATACATTTAGTTCAGTTTCCCTGAGCTCAATCCCTCTCCCACCATTACTCATGATGTAAACCGGAGTCTTTATTATATTCATGGCCCACCCTAATACCGGTAAAGCAATAAACACCAAGAATAGTACCACAAAGAATTGTCTCTTGAATCTTCCACTCTTAACTATCAGATGGCTACTCCAAATTACTAAACCCAATGGAATTAAACCGCTTAAGTATATCCTTATATTGCCAATTTTAATTACAGGAATTATCATCTCTGAAATTGACTGTCCCTGATAAGGAAAAGTAAATGTTGCTATCCCAGCAAATATAGCCACCACCATCCCATATATAAACATTGGTCTTATGTCAAGATTTCGGACACATAAAATAGAAAATATTCTGATTTAGCGATTTAACTTACAAAAGTTTCTTCGTAGTCATATGGTGATTTCATGTTACAATGGTTATGTATTCGCACCGT
>Ga0334898_1004643_pt1 | contig 10020 bp, 11 predicted proteins | sample GraSluR3_MG_10_FD_207228 | JGI IMG/M metagenome (GOLD analysis project Ga0334898, IMG submission 207228) | Sludge microbial communities from methane-producing bioreactor in Wageningen University, Netherlands - Granular Sludge_3_08-R3 | ecosystem: Engineered > Bioreactor > Anaerobic >... | reverse complement strand
CCAATTTCCACTCTTTACTTTCGTATTTTATTTGCTTGCCCGCCATAGCTTTAGCGACGGCTGGGGTGTAGTATTATTTATGCAACAAAACCAAAATTCTCAAATAATTCTCTATTCTAATCAAGACGGCAATATTAATTTAGAAGTTAAATTAATAGACGAGACAGTTTGGTTAAGCCAAAAACAAATGGCCTCATTATTCCAAACAGATAGAACTTCGATTGCTAAACACATAAAAAATATTTTTGAAACTAACGAACTAAATCAAACCACAACTTGTGCAAAATTTGCACAACATCTTTCCGACAATAGAACATATAATATATTACACTACAACCTAGACATGATTATTTCCGTTGGTTACCGTGTAAATTCAATTCGTGGCACTCAATTTCGTATTTGGGCAACACAAAAACTTAAAGAATACATCATCAAAGGTTTTGCTATGGATGATGAAAGATTAAAGGGAGCAGGTGGAGGAAATTACTGGAAAGAATTATTAGAGAGAATTCGTGATATCCGAAGCAGTGAAAAAGTCCTCTATCGTCAAGTACTAGATTTGTATGCCACAAGCATTGATTATGATCCAAAAAGCCAAGAATCAATTTTGTTTTTCAAAACAGTCCAAAACAAATTGCATTATGCCACCAATCAGCAAACTGCAGCCGAATTAATTTTTACTCGTGCTGATGCAAAAAAAGAATTTATGGGGATGACAAATTTTTTTGGCACATTGCCTACAAAATCCGATTCAACTATTGCCAAGAATTATTTAACAAAAGATGAATTATATAAACTTAATCGTCTTGTTTCTGCCTTTTTTGATCTAGCGGAAATAAAAGCACAAGAAAAACAGCCAATGAAGATGAAAGATTGGTTAGCAGAACTTGATAAATTTTCAGAAATATATGGAAAAGGAAAATTAATCAATGCCGGCAAAATAAGTCATAAAAAAGCGATGGAAAAAGTTGAAAAAGAATATCTCAGATATCAAGTAAGGACATTATCTCCAGTAGAAAAAGATTATTTAGATACCATAAAAACTGTACAAAAAAAGATTACTAAAAAAATAAATAGAAATTAATAATTAAAAATCTCCCTTTTTTGAGGGGAGTCCCTGAAAGGGGGAGGGGTTTGGTATCCTTCACTAATTACCAGCGCACACACACACTAAATTCCCCCTCTTTACTTTCGTATTTTATTTGCTTGCCCGCCATAGCTTTAGCGACGGCTGGGGTATAATATTATTTATGGATAATACAAAAAATACAAAAATTGCTCTGTTTGAAGCAAAACAAATTAGAAAAGTAATTCATAACGATGAATGGTGGTTTGTTGTTAGCGATGTAGTCAATGTTTTGGTTGATTCAGTAAACATATCTGATTACATTAACAAAATGAGACGTAGAGATCCGGAATTAAACAAAGGGTATGGACAAATTGTCCACCCCCTTTTGGTCAAAACCTCTGGTGGACCTCAAAAATTAAATTGTGCCAATACAGAGGGTATCCTTAGGATTATTCAATCAATTCCTTCACCTAAAGCCGAACCATTTAAATTATGGCTTGCCAAAGTTGGCCATGAAAGAATTGCCGAAATTGAAAACCCAGAATTGGCTATGGACAGGATGAAAATGCTTTATGAAAAAAAGGGATATCCCAAAGAATGGATTGACAAACGATCTCGAGGTATTGCTATTCGCCACACCTTAACCGATGAATGGAAAAACAGGGGAGTCAAACACAGTATAGAATATGCCATTCTTACGGATGAAATTATGCAAGGCACTTTTGATATGAAAGTTTCAGAGTATAAAAAATATAAAGGATTAAAAAGAGAAAACCTCAGAGATCATATGGATGATTTAGAATTAGTTTTAACCATGTTAGGTGAAGCAACCACAACTAGATTACACAAAGACAGAAATTCAAAAGGTTTTCCAAAACTCAAAAAAGACGCTGCTGATGGTGGCTTCATCGCTGGCACAACTCGCAAAAACATCGAGGCCAAAACCAAAACAAAAATAACTTCCTCCTCAAACTTTAATGACTTAAAAAAAATAAAATAATGTACTTCGTCTATATCCTACAATGTAGTGACTCCACCCTCTACACTGGTATCACAAGTGACTTAGACAGGCGAGTCAAAGAGCACAATTCCTCCAAATTAGGGGCAAAATACACCCATTCCCGCCGCCCTTGCAAATTAGTCTATTCCAAAGAATTCACCACTCGTTCAGAGGCCCAAATCGAAGAATCCAGAATCAAAAAATTACCCCGCAGCCAAAAAGAATGTGTCATTGCGAGCAATCCCCTTGATTTTTAATATATAATTATTCCATGCTTATATTTATTGACGAATCAGGAGATGCAGGTTTTAAAATTAGTAAAGGCTCTTCCTCTTATTTTGTAATTTCATTAGTAATTTTTGATGAAGAACTTGATGCTGAAGAGACAGCTTTAAAAATTAAAAAATTAAGAAAAGCATTAAATAAAAGTGATAAATTTGAATTTAAATTTAACAAATGTAATCGAAAATTGAGAGAAGAATTTCTCAATGAAATAAGAAATTGCAACTTTAGAATTAGATCAATTGTGATGGATAAAGAAAAAATTTATAGTAAGCATTTAAGGGATCTTGCAACTGATTTCTATGGTTTTTCTCTGCGAATGGTTCTCCAACATAATGGAAAAACAATAAAAAATGCCAAAATTCGTATTGATGGTTCTGGTGAAAGAAAATTTAGAAAACAGCTTACTCTTTATCTAAGAAAATATTTAAATTCATCTAATAAAAAAATAATAAAAAATTTAAGATTTTACGATTCAAAGCAAAATGTGCTTATTCAGCTTGCTGATATGATAGCTGGAAGTATTAGAAGAGATTTTGAAAAAACAACTCCGGATCATAATATATATAGAAAAATTATTCGTAAAAGAGAAGAAGATGCTTGGGAATTTCGATAAAAAACATTTCGACCCAACACCTATTTTGACGATTGTCAAAAACGCACACCATACGGTGACAGTTCGGTTATCGGGTCTTTGTAACTATATTTAACTATAAATAAAAACAAATGTCAAATTCTTATACTAATAAACTTAATCACTTCCTACCAAAACCCCTCTTATTCTACAATCTACAATCTACGATCTAATTTCTCTCATCTCCCCCCATCCCCAGCATGTTGAGGTAAAATACCTTATGGGAGATATAGAAAAAGTTACAAAAAGAATAATTGATTTTAGAGAAAAGCGCGATTGGAAGCAATTTCACAACCCAAAAGATGTTGCATTGTCATTATCACTTGAAGCAAGTGAGGTACTAGAGCATTTTCAATGGAAAAATGGAGAAGAATTAAAAGAATATGTTAAAAAACATAAAGAAGATATAGGTGAGGAACTGGCTGATGTTATGTATTGGGTTCTTCTTATGAGTCACGATCTTGATATCAATATCATTGATGCGTTAAATAAAAAAATAGATGGCAATGAAAAAAGATATTCATTAGAAAAATCAAAAGGTAATCACAAAAAATATACCGAATTAAAATAATATGATTATTTATTCTTCAACCAAAAAAGAATTTATTGCTGATGTATTGTATGGATATATAGACACAAAAATTTTAAATTCATATGTAAGAGAAACGGGCCACTCGACAAGTAATCAAGAACAAGAGTCATGGCGCAACTCAATGCAATATATGAAAGATGTAATTTCTGACTCAGAAATTCCAGAAGATATTGGTATTGCTATCGAATACAAAATACCCCAAACATCAAAAAGAATAGATTTTATATTGACAGGATTAGACGAAGAAAAAAAGAAGACGGCTATAGTTATTGAACTTAAACAGTGGAGTAAAGGAATTCATGTAACAGAAAAAGACGGTATTTTAAAAACTGATTTTTATGGAGAAGTAAATCATCCTTCATACCAAGCTTGGTCATATGTGACTCTTTTAGAAGATTACAATAGCAGTGTTGAAGATGACAATATTTCATTAAAACCTTGTGCATATTTACACAACTATGAGCCAGACAACATAATTACCAATGATTTTTATAAAGAATACACCCAAAAAGCCCCTGTTTTTTTAAAGCATAATTTATTTGATTTACAAAAATTTATAAAAAAATTTGTAAAATATGGAGACAACAAAGATACTTTATTTATATTAGAAAAAGGAAAGATACGACCTTCAAAATCATTATCAGACAGCTTAGGTTCTATGTTAGAAGGAAATAAGGAATTTGTCTTAATAGATGATCAAAAAATTGTTTACGAGACAGCACTTGATTTAGAAAAAAAATCATCAGAAAACAATAAAAATGTTTTAATTGTAGAAGGTGGCCCAGGGACAGGGAAATCTGTAATCGCAATTAATTTACTAGCAGAGCTTAATAAAAGAAGAAAAGTTACATTTTATGTAACTAAAAATTCTGCACCCAGAGAAGTTTACCAAATTATGCTTTCTGGAAAATTTACAAAAACAAGAATTTCCAATTTATTTAGTTCATCAGGATCTTTTTATGACATCAAACCAAATACTTTTGATTCATTAATAATAGATGAAGCTCACCGATTAAATGCGAAATCGGGATTGTTTAGTCATTTAGGGGAAAATCAGGTAAAAGAACTTATTAATTCTGCTAAATTTACCGTTTTTTTTCTAGACGAAGATCAAAAAATTACCCTAAAAGATATTGGAAGTAAGGAAGAAATAATTAATTGGGCCAATAAGCTTGGGGCTAAAATACACAATTTGACACTAGCTTCTCAATTTAGGTGTAATGGATCAGATGGATATTTAACATGGTTAGACAATATTTTACAAATAAGGGATACGGCAAATGATACTTTAAACGGTATAAATTATGATTTCCGAGTATATGACAACCCATCTGATATTCACAAAGTAATTATTAAACATAATAAAATAAATAATAAATCAAGAATAGTATCTGGATATTGTTGGAAGTGGGTTAGCAAAAAGAATCCTGAGCTTAAAGATATAATAATAGGGGATTATTCTGCGACTTGGAATTTAAGTTTGCATGGTCAAGCATGGATTATTCACCCTGATTCAGTTAGCGAGGTTGGCTGTATTCACACTTGCCAGGGTTTAGAGTTAGATTATGTTGGTGTAATTATCGGTCCAGATTTAATTGTTAGAAATGGAAAAATTATTACAGATGCTACAAAAAGAGCCCCTTCTGACTTATCTTTAAAAGGAATAAAGTCTATGTTAAAAGAAAATCCTGATGAGGCAAAAAAAATAGCAGACAGAATTATAAAAAATACATACAGAACTTTAATGACTCGTGGAATGAAAGGTTGTTATATTTATTGCACAGATCCAGAAACACAAGAGTATTTTAAAAACAAATTAGCTATTAATAACAACAAAAACAATACTTATAAAAATATTTCTGATGGTTCGATGATAAATATTGACAATTAACCATGAACACCACTCCCAACAAAAATAATGGTCATAGAGCAAGACTTCGAGATCGTTTTTTGAAATCGGGATTAGATGGTTTTCTTGATTATGAAATAATTGAGTTGTTATTAACACTTGGAACTCCTCGTAAAGATTGTAAACAACCAGCCAAAGAAGCAATAAAAAAATTTTCAGGATTAAGTAATGTCTTAGATGCGACAATTGAAGAACTCCAGCAAATTAAAGGTATAGGACCATCAAATGCCTTTGGTGTCAAACTTTTTAAAGCAATATCCGAAAAATATGCCAGAGAAAAAATTAACCCAAAAAATTTACTAGACTCGCCTCAAAAAATATTTGAATTTCTAAAAGAAAAAATAGGAACAGAAAAAAGGGAACATTTTGTAATTTTATATTTTGATACAAGAAGTAATTTAATCTCTGATGAAATTTCAATTGGAACATTAAACACCAGTCTTGTCCATCCTCGTGAAGTTTTTAGTAAGGCAGTATTAAGAAGTGCTTCTCATGTAGTTGTCGCTCACAATCATCCGTCCGGTGACCCAAGACCCTCACCTGACGATATTACTACTACAAAAAGACTAATTGAAGCCGGAAAAATCCTTGGTATTACCCTCACCGATCATATAATTATTGCCAAAAACAGTTACTCAAGTCTTATGGAACTAGGGCTAATTTAAATAGTATAATTAACAATGTTAAATGATCATTTTTTCTTTTTATATTTGGATGAAATTTACACTCCATCATTAAAAGAATTAAAAGAAACTACCAAAAATAATCTTGAAAATAGAGAAAATTTTCATCATTTTGGAATCGGTGGAGCAATTGTTCCAGCCAACGAATTAGTAAGACTTAATTTTGCAGTTAGAAAAATACAAAATAAATTTTATCCCAACAAACAGTTTCCCCATCTGCATTATGTAGATATTTTAAATAAACGTGATTTATACTCTGACTTAGCTATTGATCAAGAAAAACATAAAAAAATAACCACTGCAATTAATAAATTAATAACAGATACGCATTTTGGTGCCGTTTATTGTTTTATTAATAAAGAGAAATTAATACTTAAGTATGGCAACTTTGATTCCTATCGTTATCCTACTTATTTGCGAAAAATTAAAGGAAATATTTTTCCAAAAACAAAAATTACAGATTATAATTTATATTTTTTGTCCATCCGGTTCTTGTTAGAGAGGTATCATTTATTCTTAACAAGAAAATCTGGTAGAGGTGTTGTTGTCGCCGAGTCAAGAGGGGACAAAGAAGATCTTCAATTAAGAAATGCTTTTGATTTATTTTTAAGAAATGGAGTAGGACAACTATCTGCCACTGATTTAAGAAATAAAATAAGTGACATTTTTATTGTTCATAAAAAACAAAACCATGCCGGATTACAAATTGCTGATGCAATCATTTATCCAACTTATGATAATTTTGTACCTGGACATAATGTTAGAACAGATCATTTTGTTAATTTTGATAGTGCTATTAAGCCAAAGTTGTATAAAGGTGATGGGTCGATAAAGATATTTCCAGAATAAATAAACAAAAAATCCGCCTAAGCGGATTCTTGCGAACAGACTAACTCTATTCCTAAAAAAATTATATCATATAAATAATTTAAATACATCAAATTAGTCTAAAATACAAAAAAAACATATACTTGACACAAAAATCAAATTCGTTTTTTACTATACATTTTGCTAAACTAACCCATGTCCACCTCCTACAACCCCGACCATCCCCTTACCAATAAAAAATTTCTACTTTTATAAATATAAGGTAAAATAAACATATGTCCAAAAAAACAAAATTTTTTCTAATAATAATTGGAAGTCTTTTGCTCCTTAATGGAATAGGTAACATTATTGATGATTCAAGAGTTTTGACTTATGATATTACCTCTATATTATCCGGCATTGGTTTTATCATCCTCGCCAAAAGCTAATCCGCCGCTGGCGGAAATTAACAACAGGTCAATCTTTGGCCATTGGGAAACAGATGTTGTTGAAGGTAGGGCTCACAGTGGTGGTATTCAAACTTACTTCTGTGATCCTCATTGTCCTTGGCAAAAAGGAGCCAATGAAAACCATAATGGTATCTTAAGAAGGTACATTCCTAAGAAAACAGATGTAAGTACTATTACCCAATTTGAGTTAGATTCTATCCTTGAAGAAATCAACAACCGACCAAGAAAATGCTTACAGTACGAGACTCCTTTTGAAGCCTTTAATCGTGAGTTAAAATGTTATTATTTAAACAAGGGGTGATCGGATTCACATTAGAATTCACCTTTATGTTAAAATAAGTAATGGTGGAAAATATAGCAGATAATTCAGTAGAACATTCAGAACAATTTAAACATACTCCGTGTATAGAACAGGTGACCCGTGTTGCAGGAAATTATTTCAACAGTCTTGATGAAATAAAAGAAGTTCTTGTAGATTATGGCACAGCAAATATGGTTGATGGTGATTTAGGAATTTGCTGGACTTCTTTGAAAGATCTACACAAGCAAGCACCTGAAAAAAACACCGAAAATGACCGAGTAAGAGCAAATATGATCCTTAGTTCAAGAGAATCTCAAAAATCGGATATTCCGGCATATGTTGATGCCATGATTAAAGTTGCCGCAGAAACACTAGACAAAGAGAAAAAATTCAAATTACATATTGATTATGATGGTGCCAAAGCTAATTTCTTTAAGACTCTTTTAAGTATTGATAAAGTTGGTCAAGGCTATTGTTTTAGTATTAGAAATAATATATGGGAATCAGAACAGTTTACTCAAATTTTACATGAAAAATATAATGCAGAAGCGGTCTACCCAAACTTTATAAGCCAAGATCCAAAAGAAGTATTTCTGACATTACCAGAGGATCCAAAAAATCCTGGCGAATGTAGATTTGACCTGGCTAGTTTTTTTGAATCATTGAAACAGGATTTTGATTTAAAAACTGAGTGGAAAGAATATGAAGAGAGTTTAAAAAATAAATGTTGTTTTGCTATTCAAACAAATGGAGAAATACAGTTTGTCATGGATGTGACTGGTCTAAAAGATTTAAAAATGGATGAAAATGGAATTTTATCCGGAAAAATGTACAGTGATAAAGATACTACTGAAGAAGAGAAAAAAAATTATGGAGATTGGAAATATCGTACCAAAAATACTGAAAAATCAATAAATACGGGAGCATATGTTTCCATGAAAGATCGCTGGAAACTTCTTCCGACAATACAAATCCGATTACGCCATTTTAATCCCAACGAAGAATACTCCAAAAAACTTATTCAAGATCCAATTGTGAAGGAACAATTGGATACTGCTGCTATAAAAGTTTCATCTTTTTTTGGTGAAAAATATAGCTTACCTGTAAAAAACAAAATTGTTCAAGGCCATACATCTGGAGATTACAAACACATAAAAACATTAGACTTAGAGAATAAAACAATGACATTGTCAGAGGACTGATAAATTTAGTCCGTTCTAAAATTTTTATCCTTGACCCGACTTCACTAAAGCTACGACGGGCAATGCAGGGGAGAACATTATCTTTACACCACCATGTCAAAACTCTTGACATGGATATTCATATACTATATTATATAAATATATGAATATAATTAACCACAAATTTCTCAAAAAATTACGACAAAAAAATAATTGGACTCAAGAAGATGTTGCCAAAATTATTGACGTCTCTAGGCCTACCTATATCGCCATAGAGCAAGGCAAGAGTTGTCTAGATGTCAATCAATTACAAAAATTAGCCGACAAAACTGGTTGTGATATCGAAGATATTTTAACCGAAAAAATTATAGATGAAGACAAATACAAAGAAATATTAATGGAAACTTTACGTTTTGGTGCAGAGAGAGACGGCAAAATTCCCAAAACAAAATTAGCTAAGTTAATTTATCTAGCCGATTTTGCTTGGTATTATCAAAATTTAGAATCGATGTCTGGAGCTCAATATCGTCGTTTACCTCAAGGTCCAGTACCAAATTATTACTTTTCTGCCATCGATGAATTATTTGATAAGGGTTTGGTGAATATCGAAATCAAAGATAACGCTCAGCTTATCAGTCTCACTGACGCTGGAAAACAAAAAAAATTTAAAAAATTAGACCAAGAAGAACTAAAATTTATCAAAAAAATCGCTCAAAAATGGAATGGTAAAAGAACTAGTGAAATTGTTGCTTTTACTCACGAGCAATTACCATACAAAATTTGTAATGATGGGGAAGTGATACCATACGAACTTATTACTCAGCAAGATCCAGAATATGTCTACTAATGAATACTCTATTTTTGTCGAAAAATTTGCCGAGCGTCATTTTATAAAAAGTTTTGTCAAAAAATACAAAGACAAAAAATGGGATATTACCTTGTTTGCCATAAAATCAATTTTAGAAAGATATGACAATATCGCTCCTCATCACCATTCTCTTGATTCAAAACTAGATATTATTTGTCCGTGTGGTCAATACATGATGATTAAACTTGACTTTGCTGTTGCTGGTACTCAAATGTCGCCAAAAT
>Ga0334898_1004641_pt1 | contig 10022 bp, 13 predicted proteins | sample GraSluR3_MG_10_FD_207228 | JGI IMG/M metagenome (GOLD analysis project Ga0334898, IMG submission 207228) | Sludge microbial communities from methane-producing bioreactor in Wageningen University, Netherlands - Granular Sludge_3_08-R3 | ecosystem: Engineered > Bioreactor > Anaerobic >... | reverse complement strand
ATCTATGGTTATCTATCCAAAGGGAGATCATCATCTTATGGATATCGCACATGCACAAAAGAGGAATTTCACCGGATTTTTGATCCATGCCCTGTTTCTTGCCCTCACCTTGAACTTCATAGATGTCAACACCGTGGTACCCAACATGTTGGCAGAAGCGGGCGGTACAGCACTCCATATGGGCCTTCTCAGCGCCATCATGGTGGGAGGCACGAAATTCATGCAACTGGTGTTCGCAGGTATGATCGTTCCTCTGGAGAGGAAAAAGGGTGCACTGTTGATCGGCATCTATCTCAGGGTCGCATCATTGCTAGTGTTGGGAGTATTCCTCAGGACCCTCTCCGGAGAGGCGATGTGGAAAGTGTGGACCATCATGTTGGTCATGTCGATATTCTCCTTCAGTGGAGCCTTCGCGAACATCTCCTACACCGACATCATGGGTAAGGTGATCTTTCCAGAGAGGAGGAAACGCCTGCTCGTTCTCAAACAGTTGATCAGCAGCATAGGTGTGATCCTCTCGGCATTGCTGGTGAAGGTGATCCTCTCCCAAATCGCATACCCCGACAACTACAGCCTTCTGTTCATTTTCGCTGGAGTATTGTTGCTGTTGGCAACCATAGGATTCTGGATATTGGTCGAACCCAAGGGCAAACGGCTGCCGAAAAGTTCCCTTTCCGAGAAGATTCGCCAATTCAAGGATGTATTGAAGGAAGATGCCAATCTGCGCAAGTACCTCTACCTGATCAACACCACGGGAGTGATTGCGGCAATGCTGCCGTTCCTCATCCTATTCGCCAGACAACGTTTCACCGTCGATGGCGGCTTGGCGGGAACCTTCCTCCTCGTCCAGATGGCGGGCAGTCTTGGAGCGAACATCGTCTTGAACCTATTTTCAAAGGACCAAAGATACCGTCCCTTGATCTATCTCTTCATAGGAGTGAGTGCCGCCACACCGATATGGGCCCTGCTGATGCCAGCCGATCCGATGTGGTATGCCTCGGTATTCCTCCTCAGCGGAATTTCCCACACACTCAACCAAATCCTTTCATCGGGTATCCTGCTGGAAATCTCGACCAACGAAAATCGTGCGATCTACACAGGGCTTTCCGGAGCAGGCTCCATCATGCAGGTGCTCTATCCCCTTGCCGCTGGGGTTCTCGTTTCGGCAATCGGTTTCACCGCGGTCTTCATCATGAGTGCGATCTACATCCTCCTCGGCTTGTACAGTGCCCGCACCATCACCTGCACCCGCCTGGTCATCAACGAGGACACACAAGGCAAATCCGTGTGATAAAACGATTCCAGAACAAGAGAAATAATGGTATCCTGCAGTTGGATTGGAGGTCCGCTGGACATGAGGCATGCATATGTCCGTGCAAGTTCACTACTCGCCACATCACTGTCGCTCTGCTTTGCTGCTCTCCTTTTGCTCCTCTCCTTCGATTCGTTTGGGGAAGAAGGCTTTTCCTGGACACAAGTGGTGGGGTTCCTGATCCACAACATTCCCACCATCGTGATACTTTCGCTTGCGCTTGTGGCCAGAACACGACACCTTGTGGGAGCGATCGGTTTTCTTGTGGTGGCGGTACTGTTCATCATTCTGTTTGGCAAACAGAACGAACTGACAGGATGGTTGCTCATTAGTGGAGTACCCATCCTTATCGCCATCCTCCACTGCATCGCATGGTTCGGAAGGAAGAGAAACGACAGTTGAGTAGGGAACCATGACTTGGTGCCATGGAATCCAAAGGGAGGTATCTCGTGAAACTGAAAACACGCTATATCGTGCTGATCATCCTACTGATATTGATAGTGGTGGGGATATTTGTATTCCGATCGTTCGTACGACAGGCGGAAGCGGGGCTGGAACAACTTTCTTCAATGGAACTGGCCACTCCGAACTTGGCTGCGATTCCCGATGGAAGATATGTGGGTTCCTATGAAGCCTTTCCAGTGAAGGTCGAGGTGGCTGTGACTGTCTCCGAACATATGATCAAGGACATTGAATTGCTGAAACACCGCAATGGGCAAGGGAAGGCGGCCGAAGCCATCATCGACCGGATAGTGGAGCAACAGAGCGTGGAGCTCGATGTGGTCTCCGGCGCCACCTACAGTTCACTGGTGATACTCAAGTCGGTTGAGCAGGCTCTTGCCGAATAAGACTCATCTCTCGACCACGCGGGCTCCGATGGGCAGCAACAGGAATTTGCCCATCCGCATATACGCGATTCCCACCGGTATTCCCACGATCGTGATACACGAAAGTATCCCATAGACGATATAGACGATCGTGAGGCACACCCCTATTGGCAACCAGATGATGTTCAGCACCGTCTGGAAAAACCTCCGGATGGGGGATACATGATGGCTGGCGATATCGGTTTCCCGCACTATTTCCTTCCCGAAGGGAAAGGCGGACAATTTGGCGAATTCCACGCAAGCCCTTCCGATGGGGATTCCGATTATCGTGAGGTAGAAGATCAGTGCAAGGGCCAACCACCCCAAAGCGAGTGCGCACCCACCGAAGATGAACCAGAAGATATTTCCTATGGAAGCCATATCGAGCTCACATCACACGTTTGGCGAATTCGATCGCACTGGTGAAATCTTCGCTGTTCGGATGTCCCCAGCCATAGAAGAGGAAACTGCCCCAACAGACGACTTCTTCGGTTTCCACCTCGATACCCTGAGCGATCAAGGTCGCCCGAACCTCCTTCTGGAAGAATTTCCTGCTGGCGCACGAAGTGACCAGGGCGGCTCGCTTTACCTTTGTGGAGTCCAGGGTCTTGGCAAACTCAATCAGAGCGGGATTGCTCGTTCCGCCATAGATACCTCCAACCATGAACAAAAGATCGACCTGATCCAACTTCGGTTCTTCCTTCACATCGATCGCTTCGATGTCCAGTGCCTGGGCCATTGCCTTGGCAATCTTTTTCGAGTGGCCCGTCTTGCTCCCATACACAATTTTCATTTCCATATTTCCTCCTGCTACTTCATCGATAGAATCGGGTGACTGTCGAGAATCTACCGGTCACATACCTCGAAAGACGGGGAAAATGGCGGTAGAGGAATCCTGCGAGTTTGCCGATCGGTGTCAACGTCATCTCCGCGATCCGCTTCTCGGAGCAGGCGACGACCTTGTCGGCCACCGATTCCCGTGTGGCCGCCTTCTTCCTCTCGTCCAAGGCAATCGACGAGCCGTCCGGAGCGAATACCCGCTTCTGCGGCTCGTTGCGTGTCATACCCACGTGCACGATACCGATGTGGATGCCCGTATGGGCCAATTCGCAACGCATGGATTCGCTGAGTATCTTGAGCGCCGCCTTGCTTGCACCATAATACGAGGTGAAGGGAAGTCCCCTCAAGGCCATGATGCTTGAGATGAACACGATGCTGCCCTTGCTTTCGCGAAGTGCCGGCAATGCGGGTTTGATCATGTTGAGACTGCCGAAGAAATTCGTTCTCATGATCTTCTCTGCCACTTCGATTGAAGTGGCCTCAACCGTACCACGCATGGAAACTCCGGCATTGAGCACGAGTACATCGATGGTTCCATGGTCCGCTATGATCGCAGCCACCGCATCACTACATTCGGTGGCATCGCCCACATCGGTCTTCATTGCATGGATGGAACAACCCAATCGTGCCAACTCCGAAGAAGTTGTCTTCAAAGCCTTTTCATCCCTGCCCAGGACCACCACATGGTACCCCTTGCGGCAATAGGTGGTGGCAATGGCCTTTCCTATTCCCTTCGCTCCTCCGGTGATGACCACCACCTTCTTCTCATGCATCCGGCAAGCCCTCCTTCAGCAGTCGTGTATCGAGCAACATCCCCACACCTATGGCGACAATGGCCACACCACTGGTGAGCATGAGCCACTCGATCGGAATGGAATCGGACAGAGGACCGAACACCAACATCGCCATCGGCATCACCGAACTGGAGAGCATGCCGAAGACTGAGAACACCCGTCCCATGTAACGACTGTCAACCCTCTGCTGCAACAGTACCGTGAAAGGGGAATTGAACAAAGGCATGCTGATGCCCAACAGTACCATACAGGCGAGATACAACCAGAAGGGGGGTATGAATCCGATCAGGAACACGAAAGTTCCGAACACCAGGAGACTGGTTCCCATGGTGCGTATCCTGTTGTGGAAGCCTCCCCAAGTGGCCACCAGAAGACCGCCCAGCACCATCCCGGCCGAGAAGGCCGCTTCTATCGCGGAAAGACGCCATACATCCTCCCCATAGCTTCTCGCAACCTGAAGAGGGGAGAGGAAGGCCGCCGGAGCGACCATCACGAAATAGAGGCCACAAAAGGTGAACAGTATCTTGATGAAACGGTGGGATCCGATGTAGGCGAAGCCCTCCTTGAGATCCTGCAAATAATCGATCTTTTCCATCTCGACTCCCTCAACATGGCTGGGAATCTTCAAAAGGAACACCAGAATGAAGATGGCGAGTGTCGCTGTGCCCACATCGATGAGGAAGATCGCCTCCATGGGGAGCATGCTCAACAGTGCTCCACCTGCCAAGGGTGAAATGATGTTCACCACCGATAGTGTGCTGCTGTTGATTCCATTCACTCTCATCAACTTGTCGGAGGGGACGATCTGGGGCAGGATCGCATGGACCGCGGGTGTTTGGATTCCCGTACCGAACGAACGTACGGCGAGCACTGCGAACATCTGCCAGAGTTCCTCCTGCCCGAGGTGGAAGAATATGGCCATACCCAATGTCGCCACCGCGATCAAGGCATCCGAAAGCACGATGAGACGCCTGCGGTCGAACCGATCGGCCCACACTCCTGCGAACGGGGAAACCAGAAACGTGGGAATGAAGCCACAGAGGATCGAAATGGTCATCACCGAACCCGATTGGGTCTCCAACGTGATATGCCAGATGATTGCATATTGCACGAGAAGCGAACCGAATAGACTGATATTCTGGCTTATGAGGAAAAGGATTGTCCTGTACTTCCAATCGGTGGTGCGCATGTGAATTCCTTCAATGAGGCCAATCGTTGCCTAAAGGTAAAAAATTGACCATAATCGAAGGTATATGACAAATCAATCCGGGTGTCAAATGATTCGGAGAAAAAGGATGCGACAAGATGATGAACGATGGATGGAGTAGGCGGATGGAAGCTGCCTCCGAGGCCGCCAGAATGGCGGGGAAACTGCTTCTCAACGGACTTGGGGAGGATCTGGGGACCACTTCCAAGGGAAGGAACGACTTCGTCACGGTGATGGACGTCCGTTCGGAAGAATTGATCAAGCACCATCTGCACACACTGTTCCCTTACGACAACTTCCTTGGTGAGGAGATGGGGTACGAGCAATATGGAGACGGCGGGACCTGGATCATCGATCCCATTGATGGAACCACCAACTACATCCATGGAATACCCGGTTATACCATCAGCATCGCCTATGAGGAAAAGAAGTGGGATCCCGTGGTGGGAGTGGTCTATGATCCGGTCTTGGATGAACTCCATGCGGCACAAAGGAATCATGGAGCCTTCTGCAACAACGTGTCCATTGCGGTTTCCCCAGTGGTCGATGTACACCAATCGGTGGTGATGATCTCGCCACCACTACGGAAACCGGAACGCCTGAGCGATTACCTTGGACTATTTGCAGATATCTGCAGGAATGCAGGTGAAGTGAGGGATTTCGGTTCCGCAGCGGGACACCTGTGCCATGTGGCCCATGGACGGGGAGAAGCCTTCATCGAATTCGGACTAAAATACCACGATATCGCAGCAGGGATCGTGATTCTGAAGGAGGCGGGGGGTGAAGTCTCCTCCCTCGATTTGACAGAAAAGAACGAGTGGATGGGAAACATCATCGCCAGCAACAAGGCGCTCCACTCGTGGTTCGTGGAGCACGCGCAGTTCTCCTAGACGATACTCTTGTACCACACGTTCATGCTCTCGATACGACCTGCGATCTGGGTGTTGTTCTTGAGCCGTCCTCCGTACGAATAGGCACTCTTGGCGAATGTGATGTTCATTCCCGGGGATATCGCCCTCGCAATGGTATAGGCGGTCTTGATCCCTCTTGCCGCAATAGTCCCCTCAAGGAAAGAGAGAAGAGTCGATGCATGCCCCTTGCCTCTTTCAGAGGGCAAGGTGGCGAAATCGGTCATCTCGGCATACAACTTGTCCTGATGGAACTCGCATTCGGCTGAGGCTAGTGCAACGAACCGGCCTTCGTTTTCCATTGCCGCATAGACTGTCCCCTCCTTCATCGATTCTGCGATGAATTGCGGATCATGGATCGGGAAAGGGTAGGAGTCGAACACCTTGTCGTAGAGCTGCGCCATCGCAGGTGCATCGGAAGCGGTGCAAAGCCGAATCCCGTCTGCCGGTGCGAGCCCGTCACCATGCTGTTTCGACAGGGCGATATCCAGCACTTCATCGTACTTGGCTTCCAATGATTCGTGTTTCCTCACTTCATCGAGAAACAGACCGAGGAACAACACTTCCTCCTCTCCTTTGCACATCCGTTGGGCATTGGCTTCAACGGAAAACCGTGCATCGAGAAATGGAGCGGCATCCTTTGCCCGAATCTTGGCGAATATCTTGCCATAGTCGAACCGCTTTGCCAATTCCACCAATTGTGGGGCCAACTCCACCGTATCGGAAACTCCTAGGTCCATAAGGTAGATTCTGTCGCTTTCAGGACCATGTTGGATACGGGCTCCATGAAAATCCTGTATGACATCGTTACCCATCCGCATTCCCCTCCGCATAGGCCTCGCTGGCCTTCACATGACCCTCGGGTGTCATCGAGTAGCTGTCGTCATAATCACACAGCAGCTTCTCGATTCCATGGGCCTTGTATTCGTCCGAATCATCGAGCTTCAATTCCAAGGTACACTTGTCGCAATCGCGATCGCACATCACCGATGTGTAGTCGTCGGGTTCACGATACGTGGTGATCACTCCCTCGAAATTCCGCAATATCACCTTGTTGGTGGACCATGAGAGGATATAGTTGGGCATGATCGGGATCTTTCCTCCTCCCCCAGGAGCGTCGATCACATAGGTCGGTACACAGAATCCACTGGTGTGTCCCCTCAGACTCTCCATGATCTCGATTCCCTTGCCCACCGATGTCCTGAAATGGGTCAATCCCTCCGACAAATCACACTGGTAGAGATAGTAGGGGCGAACCCTGCTGTAGGCGAGTTTTTGCACCAGACGCTTCATGATGCGTGGGCAATCGTTCACATCGTTGAGCAACACCGATTGGTTACCCAAAGGGATTCCCGCATCGGCGAGCATCGACATTGCCTTGCGTGATGATTTGGTCAATTCCCTGGGATGGTTGAACTGGGTGTTCAACCACAACGGATGGTATTGCTTGAGCATGGAGACAAGCTTCCCGGTGATCCTGTAGGGGAGTACCACCGGAATCCTGGAACCGATGCGTATGATCTCCACATGTTCGATGGCCCGCAATTCGGAGAGAATCCACTCGAGGTAATCATCCGAAAGCATCAAAGGATCGCCTCCGCTGAGCAGCACGTCCCTCACTTGGGGCGTGTTGCGGATATATGCCAATCCCGCTTCTATCTGAGCCCTATCGGGTATGCTGTCCACATCACCCACCTTCCTTTTTCTGGTGCAGTGCCTGCAATACATCGCACAGGTGTTGCTGATGAGGAACAGGACCCTGTCGGGATAGCGGTGGGTGATTCCCTGAACCGGGCTGTCGGCATCCTCATGCAGGGGGTCGGCCATATCGTGCTTGGCGATGTCCAGTTCCCGGATATCGGGGAAGGCCTGCTTGAAGATCGGATCATTCTCAAGGTTGTCCGTATCGATGAGTGAAAGGTAGTAGGGTGTGATGGCCATGGGGAACTTCTCGATCGTCTTCTCGATATCCTTCCTCCTGCCGTCTTCGAATGTATGGTCGAGCAGTTTCTCGAATGTCCCGATGTCCTTCACGCAGTGTTTCAATTGCCACTTCCAATCACGCCAACGGTCCTGGCTTATTTCTGTATCGAAGCGGTCTATGATCTGTTGTTCCGAGTCGGTGAATGACATGGTCTTACCTCTTGTTTCCCATCTTCCGTGTGGTAAAAAGCAAAATATGGTACAGGCACACAGAAGGTCTGTGGTCGAATGATTGCTCCACTCAAAATGCAATTATTCTTTCATTGGATATAGTAATTGTAACACATGCAATAAGTAATCGCAAGTGCATGGGAAAAACTAGCATGAAACGGGCAATTTGGGGGCCGGTTTCCCAAACACTTTTGCTCACTTATTTCCCTAACTGCAGGTGATATGCTCCGTCGTTACCTATGGATCGACAAGAATACTCCGCATGCCTTGACACTACCTGTCGTTCCATGGTTTATTGCTAGTATCAATAATTGCCAATAGCAACAATTGCTGGTATCAACAGAATGGGTGTTGGCTGAAGGACACATAGGATGATCGATGAGATACTGCGGATAAAGAAGCGGTGTGACTTTGGAGAAGAGATGGGGAAATCACTCAACCTCACGATGGGGGAAGTGGAATGCATTTTCACATTGGCGGACCACCGTGCCATCTCTTCCAAACAACTCTCATCAATGCTGGAAGTCTCTCCATCCCGGGGAAGTCGCATTGTCGCGAAGCTTGTGGATCGCGGCTATATCGTGACGAATGTCGATCCTCACGATAGACGTACCGTCATGCTCTCACTTACCGAAGAAGGGCGTCGGTGCCACCAGGAATTGGAACAGGAAAAGATCATCTGTGAACAACGCCTTACAAGCCGTCTTGATGCGCAACAGTTGCGAATTGTGAAGGATGGCTTGGATATTCTTTTGAAAGTCATGTAAGGAGCATGGAAGACCATGGAAACGAAAGTACACGATGCGATAAATGTGCGCTACTCGAGCCTCGCACAGACCAGTTGTTGCCTCTCCTGCGGAGGTGCGATCAACCATAGCAGGGCATCCGAAGGTGAGGTATGTGTCGACTTGGGTAGTGGAAGGGGAACCGATGTGCTCAGACTCGCCGAGAGTGTGGGACCGAAGGGTTTCGTCTACGGGATAGACCTCTCCGACGGTATGTTGCGCAAGGCGCGCAGCCATGCGCAAAGCATGGGATTCGAGAACGTGTCGTTTGAAAAGGCGAATCTCGAACAGTTGCCGCTCGAAAGCGACACCGTTGATTTGGTGATATCCAACTGCACCATCAACCATGCCGATGACAAGCAGAAGGTGTGGAACGAGATCCACCGGATTCTTTCCCCGAACGGGAGGTTTGTCGTGAGCGACATCTACTCGTTGCAACCGGTACCCGAAGAGTACCGCAACGATCCCGAAGCGGTCGCCGAATGTTGGGCCGGTTCGGTGACCAGAGAGACGTATGTCGGGCAATTGCAACAGGCGGGTTTCACCGATGTGCAAATCCTCGAAGAGAGCGAACCCTATCCGAAGGGACAAATAGAAGTTGTCAGCTGGACCATATTGGGAGTGAAAACTCCCAAAAAAAGTTGCTGCTGTCAAAAATAATTAGGAAGGAGGTAACACATGAGATCACTCATTACCAAGAATCCTCTCGCCAAGAAAGACGTAGCCCAGTGCTGCGCAAAGAATTCGGTGGTTGTGGCAGGTTGTCACGACTGAGGATTCGGGATGTTTCCGGTCAGCTGAAAGGCTGGCCGGAAACTCCACTTCATCAAGGAAACACAACAGAATGGAACAGTCGAAACACAACATCATCGGACCACTTCGCGATAGCGAAGACTATTTCATCGTAAATCCCCTGAGTCGCCAGGCGGATATCATCACCGCACAGAAAGCCCGGGAATTCGAAACGGGTGAATTCACCGATCACGATGAACTGGCTGCAAAAGGCTACCTCGTCGATCCAGAAGAGGAGAAGAAACGATACCGGAAGGAATACCTCGATTTCCTTGACCATAGGGATTCGGATGAAATCCAGATCTTCTATGTACCGACCTACTTCTGTAATTTCGCCTGTTCCTACTGCTACCAAGAAGGCTAT
>Ga0334898_1004637_pt1 | contig 10031 bp, 5 predicted proteins | sample GraSluR3_MG_10_FD_207228 | JGI IMG/M metagenome (GOLD analysis project Ga0334898, IMG submission 207228) | Sludge microbial communities from methane-producing bioreactor in Wageningen University, Netherlands - Granular Sludge_3_08-R3 | ecosystem: Engineered > Bioreactor > Anaerobic > Unclassified... | reverse complement strand
TTTTCAGTAAAAGCAAGTTCGAACTGGTTAAAAAGATTTCGAAAAAACCGATTGGTGTTGATAAAAACGATGGGCTTGTGATGGTAAGAGAGTTGACGCAGTGTCAAAACCTCCAAAATTTCTTCCAAAGTACCAAAACCGCCTGGGAGGGCGACGAAAGCATCAGAAATTTCGCGCATCCGTGCTTTTCTCTCCTGCATATTTTTGGTGCTGATAACCTCATGGGAATTGGCAGACGCCAACGACCGTTCTACAAGCCTTTCCGGAATTATACCAATGGTTTTTGCCCCCGCTTCCGATGCTGCAACAGTCACTGCCTCCATTAATCCCACATTTGCCCCACCGTTTACCAGCGTGTGTCCGTTGCTGCCAATCAGCGTTCCCAGTTTTCGGGCCTCTTCAAAATAAATTTTCGAAATCGCATTGCTGGAAGAAGAAAAAACACAAATATTCATAATATCAGTTACGCATCAATATTTGCATAGGTAGCATGATCTTCAATAAATTTCCGCCGCGGAGGTACATCGTCGCCCATAAGCATGGAAAAAATATGATCGGCTTCGGCCGCATTTTCGATGGTCACCTGCTGAAGTGTACGTTTCTCAGGATTCATGGTCGTTTCCCACAACTGTTCGGCATTCATTTCACCTAAACCTTTGTAACGCTGCGTATGCAAATTACTTTCTACACCATCGGCCCATTCGTCGATAACCTGCCTGCGCTGCTGTTCTGTCCAGGCATAAGTCTCTTTTTTGCCCTTCCGAAGCAAATAGAGCGGCGGAGTCGCAATGTACAAATACCCTGCTTTGATGAGGTCTTGCATGTACCTGAAAAAGAACGTCATAATTAATGTTGCGATGTGGCTTCCGTCCACATCGGCATCGGTCATAATAATAATTTTATGGTACCTTAATTTTTCCATGTTTAATGCTTTCGAATCATCTTCGGTACCAATGGTTACGCCCAGTGCGGTAAAAATATTTTTGATTTCATCGCTTTCAAAAACTTTGTGTTGCATAGCTTTTTCAACGTTCAAAATTTTACCCCGAAGCGGAAGGATAGCCTGAAATTTTCTGTCGCGTCCCTGTTTGGCTGTACCACCGGCAGAATCGCCCTCGACCAGAAAAACTTCGGTTAACGAAGGATCTTTTTCCGAACAGTCGCTCAGTTTTCCGGGCAACCCACCTCCCGAAAGCGCACTTTTCCGCTGAACCATTTCGCGGGCTTTCCGGGCTGCATGGCGTGCCTGCGCTGCCAAAACAACTTTATTTACGATGGTTCTGGCCGATTTTGGATTTTCTTCAAGGTATATCGAAAGCGCTTCGCTTACTGCCTGGTCCACTGCCAGACTCACTTCGGAATTTCCCAGTTTGGTTTTTGTCTGGCCTTCGAACTGGGGTTCAGCCACTTTTACGGAGATAACAGAAGTTAACCCTTCGCGGAAATCGTCGCCGCTGATGTCGAATTTAAGTTTCGACAACATTCCGGAGTTTTCCGCATAATTTTTCAGCGTTCGGGTTAAACCGCGCCTAAAACCCGTCAAATGTGTTCCGCCTTCTATTGTATTAATATTGTTGACGTAAGAATGAATATTCTCTGAAAAGGTGGAGTTGTATTGCATGGCAATTTCCACCGGAATATCATTCTTTTCAGTAACGATATGTATAATTTCAGGGGTAAGTTTCACCCGGGTATCATCAAGGTAATCAACAAATTCTTTTAGCCCTTCTTCCGAATAAAACTCTTCCGATTTGAAATTCTCTTCTTCATCTTTTTGCCGTTCATCGACTATGGAAAGACGGATTCCGGCATTTAAAAAAGCGAGTTCACGCAAGCGGGCAACCAGTGTTTCATACTTGTAAACGGTTGTTTGAAAAATCGTTTCGTCGGGTTTAAACGTGACATAGGTGCCGGTTTTATCGGTTTCGCCAACAATTTTTACGTTTTCTTTGGGTTTCCCGATGGAATATTCCTGTACCCAGATTTTCCCTTCGCGATGAACTTCAGCTTTGAGGTACGAAGAGAGTGCGTTTACACAGGAAACCCCCACACCGTGCAAACCACCTGAAACTTTATACGAATCTTTGTCAAATTTTCCGCCCGCGTGCAAAACCGTCATCACCACTTCGAGGGCAGATTTGTTTTCCTTTGTATGATTTTCGGTAGGAATACCACGTCCGTCGTCTCTTACTGTAATCGAATTATCATCGTGAATAACAACGTCAATGTTGCTGCAATATCCTGCAAGTGCTTCGTCGATTGAATTATCGACTACTTCGTAAACCAAATGATGCAATCCTTTTTCGTTGGTATCGCCAATATACATCGAAGGTCTTTTCCGCACGGCCTCGAGCCCCTCCAGCACTTGAATACTTTGTGCAGAATAATTTCCGTTTCCTTCGGATGGAATCACTTTTTTTTCAATCTCACTCATATTTTCCTAAATTTTCGCTCTGCCTGATTTATAAAAAAATGCGATTGTTTTTTGGGAAGAAAAAGCATTTCGTCCAACATCAAAACAACCTGAAAAACAAACACTTAAACGGTATTTATGTCTTCCCGGGAAGTGTCGCGCAAATATAACAAAATTAACCGAAGAAGCCGGGGATTTTAAGGGTTTTTAAGACCTTTTTTTTAACAAGTTATAAACCTGAAAATGAGCATAAAAACCTTGCGGCTTTGCCCTACAGAAAGTATTTTTCACTTTGGTTTGAAATTCCTTCGAAACAGGGTTAAAAAGCATAACTTAAACCGCCCAAAATGTTAAAGCTTTGAACCGGATAACCTAACCACTTTTGGTATTTTTGAAACCCAAAGTTATGAAGTTGAGCAAATACCGAAAACTGACTGGTTATTTTATAGCTGGCATTAAAATTAAGGTCGAAAACAGTAGAAAGATTATACGATTCTGTTTGCAGGCTTGCATGCTGCAACAATTCGGCGTTGGTAAAAGGACGTGAATCGTTTCCGGGTATTCCCATTATTAACGCCTTCCGCCGGCCGGTAAAAAACATGTCCGACGACAGGCTCAACTGATCGGAGACCTGATAAGCCAGCGAGAATTTGGCGTCCCAGTCGGGTAAGTTCCAGGCTTCATCCATGGTTTCCATCTTATACACGTAGTAGTTACCCGAAAGCAACAAATTCACCCTGTCAAACGCAGCATGGAAAATTTCCAGGTTAAATTTTAACCTGTCGAGATTATCGTATAACACATCAAAGTCGTTGTCCACAAAAGAAGACTCCAGGTTGGTTTCTGTAAAATCTCCGTACCTGAAAAGGTAATACAGCGGTTGGTCTTTTATCATGGAATAATCGACCGACAATTTGAAGTTGGTCTTTGGGGCCAGTTTTCCATCAAAACCCCCAAAAAACCGAAAACGTTCAAATGTATTTTTTACGAGGTGTTCAGGATCGACAAACGGATTTTCGTAGGCGATCTTCGAATAATTGTTCTGGATCAAATTTCCGTCGATCCCGGCAAAAATTTTAATAATTTCTTCTGCCGGAACCAGGTTCGCCCTGATATTGGGCGCTAATCGCACCATCATATCGGTGCTGCTGTCAATCACAATCCATGAATTTACACCTAATTGAAGATTGGCAACATCGCCCCCGATTAAATAAGAGGGTTTTGCCATTATCCAGGTTTGTGTGTTTTTCCCCGGCGTGATCTGATTTCGGCCAAATGTCGTCAGGTACTGTTCTGAAACTTCGCTGACCTCTGCATACGTAATTCCCGCTTCCAGGAAACCGGTACCGTTATAATACGGTTTTTTCACATCGGCTACCAACTGGCCAAAATGTTCGCGCTGCCCGGTTTTTGTTCCAAAATAGTGGTACAAAAAATTAAAATCGAATGTTAAGTCGTTTTTACCGGCAGCGGTATTTTCAAGATTAATGTTAAAACTTCCCTTCGAAAAAGTTTGCCGGCTGCCCAGGTAATTAAACTGCTGATCCTCTTCTTTAAACGCTTCTGGAATTGGAGAATGCGGATAACCGTAGTAGTTAAAACCATCGTGCTCAAATCCGAGATTGATGGACAACACCGCCCTGGAGAAAAGGTGTTTCAGAAAAATTTCAGCTTCATTTTCGGCAAACGGTGCATTCACCGGGTCATCCTCCCCTTCAAGAGTCAGCTTTCCATGGGAAGAAAGGTGCTTTCCATGCAGTCCAAACAACGTATTTCGCGAACTTTGGTTGTTGAAAAAAATTTCAGCGTAAGGTTTATTGTAATTTCCGACACCTGCGCGAACCAGGCCAAAACCAGTATCTTCTTTTGGTGAAGATTCAAAGGTTGCAGCCTTCAGCGTATTTACAGAAAATGTGTTGTAGATGGGCTGACTGAAAATGCTGTAATTAAAACTTGGTTTTTCGTGTTCGGCATCTTCAATACGCGGCATACTGCTTATTTTATTGGCGTCTGAAATTGTGGGTTTATATGCTTTTACCACTTCCACTTCCTGGGTAAGGCTTGTGTCGCGTTGTGCCAAAGCGGTTCCGGTTATAGCTGCCAGTGCAGTAAAAAGAATGTATTTTGTTGTTTTCAAAAACATAGTTATTCTATTTAATTTTCATTGATTCTTAGTTGAAAAGAACTGTCGATGGCCTGTTGCTGTTCGGTTTGCTCCTTTGCTTCAATTTCGGCCAGTTTTCTCTTTGCTTCGGCTTTTACCCCGTCGTTGTCGGCTCCGTAATTTTCCACCACACTTCTTAGCGTATGTTTCGCCTGAAAACTATCTCCGCGGTCGAGATAAATATCGGCAAGCAGTAAAAAAGTTTTTCCCAGCCAAAACTGAAACGGCGTGCCTTTGGAAATAAAATCCATAATCTCCTCTTCAGCTTGTTGTTTTTGGTTTTGCTGATATAAAATTTCAGCAACGAGGTATTTGGCTTCGGCGCCCTGTTCCGTTTTAGTGTCGGCAGCTACCAGTTTCAGCGGTTCAAGAGCAGCGTTTCGGTTTCCGTTCACGTAATTCGATTTTCCCAAAACAAAGTTGGCTTCGCGAATCCAGGCGTCGTTGGCTACATCCGATTTTTTTACTTTTTCGGCGGCCGCAATGGCTTCATTGTATCTTTTCAACTGGAAGTTACAACGCATCTGACCGGTATAAGCTTTCAACTGGTTCCACTTGCTGCCGGCCACTTTTTCCAGCCGGTTAAAAAACTCCAGCGCCTCTTCGTAACTTCCGGCGTTAAATGTTAATTCCGAAGCCCGCGACAGTGCCTGCTCGCTGAAAATATTGCTGGGTTGGCGGGCCACATAGGTATAGTGTTCGTTCGCTTCAGAGAAGCTTCCCTCCTTATACAATATTTCAGCCAGGTAAAAATGAGCATTTGTGGCAAAACTTCCGTTCGGAAACTGCTGTAAATAGCGTTGCAACTGCGACGAAGCCTGTCCGTCACCCGACATATAAAGTCGTTCGGCAGCCATGTAGGTAAGCGAATCCTGTTCCGTGGCTGTAACATTTATTCCTCCGCCCAGCGAACGGGTATAAGCAAAATAGCCATCCACGTTATTCATTTCCACATAGCTGTTTTTAATGCCCTGCAATGCAGCCTGTGCTTCGGGCGTACCGGCAAATTTTTCGGCCACCTGCTTGTAATAAGTAAGTGCCTGATTAAAATCCCCACTGTTGTAGTTAATCAGGCCCAATTGCAGCAAAGCCCTCGGGAAATAAGCACTTTCGGCGTAATTATCCACAATAAGCCGGTAATTGCGTGTAGCTTCTGAACTTTGCCCGAGTCGCTCATACGCCCTCCCCAGTTCATACAAAGCATCATCTACATATTCCGAATCCGGGAATCCCTCCTGCAACCGTTGCAACGAATTGATTTTTCCCTGCTGATCGTGCTGCAATCCCTGGCAAAAGGCAATTTGATAAAGTGAATAATCAGTGTCGAAAGTTTTCATATCGAACGCCTTTTGGTAATTCTGGCGGGCCAGTGAATATTCAGCATTCGAAAAATAATAATCGCCCAACCGGTTGTAGGCATCAGCCAGTTTTTCCGACTGCTGCCCCTGCTGGCTGTTAATGTAATTCCGGAAATGTGATGAAGCCTGATTAAAATTCTCCTGTTTAAAATACGCATACGCCAGGTTGTATTCAGTGTCTTTAAATTCAGGAAGCGAAAAAGCTCCGGCCGTGCGTAAAAACTGTGAATAGGTTTCGGCAGAAGCGGGATACTCGCCCACGCGGTAAAGCGCCTCGGCCTTCCAGTAAAGTGCCCGGGCATTCAGTTCCCGGTCATGGCTGCCGTTTTCAAGCGACAGGTTGAAATGATCGACAGCCTGGTTATAAGCCAGATTGTTGAACAACTCCAACCCCCGGAAAAACGTCACGCGCTGGTAAGCCCTTAATATTTCCGATGTTTTGTTTTCTATTTTTTCTATTGAACTTATGGCGTCGCTGTAATTGCGTGTTACCATAAATACTTCGGTTAAATAGCGGTAAGCTTCCGAATTTCTTTGAGAATTCGGATATAAGGTAATATACCTGTCGAATGCTTTTATGGTCTCATTAAACGGCGAATAAGAGAGCTCATAAGTCAGTTTTGCATAACTGAAAAGCGCATCTTCTTTAATGCGTTCATTAAAATCGAATTCCGAAGCAGCCTCAAAAGCCACGCGTGCTTTCTCCTTTTCGTCTGTCTTTATGTAACTGTCGGCCAGGTGATAATAAGCATTCTGGGCCATTTCATCTCTGCCTTTCGAAGCGTTTTCCAGCAACGGCACCGCTTTTTCATATTGCGCTGTGTTGTAGTAGCAATAGCCCAGTAAATAATTGTCTTCGCGGGTTTTTGGTCCCGAAGTTTGGTAATACGATTCGAGATAAGGAATGGCTTTGTCGTATTCCCGAAGGTGAAAATAGGAATCGCCCACAATTTTCGACAATTCGCTTTTGTGTTCCTCTTCCACATCGTCGATAATGGAAATCGTATAATCTACGACTTCACTATACCGTTCTTGTTTGTAATAAATTTGACTTACATAAAGCGGAATAACACGCGAGTATGCCGGATCGGATTCGAGCTGCCGGAATCCGTCGAGTGCCGACTGGAAGTTTTCCTGAAGATACATAATGTGCGCCCAGTAATAGGTTGCCGGGCGGCTGTAAAAGTTATTCCGGTCTTTAATTTCAGTGAACTCTGTTAACGCCTGGTCAATATTCTCCGTCATCAGGCTGGAATAGCCGTTCTGGTATTTCAGCCGAATAAGTTCATTCTCTTTTAATGACGAACGGTCAACTTCGGCATAGGTCCTGAGCACCGCAGCATAGTGTTTGCGTTCAAACTGAGAATCGCCCAAATTTACCAAAGCGTTATTCAGGTAAGGGCTGTCAGGGTAATCACCGATAAACCTTTCCAGCATCCGATACCCTGAAGTATGCCCGGCTTTTGTAGCAGAAACCGCCTTAAAATAGAGCGCTTCCGAATAAAGTTCAGATATCGGATCAACCTGTTCCTGCACCTTTTCATACTGCCGGAAAGCAGCGTTATATTTCCCCTGATGATAAAGTTCGCGCGCTATTTGCACATCTTTGGTTACATCGCCGAAAAAGGCCGTTTGCTGGGAATATCCAGAATAAAAAACCAAAAGGAATATGACAATCAGAGGAAAGGTCTGTATTTTTTTCATGTTTCTGTTGTTTCGTTACTTTTTCAACGGCATTATCGCTTTCGATAAAAACCATGCCAAAGATACATTTGTTAAACTGAACCACGGTTCTAAAATAGGTATTCTCAGCTATTGATATAAATTAATTTTGTTTCATTTCTTAACATGAAACTGTTTATTTCTTTTCTTTATTATCTGAACAGGTAAAAAAAATAGGCATATATTCGAAACGAATTCGAAAAAAATGACAGCAACAAAAGTAATAGAGCTCATAGGTGCAGACATTTACCAGCGTGAGTCACTGGTACTTTCAGATGTTAACCTTGAAGTAAATGCCGGCGAGTTTGTTTACATTACCGGGAAAGTGGGAACGGGGAAGTCGAGCCTCATAAAAGTGCTGATTGCGGAACTTCCTTTGCATAAAGGTTCAGGCGAGGTTGCCGGATTCAGTCTTGTTGATATCAGGCACCGGCAAATTTCTTTATTGCGCCGCAAGTTGGGAGTGGTTTTTCAGGACTTCAGACTGTTGCCCGACCGAAATGTTTTTCAAAACCTGGAGTTTGTGTTGAAGGCCACCGGCTGGAAAAACAAACTCGATATTTTGGAGCGAATAGAGCGGGTGCTGAAACGGGTGGGAATGACTGCAAAAAAACAAAAAATGCCCCACCAGCTGAGTGGAGGCGAGCAGCAACGTGTGGTAATTGCCCGTGCCCTGTTAAATGATCCGCCTGTTATTTTGGCCGACGAACCTACCGGAAACCTCGATCCCGAAACTTCTTCAGAAATTTTGAATCTTTTTCTGGAACTGAACAAAGAAGGTAAAACCATTATGATGGCGACTCACGATTTTGCGGCTATTGCCAGCAAACCGGCACGTACACTGGTTTGCGCCAACGGATTTATTTCCGATTCGGCTAAAGAAAACGTTTTGCTCGACTTCGAAAGTCTGTTGGGATTTTAGCTGCAAAAAGGACGAAAAATTTCCTGTAACACTATTTTTTCATTTTCCCAGGTGAGTTGGCCGGCAGCTTTTTCAAGATTTTGTTTCCAGATTTTCCGTCTGGCCGCATCAGTCAGCATCTCAGAAAAAATCTCTGCCAGAACCTCCGGTTCCAGGGAATCTGTAATCACACCAATCCCATATTTTTTAACAACTGCCGCCATTTCCGGCAAATTGGAAACCAGCACGGGAACATGCGCCTGAATGTAATCGAACAGCTTGTTGGGTAAAGCATAACGGTAGTTTAATCCCATATCTTCTTCAACGGAAAGCCCAACGACAGCCTGTGGAGTCAGCTTTGTTAAATCTTCGATGGATAATCGCCCCAAAAACTGCACTTTATCTGCAAGCCCTTCGCTTTCAGCCAACTGTTCCAGATTCTGTTTAATATCGCCATCGCCGGCAATAACCAGCCGGGCGCCATCCACATTTTTCATTGCCCTGATGGCCTGCTCCAAACCTCTGCCTACATTCACGGCTCCCTGGTACAAAATTATTTTTTCGGCATTCCCGGAAACCGTATCTGTTTTTCCGATTGAATTTATAGCCATGGGAACATTCCGCACCACCCGGAAAGAAACTTTGTATTTTTGGGTATAAATTTCAGCAATGGACCTGCAAACCGTATAAGCGTATTTCAGCCCGGGAACCATTATTCGTTCAAGCGCTTCCCATATTTTTTTCACACGAGGCCGGTGGACTAATTCCGGCACTTCCGTAAAAAACTCGTGACTGTCGTAAACCAGCGGTTTGTTTTTCAGTTTCGAAACCAGAAAATTTGCCGGGAGTGTATCGAGATCGTTTGCCAGCAGCACATCGAATTTTGAAAAAAGCAGTAAACAAAAAAGCCGGAAATTGAAACAGGCGTAAAATAACGGCCCTTTCCGAAAAAGCAGTTTTAATCTTTTGGCAGGATAAGAACGCGGTGAAAGCGACGGACTTTCGGGCAGTTTCCTTCCCACAAGCAACACATCGAATCCCATTTCAGCCAGTGTAGTGCAGGTTTTATGCACCCGGTTGTCGGAAACCAGATCGCTGGTAACCGAAACAATTATTCGTTTTTTGGTTTCCGGTATCAATCTGTTTTTCTTTATAGAACTGTAAAAATCGGAAAAAATTTCGGGTGCGCTCAATTCTCTGGCATCAAAAAGTTAAATATTGGTTTTTTAACGCCAACATATTCGGTTGGTTTTTGCCGAAACCTGTTAAAAAAGTATTTATTTTGCTTTTAATTCAGACTGAATAAAAATAAAAGGATTTGGCACATTCGCACGAACATAATCGCGCAGTCCCCCACGGAAAGGCCTTTGTTATTGGCATTGGTCTGAACCTGGTTTTTGTTGCCGTGGAAATTTTTTACGGTCTTTTGGCCAACTCGTCGGCACTTTTGGCTGATGCCGGGCACAATGCCAG
>Ga0334898_1004634_pt1 | contig 10035 bp, 8 predicted proteins | sample GraSluR3_MG_10_FD_207228 | JGI IMG/M metagenome (GOLD analysis project Ga0334898, IMG submission 207228) | Sludge microbial communities from methane-producing bioreactor in Wageningen University, Netherlands - Granular Sludge_3_08-R3 | ecosystem: Engineered > Bioreactor > Anaerobic > Unclassified... | reverse complement strand
ACCGCTTGGGGATCGACGTGAACAAGATCAAATCATGTATCACTTGAGGCCAGCCACATGACTTACAGCCTTGTCCGCTCTGGACTTACAACAACGAGACGCGCCAAAGTGGCGCTGCCCAACTAAATACCAGGACCTGAAGAAACAATTTGAGGAGAGCTACGGTTCTCTTGTTGACATGGCCGACGAGGCATGGGTACACAAGGGCTTTCGTGCTAGTGTCGGCCAGGAAAAAATCCCCCTTATGGAGGGGGAGCGGGAGGTCGCGAGGATCGAGGATGTCGCCATCTTCCGCGACGCACACCCCGAAGCCGTCTTCCTGGGCCACGATTCGGTCCGGTATCGCGTCGTGGACTATCAAGGGGAATGGAAGGTGGCTCGCTGGGAGCATCCCGACAGCGACGCGGTTCTGGGAAAGTGGCTGCGCTGCATCAAGGCGGTAACGGTCGAACGCGAGCCCAAGTGGGTTACCACCCGTGGCAGCTGGGACGAATGCTTTAAGCAATACGAAATCAAGCGGTTCACTGACGGCAACGGCTATCCCAAGAAAGGCTGTCTTGAGTTTGGCGTCTGGGACTACGTGCGCAAGTGGCAGGGATACACCGAGATCGACCTGAGGACCAAGCAGAAGCGAAAGGTAACGCTTCCTGAGGTCACGCAGCGTTTCAACTTGGCTCTGGAGCGTGGCGACCGTTTTCCGTTTCTCCACAACCTGTCATATCGCACGCAAGGTTGGCAATGGGATTTCGGAACTGTAGCCCTGCCGCGTTCGGATGTCGAGCTTCAGCGCTCGCTCGGGAACCTGGTGAGTGCCGTCCTTGAGCATTTTTTGGCTGAGGCTGTTGAGTCCCGTGTCGCCGACATGGGTGTTCAACTCGACTTGCCGAGCCATGAGCTTCTGGTTCTGGACTCCACGCCCGGCGGGAACGGCCTGTCTGAGGCGTTGCTGAGCGAGGGACGCCTTGGCACGGCGCTCGAGAATCTCCTGCGTGCCCTTTCCAAGTTCAAGGGGAAAGGTGCTGCAAAGCGGTTTGAGAAGTATGTCCTGGCCCTGTGCCATGAGAAGCCCGGCCATTCTGCCGAGGAGGTCATGCATGTCGTCCGAGAGCTTCACGTGCGTTGGGCCGGGTAAAGTGCTGGCTTACGTTCGCGGGGATGTCCGTACTGCGAAGGAGTCGTTCTTTCTTATCGGACCCTGGTTGGACGATTACGTGGCCGAGCAGCTCTTGCTGGTCGCCCCGCGAAACTTGAGCGCCCGGGTTCTCGTTCGTTCGCAGCGGCACGTCGAGACGGAGGTTTGGCAACGGATCGTGGCGGCGCTTTCGGCGTTTGCGGCTCATTGGTCACGCTTTGAGGCACGGGCACTCGACCGACTGCACGCGAAGTGCTTGTTGCTCGACGAGCGGGTCGCTTATGTGGGCAGCGCGAACTGGTATCGGTACAGCGTGGAGGAAAGCGTTGAAATCGTGATCCGTGGGCCTGTAGCCGCAATCGCTGGATTGCAGCAGGACTGCGAAGCGTTGTGGGAGCAGGCACAGCTTCTTGAGATTCCAACGCCAGCGGCCGCCTCGCCGGTTGTTCCCGCAAGAGGCATCACGCGCGAAGTGCTGGACCCTCTTGCCGCTCAGGTGTTGAAAGACAATCCGAAGGCATTCGTGCTCGGCAAGAAGAAACGCAGCGGCTCGTAGGTGGGGGAATTGATGGCGAACAACAGCATGCAGCGGCCGTCCAGCCCCGCCCTGAACAGCGATGACCCTCACGCCCTCCACTTGCGGTGGAAAGGCAGCCCAGTCAGGGGGTGCGATTGCTATTCCGCCCATCGAGGGGTTTTCTGCGGGCTCCGACGCCGACGGGGTTGTTAACCCGGATCGGGGAACTTGAGCAGAGAGCGCGAGAGTTCGGCACCCGAATTCCGGGGTCCGACCGCAACCTTCAAGGTCCTTTTGGACCGTGACATGACCGTATCCTCGGCGGTGGCGATCCAAACCGAGACGACGAATCGCATCAGGTCGGCCAGATAATCGGCATCCGTCCGGCCGTGGACGAAGCTCTCAACAGCGCGTGCCGCGGCGAGCATGTCCCACAGATAGCAGTTGTCATCCCGCTGGGCCGTCATAGATGACCTTCCTTGTTTTCAAGATCGTATGACGGCGAAATGGGTTCCGCAATCCTTCCTTCTCCACCAGATCAACGGGGCGTCCGACGAGCGCGGCCAGTTCGTCGCGCATGGCGATCAGGTCCCAGAGGCTCCACGGGGCATCGTCGGCAAAGGAAACCAGGACGTCGATGTCGCTCTCGGGACCGAAGTCGTCCCGGAGGACCGACCCGAAGAGCGACAATTCCCGTACCCTCCACTTGTGGCAGAACAATTCGAGGCTGGCGGTCGGTATTTCGACGTTTGGCGACGACATTTCGCTCGGGTTGCTTCCGGGGTCCGAGAGCAACCGGGTTGTTAACCCGGAGGCTGTTGTGAATCAGAGACTCCGAGAGTTTCGCGCGAAAATTCCGGGGTGCGAGAGCAACCCTTGAGGTTCCTTTCGGACCCCGATTTGGTTCTCTCGAAACCGAGAGCGCCTGGGGCCCGGTTCAAAATGGCGAGAATCCCCGCAAACAGGGCGGAAAAATGAAAACGCCCGACGGCCGGAGGCCCACCGTCGGGCGTTAACCAAGTGGGCTGCCTTGGTTCGCTACAAAACGCAAGAACTCCCCGACAAGGACTCGAACCTTGGACCCAGCGGTTAACAGCCGCTTGCTCTACCAACTGAGCTATCGGGGATTGTCAGACTCTATGATAATGCACGGCACGGGGCAGGGCAAGATGCCCACTGCCGAGGGGTGCGGTTGTGCCTCAGTGTTACAGTTGGGCGTGGAGTTGGAACGACGTTCACCGCAGAATTCGGCGATTCCCGCGAAGATGGTCCTTAGCGGGGGCGGGGAAATGGGTTGACCAAGTGGTGAGCAGCTCGGTGGCGGCTTGACGGCAATACCGTTGAAATCGGCGCAAGTCACGGCCTTTTGATGAGTTGGGTCTGGACTGGAGATGGGGGCGCCCAGGATTACGGGACCGGAATCACCGGGGGCATTCTGGAATCGCCTGGCCGGAAGAGGCCCTCGCCCGTATCTCGCCGTTGCCCCCGCCCGGTAGGTTCTATCTGGAACCGCGCCCCTGGTCTGGGACGGAGCGGGAGGTGCGCGCCCGGACGCATCGCAGGCGCGCGGGCGGCGGCCTTCCGACTTCGACCGTTGTCGGTTCGGGCACGTTCACGGCGCCGAATCGACGTCGAGCTTCGACCACTGCTTGCCGGCCAGCTTTTCGAGCCCGGCGGCCGTGATCCCGGCGTTGTCTTTGAGCGTCAGCGCGCGGAGGTTCGGCATCGCCAACAGGCGATCGATCGCCTCGTCGGTCACCCCGGTCTCGCGGAGCGACAGCTCCCGGAGGTTGGGCAGCCCGGCGATCACCTCGACGGTGGCGTCGGTCATTTCGGGCACGGCCCACACGTCGAGCAGCTCGAGCGACTCGAGCGCCCCGAGGTTCGCCAGGCCCGTGTCGCCGACCGACGAAAGCTCGTGCAGATAGAGGCGCCGCAGTTCCGGCAATTCGGTGAAAACCTCCATCGCCGAGTCGTCGACCATGGGCAGATCGCGGAGCGTCAGGCGCGAGAGCTTCATGCCCTTCAGGGCCAGCACCCCGTCGGAACCGAATCCCTGGCACCGGAAGACTTCGAGCTGCGTCAGCTTCGGGAGGCCGGCAAGATGCTGCCCCGACTGGCCGGTAATCGCGAAATCGTGCATCAGCAGGGCTTCGAGCGTCTGGCTCTGGGCCAGATTGCCCAGGCCGAAATCGGTGACCGTGGTGCTGCGGTGCTTGAACGCGGTGAGCTTGGGCAAGGCGCCGACGACGCTCATGGTCATGTCGCCCACCTCCATGTTGCCGCGGAGGTCCAAGGCCCGCAGGTTCGTCAGCTTCGACAAGTGGCTGGCGCCGAGGTCGTTGAACCCGGTCTGCACGAGCGTCAAGCGCTCGAGGCCGCTTATGCCGCAGATCGTGCGCAGCGCGGCATTGGTCAGCATCGTGTTCGACGACAGATCGAGTTCCGTCAAGGCGGGAAGCGACTCGGCGATCATCTCCGCCGTCGCATCGCCGATGACCGAGTTGGTCAAGGCGAGCGACCGCAGGTTCTTCAGCCCGGCCAGTTGGGCGGCCAGCTCGTCGTTCAGCGAGCGGTAATTGAGGATATGGAGCTTTTCGAGGTCGGCCAGGCGCCCGAACAGGGCGATGTTTTCGGCGGAGAGGGTGGAACCGTCGCGGACGACGATTTCGGTCATCACGCCGCCGGGCAGAAGGGTGTACGTGGCACTGTCGGCCAGCCCGTCCAGCAGGGTTTTCGCGGCCTCGACGTCCTCGGCCGCGGCGGTTGCCTCGCGCGCGGGCGTCTCGGGTTCGGGCGTGTCGGGGCCTTCCTCGACGATGGGGGGCCGATCCCGCGGGGCCTCCTGGCGGTCGACGCTTGACGTCGGGCAACCGGCCAGCAGCAGCGAGCCGGCGGCCAGGCCGATGAGCATCACGGGCATCCCGATCGAGTGTTTCCTCATGATCCTTGCCTTTCACTGGAAAGCGGCGGGGGCACGGCGCACCGTACCCCCGCTTCGGTCCGTCGTTCGTTCGCGGGCGGATCGGCCTTTCAGCTCACCCGGACGGCGACGCTGAAGGACGTCGTTGCCGCGCGCGAAACGCGTTCCTCCGCTGCGGCTCCCGCGGCCGCGAGGTCGTCAGTCGAGCCGGTATCCTTCGGGGTACTTCGGCTTGATCAGGTCGGCCACGCCGGGCGTCTTGAGCGAAGCGAGGTTCGTGACCTTGAGGTTCTTGGCATCCCACTCGACCTTCTCACCCCAGTCGCCCATTTCGCCGTCGGGACCGCCCTGGGCGGCCGCCCACACGGCCAGGTTGCCCAGCAGGATCGTCTCGGTGAGCGGGCCGGCGCGGTCGACGAAGTTCGACTTGCAGATCTTCGGATCGCCCTCGGCAAGCGCCCGGAACAACTCGTACATGTTGTTCACGTCGTAGTTGCCCTTGCTGACGGCCGGCTCGAAATCGACCTGGACCTTCTCGACGCCCTTCAGCTCGTACTTGCCGCAGTAGTCGTCGCTGCTGTAGAAGGCGCCCTTCTCGCCGACGACGAGCACGCCGCTGTCGGAGACCTTTTCGATGCCCCACTTGCTGAACACTTCCTGCGGCGGCTTGTTGCCTCGGCGATCGTACCACCAGAACGGGATCGCCGGGCGGTCGGCCGTCTCGGGGAACTGGAACTCGATGATCGAGCTGGCCGGGAAGCTGTCGTAATCGTGGCCCGTGGTCTTGGCGACGACCGAGACCGGGTCCCTCAGGCCGCAGGCGGCGAACGGCACGGTGACCTGGTGGCAGGCCATGTCGCCCAGGGCGCCGCTGCCGAAGTCCCACCAGCCGCGCCACTGGAAGCTATGGTACAGGCCGGGCCAGTATTCCCGCTCGGGCGCGACGCCGAGCCACAGCTTCCAGTCGAGCACTTCGAGGGCCTTGGCGATCTGCTCCTTCATCTTGGCGATCAGATCGTCGGCGTCGCTGGGATTCTCTTGCCGCGCCTGGGCGATGAACTTTTCCATCGTCATGCGGCGGCCGGGCCCCTGCGCCCAGACCGGGCGATTCGACCACACGTACACTTCCTTGAGCGTGCCGAGCACACCCGACTCAAGCTGGGCGATCGCCTCGCGCGAGGTATCCAGAGCCGTTCCCTGGTTGCCCATCTGCGTGCAGACGCCGGTTTCGTCGGCCACCTTGGCCAGAAGCCGGGCCTCGTAGATCGTGCGCGTCAGGGGCTTCTGGGTGTAGCAGCTTATGCCCAGGCGCATGGCCTCGAGCGTCGCGGGCGCATGCATGTGGTCGGGCGTGCTGATCGTGGCAATCTCGATGTTCTTGCCGTGCTTGGCGAACAGCTCGCGATAGTCGAGGAATTTCTCGGCTTCCTGGAATCCCTCGGCCTTGGCCTTGTTTTCGAGCGTGTTGCGGTCGACGTCGCAGATGGCGATCACGTTGCCGAATCGGGCGGCGTTGGCCGAATCGCTCCCGCCCTTGCCGCCGACGCCGATGCAGGCGACGTTCGGGCGCTCGTTGGGCGACTGGCTCAGCGCCCTGCGCGTTCCGGCGGCCACGAAGTAGCCGGCGCTTGCCGCCGTCGCGGTCTTGAGGAAGTCACGGCGTGTGGTTTTCGACATGGTCTTTTCCTTTTGATGGATGCCAAGGGTGAGTGAACCGGGCGCCAACGCTTCGCGTTCCAGTCCGGATACTTCGAACTGCAATCCGAAGCGCGAAGGCAGGGCGGGTCTCGCGTCGCGAACGTTACTCCGTCGATGCAGGGGCCGACGATCCGATCGTCCCGCAATTGCTCGTCACGGTGCCGGCCAAAGAGATGGCCGATCGCCAACGGGGGCGTCGAGGACGCACCCCCTTGTGAGGCGGGTGATTGCGGACGCAGGCGGGTCAACAACCAACCTCGATTCTAGTTTGCCGACCCCCGGCATTTCAACCGGCTTGGGAGGTCGCCGGTCATTTCCGGCAGATTCGACCTCAGCCGGACGACCCGCCCTAACGTGGGGCACGTTGGAAACGTCCCCCCACGCGATGCCCGGTTTACCGCCCCGTGGCCGCCGCGTAAAACGCGTCGAGGTTCTCGCTCGGGACCCCTGGCGGGGTGCCCCCGCCACCCGAGAGAATGAGCCATCGCTTGTCGTCGAGCGAGGCCAGGGCCTGCTCGACGCTTCGGACGACATCTTGCGGCGCTGCCTTGGCCAGCACGTCGCGCGGAGGCACATTGCCCAGCAGCACGACCGATTCGCCGGCCAGATCGCGGATTTCCTGCAGGCCGTGCTCGAAGGAGAAGTTGAACAGGTTGTATCCCATCGCGGTCATGAATCGGGCCGTGACCAGGCCGTGGCAGTCGTTGTGCAGGGCCTTGACCGACACGTCGAGGGCCTCGGCGATCTGGCGGAAGTAGGGCAGCACGAACTCCTCGAAGTCGGCCGGGCCCACGAAGCCGATCAGGTCGTCGAGCACGAGCAGGCCGTCGATCGAAGGGAAGACGGCGGCCTGGTGCCTGAGCCAGTCGACCACGAAATCGGTCACGATCGCCAGCAGCGCGTGGATCGCGTCGGGGTCGGTCTTCATGCCCACCAGCGCCTCGGTATGGCCCAGCAGGAACGAGGCGATATTGAGCGGCCCCCGGCTCGTGGCAAAGCGAATGCGATGCCCCTCGCGCTCGATGGCCTTTTGGGCGCGGACCAGCCGCTTGATCACGAACGGGCACAGCCCGTCGGTGCGGCAGTTCGGCCTGGCCAGCCGCCGAATGTCGCCGTAGTCGTCGAGGATCTTCTGGGCGAAGGGGAAATCGTCTTCCGGCCAGACGCATTTCGTGCCGAAAGCCGAGGGCTCGGTGCACATGCCATACTCGGCCCAAAAGCCGGGCAGGAAAAGAATCTCGGGAAACCGCCGCTCGGCCCGAAAGTTCGCCTCCAGCCAGCCCGCGTCGTTGGTGAAGTAATCGAGGGTCGTCATGCCGGCCCAGCCGGCGAGCCACGGGCTGTCGATAATGAACCCCACCGGCAGCGGATCGAGCAATTCGCCCTTCAGAACGCGCAGCAGTATGTCCCACTCTCGGTCGGTCATGGCAGGGCACTCGGCATCGAGAAGCGTTCGGAGTTGTCTCGGCCCTCGGGCCCGTCAGGATACCGTTGGCCGGCCCGATACGCAACCGAGCGCGGACATCCTGACCGCATGATGGGGCCGAGACGACCGCGCTGGAGAATTACGCACGTTTCGTTGGGCGCGTCGGCGACAACCGGTACGCCCCCAGGGTCGCCGACCAGGCCAGCGCCAGGCTCAGGGCGCCGAAGGCCACGTGGGCGGTCGTCGTGATCGCCTGAAGCGGGCCGTCGGCCACGACCGTGTAGTGTGGGGCCCAGACGTTGTCGGTGAACCATTTGGGCCAGCCGTAGTTGGTGACCCAGGTGGCGGCGCCCAGGACGAGTTGCACGACGAAGACCACGGCCAGCAACCGGGTGCGGCGGGCGATCGTCGGCCGATCGGCCCGCCGCGTTGCCGCGACGACGAGCCACAACACGGCGGCCAGGCCGAATCCGGCGACGATCACGTGCAGCCACACCCAGAGCTTGAACCAGCCCACGGGCTCCGCGGGCCCCACGTGCCGAAGCTGGGCCCCGAGCACGATTTGCAGGTAGACGCAGGCCGTCGCGAACAGGGCCCATCGTTGCAGATGGCGCACCCGGTCGGAGCCGGCGGCCGCCGCCGAATCGAACCATCTCGGCGACGTGAGCGCGACGAGGGTCACCGACAGCGTGAAGAACAGCGGGGCGGTGCAGCCGTGGATCTTGGCCAGCAGGATCTCGTCGCCGAGCACCCGCAGCCCGCCCAGCACGGCCTGCAGGGATACCCCAACCGCGGCGCCCACGCCGAGCCACCGCACCCACTTGCGGGAATCGGTGCGCCACAGGACCACGGCCAGCGCGATCGTGAGGGTGCCCACGCTCACCGCGATCAGGCGGTGGGTTTGCTTGAGGAACACGTCCCACACCCCGAGCCATCTCTCGGGCGGATACAGCAACATGTTGTAGCCGTAGGTGTTGGGCCAGTCGGGAATGGCCATCGCCGCCCCGTACGTGGCGACCAGCCCGCCCGCCCAGATCAGCGCAAAGGTAGCGCACGCCAGCGCCCACGCCAGCCAATGGGGTCCGCGCCGGTACTCGATCTCGGGCGTTTTCGATTTGTGGGGGCTCACGGGAAGACAGAACTCAGGGTTCAGGGTTCAGGGTTCAGAAAGAAGGAGATACTTCCTTTGTAGCCGGGGACGCAAAGCGTCCAACCTGCGCGTTCCGACGCAGAAGCGTCGGAACGAGAGAGAAGCGTCGGAACGAGAGACTCTTCAATCTTCAATCTTCAATCTTCATTCATCGTTCATCGTTCACCGCACGAGCGCACGTAGTTGACCACGTGCCAGATTTCTTCTTCCGTCAGGGCCCCCAGAACTCCCGGGGCGGGGCCCGTGGCGGGCATGGGCGTGCCCTTGATGCCCACGTGGATTCGCCAGTAGAGGTCTTCCGGCCGGCTCCCGCCCAGAAACACCCCTTCGCGAAAGTCCCGGGCCCGCAGCCGCAGCACGGGAAGGGTATACCGGCCGGCCAACTGCCGGGTCTGCTCGGGCGTCACGCCCACCTTGGGTTTGTTCCAATCGTCGTACAGCTCGCTCTCTTCGCCGTCGCCCGCCCCGTCGGGCCCATGACACTTGGCGCACTGGGCGTCCTTGCTCGCGTAGAGGTCGTAGCCCAGGGCGATCGACTTGGCCAGCTGCTCGGGCGTGTCGGTCGGCGGCATGGGCGGGGGCACGACCACGTACTCGTCGGGATATTCTTCGGGCAAGGCCCACGACTCGGCGGCCCATTGGGCCCCTTCTTCGAGAACCATCTCCTTGGCGTCGGCTCGCAGCGGCAGGTACTCGTCTTCGTCGACGACCAGCGCGATCAGGTACAATTCGGTCTCGCCTCGGATGCTCAAGTACTTGACGTATTCGACCAGCGCGTCGATCTCCTCCCGCCCGCGCGCGACGAACGAGGGCATGCCCGTCCACGGAATGCCGCGCAACAAGACCCGCTCGAGGTCGTCGCGCGTGGGCTTGGCCCCGGCCCGCGTCGAGGTGAACTTGAACACGCCGTTGCGGAAGTCGCGCGGGTAGGGGTCCATCGCCATGGCCAGCGGCCCGGCCCCGTCGCCCGCGATGCCGTGGCAGGCCGCACAGTGCCGGCGAAACAGGCCCCGCTGCCGCACGGGCCGTCCCCGCTCGTCTTCATATCGCGCGACGGGACCTGCGGCCATCCTCAGCAGATCGAGGTCCAAGTCGACTTCCTCCGGCACGGCCGGCTCGTCGGGCGTGCCGAACATCGCTTCAAGGGTCTCGCCGATCGCTTCGCGCTGGAGCAGGCTGACCTCTTGCG
>Ga0334898_1004633_pt1 | contig 10036 bp, 13 predicted proteins | sample GraSluR3_MG_10_FD_207228 | JGI IMG/M metagenome (GOLD analysis project Ga0334898, IMG submission 207228) | Sludge microbial communities from methane-producing bioreactor in Wageningen University, Netherlands - Granular Sludge_3_08-R3 | ecosystem: Engineered > Bioreactor > Anaerobic >... | reverse complement strand
GTATGGGGTACAAGATTCGTCTATTTTTGTTATAATTACAATTTTATATCGCAACAACTGGTCACGAACTCCTGTCATCTTCACACATCTTCCTACCTGTGTGTTTCAACTTCTACCATTGAATTTCACGGTCCTGACAGAGGTTTTATTGCTACTTGGGTAATTTTTTGATTCATAGCAGGAAATATTGCATACTTCTGCCTTTTTTATGAAACTGACACGGACCCCCGGTATTTTGTGTTTCCGGGGATCTGTGTCGAGACCTACATATGGGAGATGATGGCATCGCCAAATTTGCTGCAGGAGACCTCGGCCGCACCATCCATCAGACGTGCGAAATCGTAGGTGACCTCCTTGGCTTGCAGGGCACCGGTGACGCCCTTGTCGATCAACTCGGCAGCTTCACCCCATCCCATGTAATCGAGCATCAACATGCCGGAGAGAATCACGGAACTCGGGTTCACCTTGTCCAATCCAGCATACTTCGGGGCTGTTCCATGGGTGGCCTCGAAGACTGCGTTGCCTGTCTCATAGTTGATATTCGCTCCAGGAGCTATTCCGATACCTCCCACCTGGGCTGCCAAGGCATCCGACATGTAGTCTCCATTGAGGTTCATGGTGGCGATCACTCCGTACTCGGCCGGTCGTGTGAGGATCTGTTGGAGGAAGGCGTCCGCGATCACATCCTTCACCAGGATCTTGCCTTCGGGAACCTTGCCATCGACCAGATCATCCCAAGTGACCGTATGTTCACCGAACTCCTCCTTGGCGATCTCATACCCCCACTCCCTGAACGCACCTTCAGTGTACTTCATGATGTTGCCCTTGTGGACAAGGGTAACGGAAGGTTTCTTGTGTTCGATCGCGTAGCGGATCGCGGCCCTGACCAGTCGTTTGGAACCGGTGATGCTTGCAGGCTTCACCCCTATGCCACTGTCGGTTCGAATGTTCCAACCATACCGTTGCTTGAGATGGGCAATGAGCTCCTTCGCCTCCTCGGTTCCTTCCTTGAGTTCATAACCGGCATAGACGTCCTCGGTATTCTCCCTGAACACGACCATGTCGATGAGTTCGGGATGTTTCACCGGCGAGGGGATGCCGGGATAATATTTGACAGGTCTAAGACATACGAACAGATCGAGTCTCTGGCGTATGGTGACGTTCAAGCTTCTGAAGCCGCCTCCCACAGGAGTGGTAAGCGGTCCCTTGATTCCGATCAAGTACTCCTTGAGCGCATCCTCGGTCTCTTTCGGCAACCATTCACCCGTCTTCTTGAAGGCTTTTTCGCCTGCAAGGACCTCTTTCCATTCGATCTTCCGTTTTCCACCATAGGCTTTTTCCACCGCGGCATCGAATACTCGTACGGCTGCTGCCCAGATGTCCGGTCCAATGCCATCGCCTTCGATGAATGGGATGGTCGGATTATCGGGTACGACAAGCCCCTTATCGCTCATGGTCACTTTCTGTTCCATCGATGTTCCTCGTATTTCCTTTGATTTGACATCCACAATCGAAGATATCGTGCCGAATTGTAGCAGAAAGGATTTCGCTTGTTAATACCTGTGGTGGAAGTGGGTGGAAGGTGGATTCGTACGAACACATGTCATTTGCCTTATTGCGCACCTCAAAGAAAACCCTTCCCATGACAAAAGAAAGTACTTCCGTACAAATTTGTATCTTCTTGTTCATTAGAACGTTACACTATTTCCGTTTCTTATCCATACACCCATCTCGGGAAAAACCTTGTTCATCTGACATCACCTGCTTGGTTGCCACTTCCGTGCAGCTTTGTTAAGTTCACCCGCTATGTCATCTTTGAAATGATTTCAAGAGTAAATTTTTAACTCATAAGGGTAATTTCATGAACTTCTGCTTTTTTTTCATTCCATCTTGCCTTTCCCGACATTTCCAATGAAAATGGCTTTCATGGGAATAGACTTCGCAGCCTTGATACCGTTCGCCCTCATCACCACCTTCTCTCCCGGACCCAATACACTCCTATCGGCTTCGATGGGGATGGGGTTCGGCTATAAAAGGAGTCTTCCGTTCCTCTTGGGAATATGGACTGGTTTCACCCTGCTCTTCATTGCATGTGCGTTTCTGGTGAACACTTTGGCACAAAAACTACCGATGTTTCGCGATGTGTTGGCGGTGGTGGGATCGATCTATATCCTCTGGCTCGCCTACAAGAGCTACAAGGCTTCCTATCGGGTGGAAGACCAGTTGACCGAGCCGTTGGGTTTCTTCAACGGGATGGTGCTCCAACTGCTCAATCCGAAAGTGATCATCTACGGATTCACCATTTTCAGTACGTATCTTGGTGATATGGAGAAGCACCTTGGATCCATCCTGTTGGCACCGGTTGCGTTCGCCACATTGAGTCTCTCGGCGACCACGACGTGGACTCTCTTCGGAGCGGCCATTTCCACATTCATGAAACATTCCAAGGTTGCTAAGGCCATCCAGACGATATTCGCACTCTCCCTGGTATTGATCGCTTTCGACATGTTCTCATCTATTTTCAACCGATGATGGACAAATGATCTCCCACACTACATACTGGGTAAAAGGAGAAGCATGCATGAGTCTGTTGATGACACCGAGCGATCCGGCTACGATCGAAATCGCACAAAGAATTTTCGATGCGCAACTGGAAGCCGATCCCAAACTCGACAAAATTTACGACGATCGTCAGAAACGGCTCTGGTTCCAAGACATACTCTACAACATCACCTATCTCTCGGCAGCCTTGCACCTGAAGGATAAAACGATATTCACCCGCTATGCCATCTGGCTGTTCGAATTGTTGTGTGGATTGATGAAACAGTTCGATCGGGAACAAGTGAAGGACCAGATTGTGGACCATTTTCATTTCCTGTCGTCTGAAGCCGCGCAACTGTATGGAGGAGAAACGGGACAAATGGCTACGGAATATATCGAGGCGGCGATAGAGGCCACCGAGAAGGCCGTCACCGCAATCCCACTTTCCGAGAGGTTCCTCTCGGGGAAACATGTCGGCATCCGCCAATCCTATTTGCACGCACTGCTGCGTAGCCACACTAGGGCTGCGATCGATATCATCATGCAAGCGAGGAGGGAGGGGATACCCATTGATGAGATCTATGAGGACATCCTGCAGGAGGTGATGCACGAAGTCGGCGAACTGTGGCACCACAACCAAATTACGGTCGATAAGGAACACTATTGTACCTCCACCACACAGATGGTGCTCTCGCAGTTCTATGAAGAGATATTTTCCACCGGCAGGATCGGTCATACCATCGTCACCTGCTGTGTGGGAACGGAATTGCATGAGATGGGGGGAAGAATGGTTTCCGACCTCTTCGAATACCAGGGATGGGACAGCATCTATCTCGGGGCGGCGGTTCCGGAAGAAGCGATTGTTGCGACGGTTGCTGAACAACATCCCGATCTGGTGGCCCTTTCGGTCACCATGGTGCAACACCTGGTGGATTGCCTTACGATTGTGCACACATTGAGGGAGCGCTTTCCCTCCTTGAAGATTGCAGTGGGAGGACGGGCGTTCGAAATGACCGACAGGTTGTGGGAACAGTGGCCTGTGGACGTGTATACAAAGTCGGCAAGGGACCTGGTCGCTTGGGCTGAAACACATGTCGTGAAGGGTTTATAATGACGGGATTTCTGGTGAGGACCGACAACAGTGGATTGCTCAAGGAGATCTATTGGAGCGAACCCGTGTCCCTGGTCACCCCCACCGACACATCCATCCATGCCATCATCGATCAGAAGCTTTCACACGACTCGTTCTCCTCGCTGCTCAACAACCCTGCGATGGTGAAGCACCATTCGAAGATCCATTTGAAACGGAGTGCAACACACATGCATTGTTCCGTCGTATCCCTCGATGGGCAGCATCTTGTGTATGCCGCCGAATCCGTTCCCATACTATCTGAAGATTGTATCCATCTGATGGTGGTCCTACTGGAGAAATCCCTCGATTCCGATCTCGGCAACACCGAGATGGTGAACCACTTCGACCAGATACAGAAGCTGAACAACGAATTGATGAATACCCAGCGTCAATTGCATAAGGCGAATGCCCAGTTGAAGCGTTTGAACGAGGATCTGAACAATCGTTTGGTCAAGGATGTGCTTACCGGTCTCACCAGCCGCTACCAGTACCGTTCCGAAATCGAACGTATCATAGGAGCGGCCCCGGACAGCATGGGGATGTTCTGTTTCATCGATCTGGACGACTTCAAGTCGGTGAACGACCGTTATGGCCATGCGGTGGGAGATGAATATCTGATCGAATTCGCGCGAAGGATGCGCTCCATGGCTTCTCAGTATCCCATTCTCCATATCCGCATCGCCGGTGATGAGTTCGGCATGTACCTTCATGATTTGGACTCCATCGAACCGGAATTTCTGGAGGATTTCTGGAATGGCTTCCGTTCCACAGTCATCTCACACCCCATTCCCACCACAGCAGGCGATCTCGATGTCGCCTGTTGCATGGGAATGGCGTTCTACGGTGTGGATACCTTCGATATCTTCACACTCATCGAATACGCCGACTTTGCGATGTATTGCGCCAAACGTACCGGGAAGGCTACCTATCGCACATTCGATTTGCCAACCTATGAAGTGGCCAAGGGTAAGGTGGGATCGGTCATCCACTGATCAGGCGATTGAGGAAATCCCCTACCGCTTCGATTCGTTCCTCGTGCACATCTTCGGCTCCCTTGAGGATCTTCTTCAGCATGAAACGCATCGGCGCGCTCTGCTCGGCAAAGACGATCCTCCCACCGAACCAACCTTTGGCGACCGCGACATCAAGCAGGGATTGGGGATAGTTGTCGGAGAACTGCTTTTCCTGATGTTCCACATCGGTTCCACAAATGAACAAACCCAATCGTTTTGTCCTCAGAGCCGCCTCATTGGCCGCACAGTACCTCCTCACCGCTCCAGGCAATCGTCCCGCATGTATTCCACCACCGATGATCACGCTGTCGTATTGGGACAGATCGGCTTTCCTGGCTTCCTTCTTCGCATCCTTGAGATCGGCCTCATGCCCGTTCTCACGGAGACCTTCACCGATCTTCTTCGCACATTCGAGTGTATACCCGTTTTTTGAGGTGTAGACCACTAGTGTTTTCATTCCAATTTTTCCTTATGTTTAATTTAAATTCTTATATGGAATTGTAACTCGACAAAGGCGAGTAGCACAACCAAATTCGAAGCGGTTTTTCTTTGCCATGTGGCAAAACCTGTGGTAGTATCCAACCACGTCGACAGTTGATGGGTAAAAATCCGGCAAGGAGACCCGCGGAAGATGAAACTATTGGTGTTCGTGTTGAACAATGAGGAGTTCCTCGAAGAGGTCTTGGAAGCCTACGTTGAGGCTGGTGTAACCGGTGCGACCATACTCGATAGTGAGGGAATGGGTCGATTTTTGGCCTATGAAGTCCCGCTCTTCGCCGGATTCAAGGAATTCATGAAGGGCAACAGACCCTACAACAAGACCATCCTCTCCGTAGTGCGTGATGAACAGACCATCAAGGATGTGCGTAGTCTCATCGATCCGTTGGTGGGAGGATTGGACAATCCTGGAACGGGCATCATGTTCACTGTCCCGATCGACTGGGTATCCGGCTTGGTTCCCGAGGATGAAGAGGTGTAGGAATGGAAGGAATATGCAAACGTCTCGCCCCAGAATGTGTGTTGTTGGATATCCAGGTTAAGGACAAGCGATCCGCGGTCAGTGCGATGGCCAATTCGCTGGCGACACACTATTCGTTCTCCAATGTGGAGGAACTTGTCGCAGACATTCTTGCACGGGAGCAACTCGCCTCCACCTGTCTGGGATTCGGCTGTGCGGTGCCACATGCCCACTCGGCCGGATTGGAGACCACTTACATCGGAGCGGCAAGGTTGTCCCCACCTTTGGTGGACGAGACCCCTGACGATCAACCGGTCACGTTGATGTTTCTTCTTGTGGGTCCACCGGGGAGGGCTTCCCTGCATCTGAAGCTTTTATCGAAACTGGCCCGTCTGTTGCATGATGGGGAATTGAGGGACAAATTGCTCGGAGCAACGACACAAAAGGAATTTCTCAATTCCATCTGCGAAAAGGAGCATGGTACATGAGCGCACAAGGGAGGTGGAAAGTAGTCCGTTTTCTGCTCACTTCCCTCTTCCTGTTCGGAGTATGGCTGTTGTTCACATTCAGCCTTGAACTCTATTCGGTCGTGTTCGGACTGGTGGGATCTTTTGCGATCGGGGCTCTTACCTACCCCGTGTTCATCGCACACCACCAAGCCAACATCCGCTACATCATTCCCAATCCATTCGCTTTGGTACTCTATATCGTATTGCTCGTGTGCTTCCTCTACCAATCGAGTGCACAGATGGTGAAGGCCGTATTCACCGGGAAAGCGCATCCAAGCATTGTCCATTTCCGCACCAGGCTGAAAAGTGATGTCGCGCGCATGATACTGGCCAATTCCATCACCCTGACTCCCGGGACGATCACGCTTGATCTCAACGATGATCACCTTACCGTACATTGGTTCTTCTGCGACACACACCATGCGAAAGCCGCGGGAGAAAAAGTGAAGGGACGCATGGAGAATTTCATAGGAAACATATGGTCATGACCACACTGCTGCTGCACTATATGCAATGGTTTCTTCTCTTTTGTGCGATGGTCTGCATCATCAGACTGGTGGTGGGCCCCACCACAGCCGATCGACTCGTGGCCCTGAATATCCTTTCTGGGGCAACTCTGGGATTTCTGGTCGTGAGAGGAGTATACCAACAGAGACTGCTCTATCTCGATGTGGCGCTCGTGTACGATATCTTTGGATTTCTCGGATTTATGGCGATTGCGCGTTTTCTACGGGACAAACTCTCCAAAGGGGGTGAGTGAATGGAGATCTCCATCAGGGAGTGGTTGGCACTCGCCGCTTTTGCTTCGGCCACCGTATTCGCTTTGTTCGGATTGGTGGGACTCTTTCGTTTTTCGGATCCCTTTTCCCGCATGCAAGCAGGTGGTTTGGCCGGAACCACGGCGATCTTCTCCACTTTCATCGGAGCGTTGCTGCTTTCCCCCAGTTGGGAAATGGGGGCCAGAATCGTGATCATCATGTTGTTCTTTCTCATCAGCGCACCCACGGGAAGCTACATCGTCGCACGATTCGTATGGCAATCGGGATTTGAGATCGGAAAAACACCCAAAAAAATGCTTCGGGGGCCGAAGGAATGACAACACTTCTGCTTGTACTCATCATCGTGCTCGCGGTGTGCACCGTCACAGGACCCGATCTCCTGCATGGAGTGATCGCCATGTCGGCGATCAGTCTACTCAGTGCATTGCTGTTCTTCATTCTGCAAGCCCCCGATGTGGCGATCACCGAAGCCGCGGTGGGAGCGGGTGTTTCCACCGTCATCTTCGTATGGGCCTTGCGCCATACCTCCAGGAGGGACGATGAAGGCAAGGATTGACTTCAGAAGCATCCTCGCATTGGTGGCTATCCTGGCGGTGTTGTTGCCCATACTTGCCACCGACACTCCATGGCCGACCGAACCCCGGGATTATCTTGCCGAGCATGCCGAAGACGAGACAGGGGCCAAGAACATTGTCAGCGCGATCTATCTCGGGTATCGGGTGTTCGATACCATGGGAGAGACCATCGTACTTCTCGTGGCGGTTTTGGGTACCATCGGCATCCTTACCAAAGTGGAAAGCCTCGTCGGGGACACACAGCAGACCATCGGTACCGTTTCGGCATTCTCGCTAAGTGCCGAAAAACGTCGTTCCAACCGCTTGCGAACCCATTTGCTTGAAGTGGTGACCGGCAAGGTGGGACCCATTGTACTTCTGTTTGGTTTCTATGTGATGCTCTACGGACATCTTTCTCCAGGAGGGGGATTCCAAGGAGGTGTCATCATCGCCTCGGGAATTGTATTCCTCGCTCTTGGCAATCAACGTGGCGAGACTTCACACCTGTCCAATTCGGAGAAACTCGTACATATCGAGACGATTGCATTTCTCCTGCTCGTGATCGTCTCCTCCAGTGGTCTCATCACAGGATCGCCCTTTTTCGGCAATCCATTGGACCATACGGCAGTGCCGGTCGGATATATCGTCGTGCTCAATGCCGTGATAGGACTCAAGGTGGGGACCAGCATGGGATTCTTGTGCATCGCGATGATGGGAGGTACGGACTGATGGTTGACAGGTTATTGCTGCTCATCCTATTCCTCATTGGATTTCTGACCATCGTGGCGAAAAGAAATATGATCAAGAAGATCTTCGGATTGAACATCATCAATGCCGCGGTGGTCATCCTCTTCGTCCTCGAGGGAAGCAGGATAGGAATGGATGCTCCCATATCAAACGGAGAGCCCCAACAGTTCGTTGATCCACTGCCACAAGCGCTCATGTTGACCGCGATTGTGATCGGTGTCTGCATCACCGCCCTTTCATTGGCACTTGCGGTCCATCTCTATCGTATTGGAGGTACCTTCGACATCGACAAGGTCAAGGAGCGGCTGCATGATGGGCTATGAGGATCTGGTTGCGACCACTTTCATGCTCCCCTTGTTGGGTGCGGCCATCGCCTTTTGCGCCAAGCTGGTGGGCAAGGAACGAAAGATTGCGAAAGTGTGTGAATATGGTGGTGCGTGCATTGGTCTGGTGGCACCGATTGTGGTGCTGGTACAGTTGTTGCCCGGCATGCTCGACGGACAGGTGATCACCGGTATCATCGGAGGATGGTCAGGTACGGTGGGAATCACCTTTCGATTCGACGGTCTGGCATGGCTCATCGACCTGCTAGGCTACACCATAGCACTCGCAGCCTATATCTATTCCCTCTCCAGTGGACCGAAGGGCCCCTCATTCACCGGTATCTTCCTCATACAAAGCGCAGCATTGGCGGCAACGATTATGACCAACGACCTGTTCAACCTCTTTGTTTGCCTCGAGGTGTTGGGTATCACCAGCTATGTGCTCATTCCCACTTCGGGAAAACCGGGAGCTTCCCTGGCTGCGTTCTCGTACCTCATGGTGAGTGCCACCGCCATGGTGTTCTTCCTTGTGGGGACCTATGGATTGTATCGGATCACAGGGTCACTCTCCTACGCGGGAATCGCAAGTGGTCTGGCGACCATGGATCCCGAAGCATATGGGGTGGCAGTGATGTCGCTGTCGGTACTGGTCGCAGCTGTCGCGATACGGGTCGCGGTGATGCCTCTGTACGGCTGGCTGCCCGATGCCCATGCCCTGGCTCCCCATGCGATATCGGCAGTCCTATCGGGAGTATTGATCAAGACTCCCCTATTCGCCCTCTCAAGAGTGCTGGTATTGTTTCCAATCGGTGGCAGGGTTGGTTATCTGATGGGTTTGGCAGGTGGGATCACCGCTTTTCTCGGTGTGGTGTTGGCACTCTCCCAATCGGATGCGAAACGACTGCTTGCCTACCATTCGATAAGCCAAATCGGCTATGTGGTGGCAGCTTGGGGTATGGCGGCACATATGGGCATCCACACTCCCGAGGGAGCGGCCCTCATGGTGGCGGCCTATCTTCATGCATTGTTCCATGCACTTTTCAAGGGACTACTCTTTTTCAGTGTCGGAACCACCACCGATGTCACGAAAGTCCGCGATGTCCTTGCATCAAGGAATTCAATCGCTTCACTTCGTAGTGCAGGGGAGAGGCTCCCCATCACATTCGTCACATTTCTTGCGGGTGCACTCTCGATCACCGCCATTCCCCCGTTCAATGGCTTTGTGAGCAAATATCTGGTGGGATCGTCATTGAAAGGTTCACTGGTCTCCTTCCTGCTCATTGCAGCAGGTGTGGGTACCGTGGCCTCCTTCATCAAGCTTTCACGAATCTATTGGCCGATGAAGCATACTTTTCCCCAATCCGTTGAAAAGATATCCTTCCTTCCCCGCCACTTGGCCCAACTTCTCCTCGCTTCCCTTTGCATCGCGACGGGGATATGGGCTCCATGGATCATCGGAATCGTCGGCAAGCTGCTTGGA
>Ga0334898_1004627_pt1 | contig 10044 bp, 9 predicted proteins | sample GraSluR3_MG_10_FD_207228 | JGI IMG/M metagenome (GOLD analysis project Ga0334898, IMG submission 207228) | Sludge microbial communities from methane-producing bioreactor in Wageningen University, Netherlands - Granular Sludge_3_08-R3 | ecosystem: Engineered > Bioreactor > Anaerobic > Unclassified... | reverse complement strand
ACCGTTCCCACCCTGGCACCACGCTGGTTCTTCTTCTTTCTTGGTGTCCTGGCGCTCACAGGCCCCGCCCTGCCCCTGACCTACTTCCTGAACCAGCGTTTCCCCAGCAATCCGCCAGCGGAAGACCTGGTCATCGTGCGTCAGGCGATCTGGGTCGGCGCGTTCGGCAGCACCATCGCCTGGCTGCAACTTGGCCGCGTCCTGACACCCGGGCTGGCACTGATCCTGGCAGCCGTCTTCATCCTGATCGAGTTCCTGCTCCGCCTGTTTGAACGCAGCCGCTGGAATCCCAACCGGGAATAGCCGATTGAATTATCATGCCGATAAAATCAAAAACCATGCCTGATCTGAGCGACTTATCATCAATTGACCAGCTTCTGTTCGACCCCGGAGTAAAAGACCTGCTGAAGTCTTTCGGGCGTCCGCTGACCCTGAAAGCACTGCGGGCAGTGCTGGATGAAGTCCGGCAAAAGGCCCTTGCCGGGGGTGAACCCCTCCCACACGAGGCTGAAATCGTTCAAGCTGCACGGGATCATTTGAGAGACTGGACCGAACCCTCTCTGATGCCTGTGATCAACGCATCCGGTGTGATCCTGCACACCAACCTTGGCCGCGCGCCTCTCAGCGATGCCACCCGACAGGCTATGAGTGAGACATCCTCAGTTTATTCCAACCTCGAATTCAACCTGGAGAGCGGTAAACGCGGTAAACGGTCTGTCCATGCATCCCGTCTTCTGTCTCTGGTCACCGGGGCGGAAAGCGGTTTTGTCGTCAACAATAACGCCGGCGCGGTCCTGCTGGTCCTTTCAGCCCTGGCCCGCGGGAAGAATGTCCTCGTCTCCCGCACCCAACTGGTGGAAATCGGCGGCGGTTTTCGGATTCCAGATGTCATGCGCCAATCCGGCGCGAATTTACTGGAAATCGGCACCACGAACCGGATCCACCGCTATGATTTCGAGAATGCGCTGGCTGAAAACGAAGTCGCCCTAGTTCTGGTCGCCCATCATTCCAACTTTAAACTGATCGGCTTCCACAGCGAACCGCCTCTCGAAGAAATCGTTGAGGTCGCCCACCAGCATGGTGTCCCAGTTATCCATGATCTCGGTTCCGGTGCGCTGCTGGACACCGCCCAGTATGGCCTCGCTCACGAACCAACGGTTCAGGAATCCCTGGACGCGGGCTGCGATCTGGTCTGTTTTTCCGGCGATAAGCTGCTCGGCGGGCCGCAGGCGGGGATCATCATCGGCAAAGAATCGCTTCTTTCTCCCATCCGCACGCATCCTTTAGCGCGTGCCCTCCGCGCCGATAAACTGACACTGGGGGGCCTCAGCGCCACCCTGCTGCACTATTTGAAAAATGAAGCGGAGACCCGGATCCCAATCTGGCGCATGATCAGCATGCCCCTTGAAAGTATCAAATCGCGGGCTGAGAACTGGCGCGAAATCCTCGGAGATGGCGAAGTAATTCCCGGGTTTTCCACAGTTGGCGGCGGCAGCCTCCCCACCGAAGAAATGCCGACCTGTCTGCTCGCACTCTCACCGGATAAACCGGATGCGTTCCTTAGCCGCTTGCGCAATGCCCATCCGCCCATCATCGCCCGGATCGATGAAGACCGGGTCCTGCTGGATCCGAGGACGGTCTTCCCGGAACAGGAAGGATCCCTACTCAGAAACCTGAGGCAGGTTTTGGAGATCGAACCGGCATAAAGTAAACTTAATCCACACAATGGAAATTCTCGAGAATTGAAAGTGTAACATCATGAAATCCGATCTTGACCAGCTTCTCATTGATCACCAGGCGGATGCCCTCTGGATCACCGGCCCGGCGCAACACAACCCGGCCATGGTGTACCTGACGGGCGGAGGACACATGACCCAGGCTGACATCATCAAACCTGTGGGTAGGCCTGCCACACTCTGCCATGCGCCTATGGAACGCGATGAAGCCGCCAGGACCGGATTGAAAACCCTGAACTACAGCCGCTTTCCCTTAAAGGAACGTTTGCAAGAGGCCAAGGGTGATCATCTGACCGCGCAGGCTCTGCTCTACAAACAAATCTTTACAACCATCGGGCTGACGGATGGCACCGTCCTGCTTTACGGGCGGACGGATGCCGGAAAATTCTATTCCGTCGTTGAAAAACTGAAAGCGTTCCTCCCTGGGTTGGTTTTCAGGGGCGATCTGGATGATGCTGTCCTCCTCCAGGCTATGGCAACCAAAGAACCTGAGGAGATCGAAAGAATCCGAGAGATGGGGAAAATTGTCCTGACTGTTGTCTCCCGGACGGCAGATTTCCTCACAGGCCACAAGACAGTCAACGAGGTACTGACAAAACCTGACGGCACGCCTTTATTGATCGGTGATGTCAAAGGCAGGATCAACCTCTGGCTGGCAGAGCTCGGCGCGGAAAACCCGGAAGATACAATCTTCGCTATCGGCCGCGACGCGGGAGTCCCCCACAGCAGCGGCACGCTCACCGACCCGCTCCGGCTGGGTCAGACCATCGTCTTCGATATTTTCCCCTGCGAAAAAGGCGGCGGCTATTTTTACGACTTCACCCGGACCTGGTGTCTGGGTTATGCGCCGGATGAAGCCCAGGCCCTATATGAACAGGTTAAATCAGTCTATGACAAGATTGTCTCAGAGTTGGAGACCGGGAAAAATGCCGCCCAATTCCAAAAACGCACCTGCGAGCTCTTTGAAGACCTCGGGCATCCCACAATCCGCCAGGATCCGGCAACCGAATTTGGATACGTCCACTCCCTCGGTCACGGGGTCGGGCTGAACATCCATGAAAAACCCTGGTTCAGCCGGAAAGACGATCCCACCAACACACTGGTTCCAGGCTCTGTGTTCACCATTGAACCTGGTCTTTACTATCCTGATAAGGGCATGGGTGTCCGGCTGGAAGACACTTACACGGTCACACCGGACGGCACCTTTGAGAAGTTCGTGGATTACCCCATGGACCTTATCCTGCCGATGAAAGAAAGGGGTTGATCCATCATGAGCCTCCCAACAGCCAGAATCCTGGGTATTGAATCCTCCTGTGACGAGACGGCCGCCGCTGTCGTCAGCGATGGCCGTGTGATCCACAGCAATGTGGTCGCCAGCCAGACCGACCTGCATGCCAAATACGGCGGCGTTTTCCCTGAGCTGGCCTCCCGTGAACATGTCAAAGCGATTTACGCCATCGTTGAACAGGCCCTCATCCAGGCCCATCTGGATATTCAGGACATTGATGCCGTTGCCGTCACCCGGGGGCCTGGTCTCGCCGGTTCACTTGTGGTGGGCGTTAACATGGCGAAGAGCCTTTCCCTTGCAACAGGGAAACCTCTGATCGGTGTCAACCACCTTGAAGGGCATATCTATTCCGCCTGGCTCTACCCTGCCAACACATCGCCGCATCAGGTACCGCGCTTTCCTCTCCTGGCCCTGCTCGTTTCCGGCGGTCACAGCGAACTTGTCCTCATCAAGGATCACCTGAAGTATGAACGCCTGGGGGGCACTCTGGACGATGCGGCGGGCGAGGCCTTCGATAAGGTCGCCCGCCTGCTGGATCTACCCTACCCGGGCGGTCCATCCATCCAAAAAGCCAGTCATGCCGGCAGGGCGACCGCCTTCACCTTCCCGCGGGCAATGATGGAAGGCACCTGGGATTTCTCCTTCAGCGGTGTCAAAACCTCTGTCCTGCGGATGGTGGAATCCCTGCAGGCTGAAGGCCGGACATTGCCCATTGACGACCTTGCTGCCAGCTTTCAGGCTGCGGTGGTTGATGTTTTGATTGAAAAGACCCTGATGGCCGCCGATGAATTTGACGTCCGTGAAATCATCGTGGCGGGCGGCGTTTCCGCCAACAAGCGCCTGCGGGAAAAAATCCTCGCGGAAAGCAAACGCCCGGTCCACATCCCGCCGCTCTCTCTCTGTACCGACAACGCCGCAATGATTGCCGGCGCGGGGTATTATCATTTCATTCAGCAGGACTTCAGTTCTCAGGATTTCGACGTGCTGCCTACCTGGCCCCTTTCCTGATGCAGAATAAATGTAACCCTTCAATTGCTTACATCATCCCATGAGTGAGAATCATCAGGAAGAACCCTTCGATCTTGAAGCCCTGCGCCGGAAAGAAAAAAGCGCCTTTGCGCGTTTGGTGGATGAGAATTCCACCCGCATTTACCGGCTCGCGCTGAAGATGACGGGGAATCCTCAGGATGCCGAAGATGTCCTGCAGGAGACCTTCATCAAGGCCTTCAAGAATATTGAGGGCTTTGAAGGAAGATCAAAGGTTTCCACCTGGCTGTACCGAATTGCTTCGAACGAGGCTTTGATGCTGCTCCGCAAACAAAAGGAGGGCATCACGCATATTGATGAGGGCCTGGAGCTGGAACAGGGAGAAATCGTCCCCATTCAGATTGTGGATTGGTGCTGCCTCCCGGAAAAAGAACTGGTGTCTGCTGAAGCGCGGGACCAACTTAGGGAAGCGGCGCTGTCGCTTTCAGATGCAAACCGGGCGGCTTTTCTCCTGCGGGATGTTGAAGGGCTGTCCACCCGGGAGGCTGCTGAAGCTCTCGACATCAGCGAATCCGCCCTGAAAGTCAGGTTGATGCGGGCAAGGATGCAGCTTCGTGAAGACCTCAGTGGATACTTTAACAGCAAGATGACCAAGGATTTAAGATGAAACCCATACATGAATCATCGTGTCAGGATGTCTTAATAAACCTCAATGCCTATATTGATCATGAACTGGACGCGCTCTCCTGTGAAGAGATTGAAGCCCACCTAGGAGCCTGTCCGAATTGCCAGATTGTGGTCAATACGCTTAAAAAGACCCTCCAGCTTTATCAGCTTGATGGCGAAACAACCACCCTACCCGCAGAAACCCGCCGCCGGCTGTTTGCCTGCCTTGATTTGAACGAGTATGGCAGCACGGATTAAAAACCCACAGCAAGAGCCAACGGAAGACTCACATAAGGAGTCCCCCGAAATCTGCATCCTGGTTCCGGAAGGCGGTCTGCGCCCCGGGATGACATGTCCACGCTGCGGCCAGGGGAAAATTGAATATAACGGACTGCTTAATCTCGTCTGCCCATCCTGCGGGCTGACAGAAGCAGGCGCTTGCACCTGATAACACCCACCACCGGTCTCCGTGCGAGGCCAGAGAGGAACGATGAGTGATGATGAGTAAAGTTGTTTGGAAAGGCAATATGGCCTTCACCGGCACAAGCGATGGCGGCTTTCTCCTCCCGCTGGATGCCAAAAAAGCAGTCGGCGGGCACGACCTTGGATTTCAACCCTTACAACTCTTTGCGATCGGCCTGGTCGGTTGTACGGGGATGGATGTCATTTCCATCCTGCAAAAGAAACGCCAGGAGGTAACTGCGTTTGAAGTCAGCGCGGAAATTGAGCGCGCGAATGAACATCCGAAAGTCTTTAAAAAGATTATTCTGGAATATAAAGTAACCGGCAGGGATATCGACCGGCAGGACGTTGAACGGGCTGTGGAATTATCAGAAACAAAATACTGTCCTGCTCAGGCCATGCTGCAGGAAACGGTTGAGATCAGCCATAAGATCGTCATTGAGAATATCGACTGAGATTGATATGGGGGTTCAGTCCCTGCTGTTTTTATAATGCCGGACTCTCATCCGGTTGATGGTCTGGCAAAGCGTCTTCCACATTGCGAATATCTTTAAAAAAGGTGCCGGCCAGGCCGACCAGCGCAACCATGATTCCACTGATGACGATCATCATCGAAAGACCCGCCCCCGGCCCGGTCCCGACCAGGAAACCAAAAGTCCGCCCGCCCCATCCCTGTTCAGTGGCGAAGGCCGGCTCGAAAACATGGTCGCCCAGCCAGCCCGACAAGGCCATGGAGATCGGTATAGTGATTTGAGCGATAAACCGCCGGATGGCAAACACCCGCCCCTGCTGTTCGGGCGGGACTTTTTTCTGCCAAAGCGCCTGATTGGAGCCATTGATTGTCGGCATGCAGAACGCCAGCAGAAACACCGAGACCATCCAGACCCAGGGGGATTGCGTGATCCCCATCAAGAACCGCCCGAAAATCCCATTCAGGATCCAGCCGATCAGAATGCCATTTACCAAACGTTTGGGGCCGCCCCAGATTGTCAGAAAGACGGCACCAACCAGCCCACCCACGGCGGCGAAGGATTCAACAAACCCCAACAACTGGGCATCCCCGCCCGTCCGTGCCAGGACCATGGGTGAGATCACCGCCCAGCCGATGACGGTCATAAAATTGGCCCCAAAGAAAATCATCTGGATCCCCAGCAACCCGGGTTTGGAGAAGATGTATTTAAAACCAAAGGTCATATCACGCCACAACTGCTTAAGCGTGAATTTTGCGAGTGTTATTTCCGGCTGGGGAATGACGACGAATAAGAGGGTGCTGATGGCGATAAAAAAAGAGATCACATCAATCATGAGAATTCCCTTGACGCCGATCAGTCCAATCAACGCACCCGCAAGGACCGGGGCGATGATATCGGCCGTACTTTCCACCATACTGAGAAGCCCGCTGGCCCGGCTGTACTGCTTTTTCGGAACCATCAGGGTCACAGCAGCAGAATAAGCAGGCCACTGGAATGCTTGAAACGCACTGGCAAAAGCCGTGGTCGCGTAGATGTGCCAGATTTCAAGATTCCCGGATGACAGCAGGATGAATACAGTTATGGATGAAAGGACCGCACCTAAATCCGAAAGCATCATAACCAGCTTCCTGTTCCACCGGTCCACCAGGACGCCGACCAGCGGTGTGATGATGATCAGAGGCGCATAAGCGAAAACCCCCACCATGGCCAAAGTTTGTGCGGAACCTGTTTTTTCCCAGGCCCAAATCCCCAATGCAAAACTGGTCATAAAGGATCCGGTCATCGAAAAGAACTGGCCGGCCCAGATCACCATGAACGCCGTCATGTTTTTCGGACGCTTAACAGATTCGTTCTCGTAATTTGAATTATTTCCCATAAGATCAACTTATCGGTCTTCGTCATGATCGGGAATGAGCTTTTCGATGTGAAGGATCTGGCTGTTATGATACGCCCCAAGACCAACTCCCGCAACAAGTATACCACTGATTACAAAAATCACAGACATACCTGATCCCGAATTCGTGCCAAATATCGGTCCCAGAATTCGGCTTAACACGCTGCCGGGATCAGCCATAGCCGGTTCGAAAACCGTATCAGCCAGCGGCCCGGCCACAAACATGGCGAGAGGTGCCGTGACCTGCGCCACCAGCCTGCGGACCGAAAAAACCCGCCCCTGAACATCAGGAGCAACTTTCGACTGCCAGATCGCCTGATTGGACCCGTTCAAAAGGGGGTTGAAAGCCATCATGACAAAATGCGCAGCGAACCAGAGGGGCAGGCTCCGCCCCAATCCCAGAAAGACCAGGCCGAACGCCCCCATCAGGATCCAGCCTATCAAAACGCCATGGATCTTCTTTTTCGGACCTCCCCAGACAGTTAATATAATCCCGCCGAGCAGACCGCCAATGGCCCCGGCAGACTGAACCGCAGCCAGGATCGTCGAATCCCCATTGGTCGAAGCAAGGATCATGGGGTTCAATAAAGTATACGCGACCGTGAAAAAGAGATTGCCAAAAAAGAAGACCAGCTGAAGATAGAGCAGACCTTTTCTCGTAAAAACATAGCGAAAACCGTACGCCAGCTCCCGAAAAAAAGCGCCTGAACGGGTATCCCTGGGCTTTCTTTTCGGCTCCGGGATGACCACAACCGCAAGGCAAACCAACGCGATCACCAGGGTCGCCAGGTCAATGGCAATGATGCCTGCCACGCCGATCATGCCAATAAGAAGCCCTGCCATGATCGGGGCAACAATCCCCACCCCGGATTCAGCCATTGAGATCATGCCGCTTGTCCTGGCGTAATGTTTCTTCTTCACCATCAATGTGATGGCTGCGGAATAAGCCGGCCACTGAAAGGCACCAAAGATTCCGCCAACAGCCCCTGTGATGTAGAGATGCCAGATCTCCAATTGTCCCACCAGCATCAGGATTAAGATCGTCAGGGTGACCAAACCTGCACCGATATCACTGAGGGCCATCACCCATTTCCGGTTCCAGCGATCAACAAGGACCCCAGCAATCGGAGAAAAAACAATCAGCGGGGTGAAAGAGAAAAACCCTATCATCACCAGAGGTGTCGCCTGGCCGGTCTTTTCCCATGCCCAAATCCCCATGGCAAAATGGGTCATTTGAGAGCCAATCATCGAAATGACCTGACCCACCCAGACCAGAAGAAAGGCTTTCATTCCCATTGGTTTTGAAGTCATTAATCACATTCCTCTGCGACTATTTTGGTCATCACTGTTGACCATGACAATTCCTGGTTCACTTACACATCATCCATTCAGGCTATCTCTGGTAAAATCGGAGGAGAGAACAAACGAATGGATATTGAATATATGATACCTACACGAAAAAACCTTGTCCTCCTGCTCATCATCACCGCTTTGCTCGCAGCCTGCAGCCCGGAAGCGACCCAGCCCCCTATGCCAACCGAGAGTCTTGAGCCACCGGCCACAGCGACAGCCCTCCCATCGCCAACCGCTTTTCCAACACCTACGCCGACACCCCTGCCGCTTGGTGGACAGCAGACACGTTATGAGATTGAATTAACAGTCAATTATTATAACCGTTATATCCAGGCATCCAGCCGGTCCTTTTTCACCAACAGGACATCCGTCCCCATCAATGAAATGGTTTTCGTGGTTTATCCAGCCATATTCGGCAATGCTATCTTCATCAGATCAGTCAGGGTTGGCGACAGCCTCCAACAGGCGGATTACGTTTGGGAGAGCCACCGGATGGTGATCCCGCTTCAGACGCCGCTGATGCCCGGAGACGTGCTCGAGATTGAACATGATTTTGAACTGTATATGCCTGATCGCGATGGGATGGGCGGTGTGTTCAGCCAGACCGATGAACAACTCAATCTTTCTTACTGGTTCCCCATGATCCCGCCATATGATGAAACCGAGGGCTGGGTCACCCACGAGTATCAAACCGTCAACAGCTATTTTGTCGGAGAACATCTCACATTTGAACCCTCGGATTATGATGTTATCCTTCAGTTCACGGACAGGCGGGAAAATTTTAAGATCGCCGCTGGGGTGCTTCCTCAGGAAGAAAACGGCGTTATCCGTTATCAGCTTGACCTGGCAAGGACCTTCATCCTTTCCATCAGCGATATATTCTCACTTGAAGAAAGGGACGTCAACGGCACGAAAATCCAGGCCTTCACCTTCAATGCGCACGCCCCGGTCGGCAAGGATGTCGCTGACATCGCCGTCCAGGCGCTGACGCTCTTCTCAGAGCTATATGGGGATTACGAACGTGATGTGTTGTCCATTGTGGAATTTAATTCTGATATCGGGATGGAGTTTGACGGGCTGATTTTCCTAAGCCCTGCCTTCTATAACCTGTATCCCGGCAACTCAAGATCGAATATTCATGTCTACACTGCCCACGAAATCGCCCACCAATGGTTCTTCAGCCTGGTCGGCAACAATCAGGCCCTGGAGCCCTGGCTTGACGAGGCTTTTGCGACTTATTCTGAGAGATTGTTCTACGAACGCCATTATCCAGATGACCTGGACTGGCACTGGGATTCATACATCCTCGCGCATAATCCCTCCGGCGAGATCGATATTTCGATCTATTTTGGTGGGACCCTCTTTGAATACCGAACTATTGTTTATCGTAATGGCGCGCTTTTTCTACATGAATTACGCGAGACCATCGGTGAAGAGGCCTTTTTCAGCTTCCTGAAGGATTACGTCCAAAGGCATCGCTATGAAATTGTCACAGCAGATGATTTCTGGGGGACCCTGCGGGAGCACACCGATGCGGACCTGACCTCACTTCATAATAAGTATTTCACTTCAACTGAGGAGTGACATAAAAAGCCCATCATCCCACCTCTTAAAATAAGAACGAACCATTGTCCTGGAAATCGCAAAATTAAAAGAAGAGCTGTAATTAATATTGATTGTGAATCA
>Ga0334898_1004624_pt1 | contig 10050 bp, 4 predicted proteins | sample GraSluR3_MG_10_FD_207228 | JGI IMG/M metagenome (GOLD analysis project Ga0334898, IMG submission 207228) | Sludge microbial communities from methane-producing bioreactor in Wageningen University, Netherlands - Granular Sludge_3_08-R3 | ecosystem: Engineered > Bioreactor > Anaerobic > Unclassified... | reverse complement strand
CTCCTGTCGCATTCGTAGTCGTAGTATTCACCTTTATACTCATTAGAATGTGTATCCCTTGTAATATGCACTGCTGCAATATCTTTATTCTCAACTTTACTCAGGTAAGTCATCAGGAATCCGTGCTGGATCGGGCTGTCATCACCGTGAGCGGTGAATATGAGCAGATCAAGGTTTTTATCAATACCGTTAACTTTTTTCCATGTTACTGCATTATCGGAGGTTTTAAGGATATTTCCCCTTGCCCCTGCAATGAATCCTTTCCCCTTATTATTGAACCAGGCACTGTAAAGCTGGTCATTATTCGATACTTTCAGAAGGCTCCAGCTTTCTCCCCCGTTATCTGTTTTCATGATCCTGGTACCAAGTCCGCCGAGTGCATACCCATTGTTCTCATCTATAAAGAATATTTTCCTGAGATCCATCAGTTCTCTCAGTTTTTCATCGAACTCGGTAGCCTGCGGCTCCCATGTCATGCCCCTGTCTTTTGTTGCCAGGATAGTCCCGTTTTGTCCGGCTATCCATCCCTTGTCGCCAACAAAAGTTATATCCCTGTAAAATGACCTGAAATCGTAAAATCTTCTGTCGGCTTCTGCATTTATCTTTGCCCAGGTCAGACCCCCGTCAGTTGTTTTCAAAACCGTTTCTGATTCACCAACAGCAAAACCGTTCATTTTATCAAAGAAGTATAACCCGTTAAGCCATTTTATTGTTCCGGTAGAAGGGATATGGCTCCATAATTTCCCTCCGTTATCGGTACGTAAGAGGAGTCCTCCTTCACCAACAGCCCAACCATGGTTCCTGTCAGCGAAAAAGATCCCGAAGAGATAAGTTCCCCTTCCGGCAAACTGTATTTCCCAGGTTTCGCCTCCGTTTATGGTATGGAGAATAATGCCATCTCCGCCTCTTTCGTCATGACTCATAGTTTCATTTGTCTCTGCGCTTCTTATTCTTCCTCCGGCAATCCAGCCTTCATTTTCATTGATAAAAAATATTTCTGACAGGCTGCTGTCGGTCAGCTTTTCCTGTTTCTGCCACGTTTCACCTCCGTCTGATGTAGTAAGTATCAGTCCCATTGCCCCCACAGCAAATCCTTTTTTGTCGTTAATAAAGCAGAGGTCATGAACAGGATAGTTATCGTTAGGCAGGTCGAGAGAGTTGATATATAGTCTCTTTTCTTCTGCAATTCCGGTTTCCTGATCGATCATATCCATTTCATATTTTACTTTTGCAGGGTCTCCTGACCTGATACCACTCTTAACAGCTTTGAGTTTCCGTTCAAATGATCTTAACTCTTCATTACTTAAATTCTCTATGGCCTTTATTTTGTTTTCCAATTCCAGTGCCCTGGCTTCCAGCGTACTCTTTATAAATCTTTCATAGTTAATATCTACAGAGTTTACAATACCTGTTTTATCAGGATTTTTTTCATCTTTCAGGGTGGGGTACCATGCCTGGATTTTTGAAAAGCCCTCAACAGTATTTCCCTCTTCAAAAGGTATGTTATAAAAGACGTTCATTCTCCATTTACTGCTGCAATCGTATGGAATATGGAGGTCGCTTACAGGAATAGTAAGCTCAATTCCCCAGTTACTGTTTGTTTTAAAGATATCATACTTAATTGCCGGGTCCCAATTTTTATCAGGTTTACCGTGTGAGTCGTATCTCATTTTAGTATGTCTGCCCGTGAAATCCATAGTCATAAAATAGAAATCCTGATGAACAGCATCGCCTTTTTCACTGCTGGGCTGAAAAGTGATCCAAAATGACTTAACCGTTTCAAGAGAAAGGTCTCTGTATATTCCGTCCAGTCCCTGAACCTGTCTTTTCATACCTCCCCCGGCACCGTCGTCACTGCTTTCGCCCATATCTTCAGGAAAGGGATCCGGAGACTCAAGCAGGAGGTAAATATTGTTATTATCATACCCGAACCTGGCCTGTGCTGTTTTATCCTTCAGTAATCCGGTCGTTTTGTTGTCATATTTAAGTTCTATTATTTTACAGTCATTCCAAATATCATCACGCCTGTTGTTCTTCCCTGGAGGGGTTGTCAGCCTTGAAGCAACTGACGAAGGTTTTTCAATATTTTTCAGGCTTGGTATGATATCGGGCCAAAAATCTTCCCTTGGCCAGTAATAGCCAACCATACGCGGGTTCCTTACCTTAATATTCTGAACAACTGAAATTCCTGTCATGGAAGAGCTTATTGTTTTTGTTGCAGCTTTTGCCCTGTTAAATGACAGGTTCCATGTCCAGCCCGGATCCGAGTAAATATCCAGTCCGGAGTAAGGCACAGCCATCTCCACCATATAGCTGTCATTCTCTTTAATTGTCTTTACTATACAGTTTGAATTCCAGTTTGTGAAGAAGTAACCTGTATGATAAGGATCGTAATAAGCATCCCATACTGATCCTTCGGGATTCACTGCTATAGAAAAGGAGTATTCCCTGGCATATTCAACAGAATCAGGAATAACAGGTTTCAGGTTGATCTGTATATAATCGTCTCCATAAAGAGCACTGTCGTTTTTCATAATATTGGCACGCAAAGGGGAGCCGTTATTGATCTTCCAGAACAGATAGATATATTCTTTATCGCTCAATACATTAACCACTACATCATCATCAGGTATCCGTCCCTCTGTTATAAATCTGTTAACTACCTGCGATCTTTTCCAGTCACTCTCTTTCATTTTTCCATCGATAGTTATATCTAACAGATCATCAGGCCTGAACTGCTCCTGATAAAGTTCTTTTCCCGGAGAAGTTTGAACTGATATGTAATTTTTGTGGTAGAAATGTTTGGCAATGACATATTGGATCTTTTCTTTGCCGATCAGGGTGAAGCAAAGAAGCAGTGTCAATGAGATTGCACACAGCAAAATGAGTGGTAATCGTTTCATAATTATTGGTATTAATTGAGATAATATGAATAGAACTAAATACTAATCAATTTTTTATCCGTTCGCTAAAGCGAGCGGCAAGGAATATGGCAATGAACAAGTTACTGCTGTATTAATAAATCCGTTCACTGAAGTGAACGGCAAGGGATAAGGCATTGAACCACTGGCTGCTGCATCGGTGCTTTATCCATTGCCGTCGGCTTTCAGCCGACGGATTGCTGATTTTATCTTACACATTCTCAGGGACTACATAAGGATGACGGTACCTGCGTGTCAGCATTGTGTCGGCTTCAGGATCATTTGCAAATTTTTCATATTCACCCATAAATTTAACCTCTCTTTCCAGCCGGTATGAGATATTTGCAAGCAGTGGCAGGGCAGATGAGTAGAATCCTTCTCTGATATCGCTGTATAGAATATCTTTTTTACCTGAACGGACAGCTTCAATAAAATTTGTAAAGTGGTTACCTTTTTGAGTTGCTTTTATGGTCTTTGATCCTGCGAAGGGAACTTTTTCCCTTCTCCGGAAGGCATTCCAGTTACTGCCATAAATCTCGAGCCACCCTTCGGTTCCGAAGAAAAGGTTACCAACTTCCTGTCCCTCACTGCCTTCATGATTTGTATAGCGTCCTCTTGCCTCAAATTCTATTATTCTGCCATCGCTGTATTTAAAGACAGCATTTTGTGTATTAGGCGTTTCCTGTGATGTCCTGTCATGACCGTATGTCTCTACATCACCATATACCATTGTGCCCGGCGTCTCCTCTCCCGGTCTGGCATCTTCCTTCCTGAATCCGTACAATCCGCCGGTTGAATAAATTGAAACCGGATGTTCATTTTTTTGTAATCCCCATCTTGCTATATCCAGTTGGTGAGGGCCGGTATTGCCGGTGTCGCCGTTACCGGTATCCCAGTACCAGTGCCAGCAGTAATGTCCTCTTTTTTCATTGTAAGCCCTCCATGGAGCAGGTCCCAGCCAGCGGTCATAGTGAAGGGTGGCAGGTGGTTCGCTGTCTTTCGACATACCGTACGAATCTCTTGCTTTAAAACAGAGGGCACGGGCCATGAAAATATCTCCGATACCACCTTCATGAAGAAACTTTATTGCTTCTATAACATTTGCAGACGACCTGTTGTTGAGTCCCACCTGCATGATCCTGTCGTATTTGCGTGCTGCATCGATCATTTTTCGTCCTTCCCATATATTGTGGGAGACAGGTTTTTCAATATAAACATGTTTCCCGGCCTGACAGGCCCAGATTGTTGCCAGGGCATGCCAGTGGTTAGGAGTAACGATTGAAACAGCATCAATATCTTTATCTTCATAGACTTTGAGCATATCCCACTCGGTAACCGGTTTTTGTCCGGTCTTTTCATAAATGGTTTTTGAACGGGATTCGAATAGTTGCTCATCAGCATCACAGATTGTCTTTATTATGACATTATGGCTATCCTTTATATTGCACCAGTTATTTATATGTACAAGTCCCTGGTTACGTATTCCTATAACAGCCAGATTAATACGGTCATTGGAATCGATAATTGAAGCATACGACCGGGCGCTGAACCCCATACCGCCAATTGTAATGCCTGTGGCACCCAATAAGCTGTTTTTTATAAATTCTCTTCTTTCAGTCATTTTGTTTTTTTTAGTAATGATCAAATGTATATAATTTTGATTATAATGCCTGCCTTTAAAAGTAAATTATGGGCTATCGCAGCACTTTTGGCAATCAATAATACATACTGTTAAATTGTGTTAAATAATTATAGCCGGGATTTTGGATAAAATTGAAATTTATATTTTTGAGATCCCGGAAAAACAAACAAAAAAATGGATATAGTTGTCGATAGTATCACTAAATCGTACGGACAGCAGAATGCTGTTGATAATCTGAGTTTCCGTGTCAACACAGGTGAGGTTTTAGGTTTCCTCGGCCCTAATGGCGCCGGTAAGACTACAACTATGAAAGCCATAACGGGCTTTTTATTCCCTGACAAGGGGGATATTTGGGTTGGGGGTATATCGGTTAACAGCAATCCGGGTGAGGTTAAAAAGCATATCGGTTACCTTCCCGAGCATAACCCTCTTTATTACGATATGCCTGTGATCGATTTTCTTGGATTTATTGCCGGACTCCAGGGGGTGAAAAATGAAGATATTGAAAACCGGATTGCAGAGATGGTGCAGGTTTGCGGATTAAAATCAGAAAAGCATAAAAAGATCAGGGAGCTTTCGAAAGGATTCCGGCAACGTGTGGGCCTTGCCCAGGCGCTTATTCATCAACCTGAAGTGCTTATACTTGATGAGCCTACAACAGGCCTCGATCCTAATCAGATCGTCGAGATCCGGGAACTTATAAAAAAGATAGGAAGGGAGAAAACAGTGATTCTGAGTTCACATATACTTGCTGAGGTTGAAGCTACCTGCGACAGGATACTTATTATTCATAACGGAAAGATAGTAGCTAACGGAACGGCAGAGGAACTGAGGAGACAGGCACAGGGTAATGAATTGCTCAGGGTGGAACTTGCTGATGCCGAAAGGAATGAGGCATTCGAGGCATTGAGAGGATTGCCTTCTGTTGAGATGGTTGATTTTTACGGACGGGAAAGTGCATTGTTTGATGTACAATCACGGCCGGGTGAAAAGTCTGCTAAACTGATCTTTGATCTTTGTGTTGAAAAAGGTTGGTATATAAGACAACTTACTCCGGTTGAAACCAGGCTGGAAGATATATTCAGGGAAGTAACAAAAAATTAAACAGATGAAACGAACATGAACTTTTTTAAACAAAAATTTCATAAAAGAAAATGTTTAAAAAAGTTTATGTGAGAACGAAGTGGTTACATTCGTTCTCAAATTTTTAATTAAATTATTTACAAGTAATTATAAAATTTTAAACGAATGAAAAAATTTATATTTTTTATAGCGCTCCTTTTTTCCTGTTTAGTTTCGATTTCGCAGGTCAAAACCGATAATGATTACCTAGATCTTAATAAGCCGGAAAGACTCGAGTTGTTTAAACAACTGGGATTCGGAATGTTTATACACTTTAGCTTCGACAGCCAGCTGGGGATCGTGATCAGCCATTCAATGGCAGGGGCTTCTTCTGATTATCTGGACAGGTTTATCAATGAGCTTCCAAAAACTTTCAATCCAAAAGATTTTTCTCCGGGGGATATTGCTACTTTAGCAAAGCTTGCCGGCATGAAGTATATTGTTTTTACCACCAAACATCATTCAGGATTTTGCATGTGGGACACACAAACTACCGGTTTTAATATCATGAACACTCCTTATGGTAAAGATCTTTTGGCAGAATATGTTGATGCAACCCGCAAAGCCGGACTTGCAGTTGGTTTTTATTATTCACCCGAAGATTTTAACTTTTTGTATAAAAACGGATTACAGGTGCGAAGGCGATTCCCTGTCCCGATACCCGGCAATATAATGAAAAAATATATTGAGCTTGTTGAGCTGCAATGTATTGAACTAATGGCCAGGTTTGGAAACATTGATATCATATTTTTTGACGGGGGTGAAGGCCCTTTACAGGAAAAGTGTAAAGAGGTGGTATGGAATCTTCAGCCGGATGTTATTGTGACAAGAGGGGCAATGCCTACACCGGAACAAACAATATTGGGGGTTGCATCAGATGATCCATGGGAATCGTGCATCACCATGGGTACACAATGGGCATACAAACCAACCAATGAAGTATATAAAACAGGTACGAGGCTCATTGAAATTTTAATAGAAACCCGGGCCAAAGGAGGTAACCTCCTGCTCAATGTAGGACCAAAGCCTGATGGGAGAATACCGGAACAACAAGATGCTCTGTTAAGGGAAATGGCAGCCTGGAATTTTATAAATTATGAATCAGTAGAAGATGTGAAACCATGGATTTTGCCAAATGAAGATAATATATGGTTTACCTGGAAGCCGGAGGAAAGTACCTTATACGCATTTCTCACCGGCATACCGGATTGGCAAAGAGGTAGAAGAAAAGAGTTTGTTCTTAAATCAGCAAAAATAACTAAGGATGCAACAGCTGAAGTGTTGGGACAATCAGGGGAACTAGTTGAATATCAACCTTCAACGGATGCAAAAACCTATATTGAACAGACAGGTGACGGACTGAAAATATCATGTGTAAGAGCTCAAAGGATTTATAATAACCATAGGTGGCCTAATCCGCTGGTGATTAAAATAAAAGGCGTATCTCCGGCACTTGATCCACCGGTAGTCAGGACCAGCAATGCAGAAATTACCGGAAGAGATAAAACTGAAGTTATATTAAATGGAGAGATAATTAAAACAGGAGATATAGAAGACTTAACAGTAGGATTTCAGTTTAGGCTTTTTACCGGAGCAACAGATGAGCTTACTGATTCAGAATGGAACGAGACAAAGACAACCCTGATTTCAGGCGCCGGAAAATTCTCTCTTAAAACAGATTTGTTAAAAAAAGGTAATGAGTATCAGTTCAGGTCAATAGCAAAACATCCTAAAATGACGGTTTATGGCGATATTCTGAGAATAAATTTTTAGTGCATTTGTTATTACTCTTACTCAAAAACGTTAAATTAGCAGCCCTTAAATACCTATTGATACAGCAGGATTAAACAGACCCTGAATGTTTCTTAAATAACATCGGTTAACTCAAAATTCCTGTTCCATGTCGTTTAAATAGGAGTTGTAAAGGCATTTATGATAAATGCATAAAAACGTATTGAAAATTGAATATATGAAACGAGCATGCTTGTGAAATCACCCAAGAGGATGATTGAAACATGTGCGAGTTACATACTATACCTTAAAAACAAACAATTTTAATAGTATGAAACGAGCATGTAAAATATTTACACCCAAGGTGATGATTAAAAATGCGAGTTCTATATGATACCTTTGAGAATAATTAATTTTAATCATATGAAACACCTTAAACTCAAACTTCACTGGCAGATATTAATTGCACTTATTCTCGCTGTTCTTTTTGGATACTTTATACCTCATGGAGTACCATACGTTTCATGGATTGGAGATATTTTTTTAAGATCTTTAAAGATGGTAATTATTCCGCTGATATTCAGCTCGGTTGTAAGCGGTGTTACCAGTATGGGCGAAGGTAAAAATCTTGGAAGGCTTGGCATAAAAACCCTTGGCTATTATATGGCAACCAGCACTTTAGCTATCGTCACCGGACTCATTGTTGTAAACCTGGTTAAACCCGGTGTGGGAGTTGACCTGGGATTCACAAAAACTGTTGAGGGACTTGCAGAACATGCAGGTTCTGTGAAAGACATCTTTTACCGTCTTATTCCTGAAAATGTATTTGAAGTTATGGCAAAGGGGGAGATTTTACCGGTAATCTTTTTTGCTATTTTATTTGGTTACTTTATTACAAGGGTAAAGAATGAATACAAGGACTCTTTATCAAATTTTTTTAACGCAGTCTTTGAAGTGATGATGCAGATAACCCTTTTCATCATTAAGTTCACTCCCCTGGGAATTTTTGGAATTGTTTCGGCAGAAGTTGCGAGGAACTCAGAGCAGCTTGGAGAAATAGCGGGGAGCCTTGCAATTTACAGTCTCTGCGTACTGGCCGGACTCCTTTTTCATGCACTTGTTTCACTTCCCCTTATTGTGCGGGTACTTGGCAAAGCAAAGCCCTTTGCACATCTGAAAAATATGGCAACACCTCTTCTGACAGCTTTCTCGACATCCTCATCCAGCGCTACCCTTCCCTTAACTATGGAAGCACTTGAATATAACAGCGGTGTGTCAAACAAGATCTCAAGCTTCACCCTTCCCCTAGGGGCAACAATTAATATGGATGGTACTGCCTTGTATGAATGTGTTGCTGCCATGTTTATTGCACAGGCTTACGGTGTCGAACTTACATTTATTCAACAGATGCTGGTAGTCCTTACTGCTTTATTGGCATCTATTGGCGCTGCAGGAATTCCAATGGCCGGGCTTGTGATGATCACTGTGGTGCTTACTGCTGTCGGACTTCCATTGGAAGGCATTGGCCTTGTCCTTGCAGTTGACAGGATCCTGGATATGATAAGGACAACAGTAAATGTTTGGAGTGACAGCTGTGGTGCCGTGATCATTGCAAGATCAGAAAATGAAGATACTAATGTAGGAATTTGACAACAATGCTTTTTAAATTTATGCATAAAAAGTTATTTTTACGATCACTTTAACTAATACATATTAACATGAAACCTATTATTATACTGTTCATCATCTCGTTAAGCTTGTTCAGCTGCAAACAGAAAAATGATGATATCCTTTACAGCAGAAAATATATGAAGGAAATAAAACAAGTCCGAAATCAGGCAGCTATGTTCCTGACAAGCAATTTCATTCCGGGTGGTACTTTTGCTGTAGCTAAAGAAGGTAAAATAATCTATTCTGAAGGAATGGGACTTGCATCAAAGGACCTGGAAGTACCGGCAACCCGCAATACCAAATTCAGGATTGGTCAGGTGTCTGAACTCTTTACCTCAACTATTTTTTATAAAATGGCAGAACAAGGTCTCCTTCACCCTGATACTTCAGTTCAGCATTACTATCCTGAATTTCCTGAAAAGCAATTCAGATTACCACTTAAACATCTGCTCTACCACACTTCAGGGATCAAGCCGGCACAAGAAAATGAGCAATATATAAACAGCAATACAACATCTATTCAGAAAGGAATAGAATTCTTTAAAGATGATACTCTTGTGGTATCTCCGGGGTCGTATGAATTTCATACCATCTACAACTATAACCTGCTGGGCGCTGTAATGGAAAAAGTTACCAATAAAAAATTCTCTGAAATTCTCGGGGAGTATATTACCGACACATTGAATCTGGAAAATACATTACCTGATAATCCGTTTGGCACAATTCCCGGGCGTTCAAATTTCTTTGATTATAACATTATGTCTCAAACAGTTAATGCAGTTACCAGGGATTTGAGGTATTGTGTTCCGTCGGAGGGAATTCTTTCAAACGCTGAAGACCTGGTTAAGTTCGGAAATGCCCTTTTGTATTCAGAATTCTTCTCCGGGGATTTGAAAAAGCAGCTTTTTGAGCCATATTTACTAAATGGAAAAGTCCCCACACAAATGTCAAATGGATGGTTCA
>Ga0334898_1004623_pt1 | contig 10050 bp, 13 predicted proteins | sample GraSluR3_MG_10_FD_207228 | JGI IMG/M metagenome (GOLD analysis project Ga0334898, IMG submission 207228) | Sludge microbial communities from methane-producing bioreactor in Wageningen University, Netherlands - Granular Sludge_3_08-R3 | ecosystem: Engineered > Bioreactor > Anaerobic >... | reverse complement strand
CGCTCCTCACGTTGTGATCTGGCAAGGTATTTTTTTGTAACTGTTTTCGGCTTACGTTCTGATTTTGCCATATTTGTTGGCCTGTCTATCTATTATTTTAGATCTGGTAATAGCTAATTGTTTGTAAATGGCAGCAGTGCAATATGCCGGGCGTTTTTAATCGCGTTAGCAATTACGCGTTGATGCTTGGCACAGGTGCCGGTCTGCCGTCGAGGTCGGATTTTTCCGGTTTCGTCAATATATCGACGGAGTAAATCTGCATTCTTATAATCAATAACAATTGATTTATCGGTGCAGAATTGACATACTTTTGAACGTGAATAGTAACGGTTACCTTGATATTCACTCATGATTTTCTCCTATAGATCCATTTGAAGAGCTAAAAAGGATAGGCTTCAAATCCTTCAGAGTCTTCCATTTTTTCACTGTTGGTTTTATCGTTCAATAACAAAATTTCTCGGGCGACGATCTCGATGCTCTTATGTGTAGCGCCTTCATTATCCTGCCATGAACGGGTCTGCAAACGGCCTTCAACATATACCAAACTGCCTTTGGATAAGAATTGTTTGGCAATTTCTGCGAGGTCTCCCCAGGCAATGATATTGAACCATTCGGTTTCTCGATGCTTTTCACCATCGGATGTTATCCAGGTGCGGTCACAAGCCACAGAAAAACTCGAAACTGATTTACCGCTAGGGGTAAAACGCATCTCGGGATCTCTCCCAAGATAGCCTATGACCATGACTTTATTTAAACCACGAGCCATGAGAACCTCGCTTTCTCATTTTATGCTCAATTAGGCATCTTTTTTAACGAGCATATACCGGATAATCGGTTCGACATAGCGCAGCGTTTGTTTGAGTTCAGTACCAAATTCAGGTGCGAATGTGGTTTCCATGTACACATAGTAACCTTCGCGGAAACCCTGGATCTCATAGGCTAATGACTTGGCGCCCCAAAGGTCCATTTTATTGATCTCACCGCCATTGCCAGTGATCAGTTCTTTGACACGGTCAATCACACCCTGCGTGCCTTCTTCATCCAGATCAGGCTGGACGATTAAAATTAATTCATACTGTCGCATTTGGATTCTCCTTTCCTTGGGTCTACTACCCTTTGCTATCGTAGATAGCTGAGCAGCGGAAAGAAACCGGATTTTGAATTTGGCTTCTTTTTTCTGTCCTGAATATCACCTATCCAGAACAGCGATAAAGTATACTCGAGATTATTGACGAGTGCAAGCAAGAGAATTTGCTTATCTCTTATCCTCATCAATCAGAATTTGTGATAAAACGACCGATACAATGCTCACAATAACAGACCCTAGAAGGGCGGCTCCAAAATTATCCACATAAAAACCAACGCCCAGCCAGTTGCGGGCAATATTTGAAGCGAGCATGAACGTTCCGGCATTGATGATGAAAACAAACAGACCCAGAGTGATGATGATAAACCCGCAGGATAACATTTTCAGGATCGGGCGGACGATGGCATTTACCAGCCCGAGTACAAGTGCCATCACTGAAAACGCAATCCATGCGTCTCCCTCAACCGCAATCCCAGGAACAATGAGAACAGCAACATAGAGTGAGACGGCAATAATGAGCCAGCGAAGAATGAGTTTCATAGTATTTATTTCCTTTCCAAATTTCTTTCTTTTTGTAATTATTAATGATTATACCAAAAAAACCGAAGCCTCCTTCGGTTTTTGTAGATAAAAATTGATGTACAGCGCCCCTGACAGGACTCGAACCTGTAACCGTTGGATTAGAAGTCCAGTGCTCTGTCCAATTGAGCTACAGGGGCAGATTACAAAACAGATTATATCACAGCCATCATTCAATAATCGGACGGATACCCTGATAAACACGAGGGCCGGAGAATGTACGGAGTATAGTTGTTGGCTGCTTATTAAGAGCTGCGCCTAATTCATTGGATGAAAGAGGTTTATTTCCATTTGAGAGGAAAGTTCGAAAAACTGAATCAACAAGTGCCATCCGGCTGGTCAGGAATTCTTCCTGTTTGGCGCAATGGCTGATCAGGACATGCTGAAGCCCATCTACCTGCGTGACTTCGGCGGTTTCAGGATCTACCCAATCGATGGTCTCATCGTTATTCAAGCTCTCAAACATTTCCTGGTGTTCATCGCATAGGAAACTTCGTAAATAAACCCGCCAATCCCGGTCGTGGTTTTTCCACCAATCGAAATCAATCCTGAAGGGCGTGTCCAGTTTGGGTTTGACAAGGCTGTTCCGTTTTGAATTCATGACGTCCTTTCCTTATGCATCTTCACCCAAACGGTAGTAAAGGTCACCGACAGAATGGAAAGCCGGATTTGTTTCGAGGGTACTAAAAATCGCACCGGGTGGGCAGCGGTGAATGCAATTTACCGCTGCATAAAGCTCAATCGCATGGACATGCCCCTGAGGATTCAATTTCGCAAGTTCCTTCATTGTGTCAAGCATCACCTTTTCAATCGGACGGGGATGGTTTGCCCGCTTCTGCCATAGCTCGTCCAGGACCTCAGTGGAAGGAACCATAATCGCCATCCGCTCATTAAAATCTGCTGCGATGGTCTGTTTTAATAAGGCAAACACGATGCCGCCATCGGTGCCGATCAGCAGGGTTCGAATCCACTCACGATTCGTTCGTTTCCTTTCTGCCTCAATCAGGACTTCGCCAGGCTGTTTCCCGGGTTTTATTCGGATCAGACTGCCGGGCATTAATTCTTTTTCCTCGTACCACTCTCTGAGGCCATAGACATAGTTGAACGGGCGGACTACCCAGGCAGAGATCTCTTCACCTTCCTCATCTATGAGGGTGAACTTTACCCGTGGCGTTTCAATGGCCGTGGGGAAGAAAGGCCGGGTAAATTGGGTGAGTGGAATACTGCCAACACGCCAGTGCGGATAATTGAGTGCTACCGTAACTTCTTTTCCAGCATCTCGTTTCGTAAAGCTGGGGTCAGGTTCAACAAGTTCATCATCAATTCTTTGTTCAGCAAATAACATATCCTCGGTCAGTGCCGAACGATCGTATTCATCGGGATGGTAGATCAGTTGGAGAGGTTTCTCCCTGACTGGAACTGGTTCCAACCGGTTGAGGAACCACTTTACAATCCCCCGAGGACCGACCTCATCGAATCGAGGGTCCTCCTGGAGTGCGTAATTCAGCGAGAATTGAACCAGCTCTGGGGGGTCATCTGTTCCAATCTCGATTTGTTCAAGCAAGCTCTCAACAGGAAGCGGTCCGCCCTCGTGCATATCGAGAAGCGCTTCAGCAAGATTTAGGTGTCCGATGTTGAATTCGATCAGAAGAGATTTTGGGAACCATTCCGCGCCAATCCGCACGAGGTCTTTATTCTCCTCCAACTTATCATCCAGTTTTTCCGTGATCAATTCACCAAATCTGCTGATCGCCTCTTGCTCATCTTCAACGCTGGAGTCTTCAGTCCGAGATGCTATTTGATTGAGTTTGTGATCATCAATCCCGGATGCGAATTGTTTGGATTGACCATTTTCAAGGGTAACAGATATTACTTTTAGTTCCGCAAGTTGAGGGTTATTGCCATCCCTAATATCCGTGACATCGCCGCTGATCCAGTTCATGGCAGGAAATTGAATTTTATCCCCGACTTTGTATTCATTCCCTGGTAAGTAAATATCCCCGTTTGTTTGCTGTTTCTTCTGTAGATTCTGTTTTTCAGTTTGGATCCGCTCCCTGATTAAAGCTTCAGCCAACACAGAAGAGGGGAGGGGCGTTTCTTTTTCAAGAAGAAAAGAATATAGAAACTCGATGTCTTTTTGGTCGATCTCTATTGTTTCCCAATAGGAGTCACTTAAGTCAATTTCGAAAAAAACCATGGTCTTGCCTCAACTAATGTTCCTTCACTTATCTAATGTCATGTTTGCGATCTCAGATTATACCTCACTATTCAAAATTCCATTTGATGATATTATTGGTCTGATGTCCAATGATAATCGTTGGCATAATCAAAACTCACTACAGCAGCTCGACCCACTGGATGGATCATGATAAACATTCTGACAGACTCCACGGCTGATCTTTCACCAAACCTCCTAAAACAGCACCGAATTGAAACCATCCCCATGGTTATCCAGCTCGATGGACAAACCTATAAGGACGGGTCGGAAATCAATCCTGAGATGCTCTTTGAGGAAGTCAGACGGACTGGCCGTTACCCAACCACCTCTGCGCCATCACCAGGTGACTTTGTCAGGTTTTTTGACCGTAAGGGTCCGTCAATTTATCTCGGAGTATCCAGTAAACTTTCTACCACATTTCGTAATGCGCAGCTTGCAGCAAAAGAAATGGGTTATCAGGCATTGGATCTGATTGATTCTCTCAGTTTTTCGACAGGCTACGGTCAGGTCGCATTGAAAGCAGCTGAGTGGCGGGATGCGGGGATGGGTTTTTACGAGTTAGGACAAAGAATCAGAGAATTAATCACCCGGACACGGGGGATATTCATTCTCGATACATTGGATTATCTCTATCATGGCGGTCGTTGTTCATCAATTGAAAATTTCTTTGCCAGCGTTTTGAAAATCTATCCATTTCTCAATGTCCGCCAGGATGGCACGCTGGGTATTCTTCAGAAAGTCCGTGGCTCCCGATTCAAGGCAGTCAATGCATTGCTGAATCACTTCAAAGAGCAATTAACAACTGTAAATATCAGTCGGATCATCATTACCCATCTGAACTGCGAGGATGAAGCAAATTATTTACTCGAACAAATAAAAGCGGTGGGCAGACCCATCGAAATACTTACAGCCCAGGTGGGATGTGTTCTCGCAACGCACTCAGGCCCAAAGCCTTTAGGAATTGCCTATACCATTGACTGAATGCAACGGCAACAGGTCTTGCATGGGAGAGGTTGCTTATTATGTTTAGGTTCATTCGTTCACGATTGACCAGTATTAAACATGCCATAATCGGCTGGTGGCACGTCATCCGTACCCAGCAGAATGCCTGGATTCATGCCATTGCGACGATTCTGACCTTGCTGATGGCGATCTGGCTGAAATTATCAACCTGGGATTGGGCGGTGCTGATCCTGACAATAGCCATGGTATGGACAGCCGAATTCCTGAATACAGCCCTTGAGATCGTTGTGGACCTTGCAAGCCCGGAGTTACACCCTCTTGCACGGGTTGGAAAAGATGTGGGCGCCGCAGGAGTTCTGGTCGCTGCTGCTTCAGCGGTTGTCATCGGTATCCTGATCCTGGGACCACCGCTGTGGCATAAACTTCAGACGGTATTCGAGTTGGTTGGATTGTTCTAAAAATATTAATAGGAATATAACAATAATTGTCTTAATTTATACGCAAAGTTAATAAAGACCGATGATACTATGTTATACTGCTGACATTAACCAATCTGAGGAGAAAACGAACATGATAAATGAACCGATAAAAGTAACGGATGCAGCTTTCGAAAAAACTGTTTTGGAATCATCCCTTCCCGTCATTGTTGATTTCTGGGCACCCTGGTGCGGACCCTGTAAAATGGTTGCACCGATCCTCGATAAACTGGCTGAGGAATACGCTGGAAAAATGCTGGTGGCCAAGGTGAATACTGATGAGGATTCTGAATGGGCAATGAAATACGGCGTCCAGGGTATCCCCACCATGCTACTGATCTACGACGGCAAAATCATCAACCGACAGGTCGGCGCATTACCGGAGCCTATGCTGCGTGAGATCATCAGTGATTTTCTTGATATCGTCAAAGACCATGAAGTTTCTGGTTAAAAGAACTGAATAAGGATCAAAAAAGCGCTAAAATTAGCGCTTTTTTTGATCCTTCATCCATTGATACGTCTAATCTTCGCCCCCAGTTTTTGAAGTTTTACATCAACCTGTTGATAGCCGCGATCAATTTGGCTGACATTACGAATGCTGCTTTCACCCTTTGCGGATAATGCCGCCAAAACGAGCGCCATGCCAGCCCGGATATCAGGGCTTTCAAGGTGTTCTGCACTCAGCTCAGTCGGCCCCTGAACGATACACCGATGCGGGTCACAAAGGACAATATGAGCCCCCATGCCAACGAGTTTATCCGTGAAGTACATCCGAGAGGGATACATCCAGTCGTGGAAGAGGATACTCCCTTGCGATTGGGTTGCAATCACAATAGCGATGCTCATCAGGTCAGTAGGGAAGGATGGCCAGGGCATCACCGAGATTTCAGGGATAGCATTGCCCAGATCGGGTTCGATGCACAACCTCTGGTCCTTCGGTACGATGATATCATCTCCAACACAATCCCAGGTAACACCGAGCCTGTTCATCACCAGATGGATCATGTCCAGGTGTTTGACACCCGCGTTTTTGATCCGAATTGAGCCATTTGTCACAACAGCAGCCCCGATATAACTGACAACCTCAAGATAATCCGGGCCGATTGCAAACTCCCCCCCGTTCAACCGTTCAACACCTGTGATGCGAAGTGTGTTAGAGCCAATATTTTCTATCTTTGCACCTAAGAGGTTTAGGAATTGGCAGAGTTCCTGGACGTGCGGTTCGCTGGCCGCGTTCCGCAGGACAGTCACGCCATCGGCCAGAACACTGGCCATAATGGCGTTTTCAGTCCCGGTGACTGATGCCTCATCCATCAGGATTTTTGACCCGGTCAGTTTCTTTGCCTTGAAATAAAACTGGTTGTTGGCATATTCCGCACAGGCACCCAGACTGGAGAAGGCTAACATATGCGTGTCTACCCTTCGGCGACCAATCACATCGCCGCCGGGGGGAGGGAGAATAAATTCACCAACCCTGCTGAGAAGCGGCCCTGCCAGCAATATGGACGCCCTGATCCCTCTGCAAAGGTCAGGGTCGAGGTCAGCTGGTCTAATTTCTTCTGCATTCAGCCGTAATGTTGTTTCATCAAGGTATTCAATTTTTACATTCAAACTCTGTAAGAGATGGACCATGGTCCGTACGTCGAGAATATCCGGGACATTGTGCAGGGTGATGGTTTCGTCAGTAAGCAAACAGGCAGCCAGGATTGGAAGTGCCGCATTCTTATTCCCGGATGGTGTAACCTCGCCGTGGAGGGGGATTCTGCCTTCGATGATGAATTTTTCCATAGGTGCTCCAGTTACTCCTGTAGTTTTGCTGAATTATAATGGACGCATGAGTGCATACCGTTACCTTCATGCCATGCTCCTGAGCATCGGATTGACCGCAGTCAGTTCAATTGTGAGCACGATGCTCATCCTAACCACACAAGAAGTTTATCATATCCGGATGAGCTCAGGACGTAAAGGTTTCTTATCTTCGTTTTTCATCCTTGAAACCTTTGCTTTTAGCAGCATTTTTATGCTTTCGAAAGATCCAATCATGATAGGGCGATGGATACTTGCGATTTTAATCATGTCCATCCTGGCCAAGGTTGACCACAGAATTGGACGAATATCCATTGTTTTTCCTGCAATAAGCTTGATTATGGTTGGCTTTTTTTATTTGCTATCCAATTCACATGGAACGCATTTTTTAGGGGGAGTTGTAAACATGATGATCGGATGTGGTATTTATTTCTCAGGCAGAATGTATGCACATTATAAGTTAGGTGGATCAGAAGTTAACCAGGTGTTTGGGTTTGGAGATATTTATGGGCTGGGAACCATGGGTTTCTTCATTGGATTTCCAATGGCGATCTATGCATTAATCTTTGTGTTAATTCTGGCCACTCTTGGGGCTGGCATTGGTGCGATTATTCAGAAAACCGGCTTTCTGTCACGAAAGATCAGATTAGGTTCTTATTTCTTTTTATCAACGCTCTGTTTCTTACTTATCGAAGCTATCCAAATGAGTATGTGAGAGGTCAATCAGACAAACTTTTGAAAGTTTCCATCAAATGCGGTTTTTAGTCGTCCGGCTGTTTGGATAAACAGGTCATGGTCTTTCCAGGTCTTTTCAGGATAAAGGAGCTCAGTGGGGACGCCATTGATTGAGTCGGGTACCTGCAGATCGAATATTGAGTCCGAATGAAATTCCCCACTTTTGTACTCATTGTTTAAAATCCAGTTGACCATTCTCCGCGTGTGGGGCAGGGGGATCCTGTGCCCTTGATTAAATCCCCCACCGGTCCAACCTGTGTTGATTAACCACACCTGACTTTGATGCTGATTAATCTTTTCTTTCAGGAGCTGCGCATATATCTTAGGTTTGAGAGGAAGGAAAGGTTCTCCAAAGCAGGTTGAAAATGTTGCTTCCGGCTGCCCGCCAAGCCCGCGTTCGGTGCCTGCGACTTTAGACGTGTATCCGGACAGGAAATAGTAACTTACTTCATCTGAATTAAGTTTGGCGACAGGAGGCAATACGCCAAAAGCATCTGCGGAAAGAAAGAAAATATGGGTTGGATGATCAGCCACGCCGGTTGGAATGGTATTCGCTACCCGGGAAAGCGGATAAGCTGCTCGGGTATTTTCTGTAATTGTGCCATCGTTGAAATCCGGCTGATGGGTCTTTGGAGATATTACAACATTTTCAAGAATTGAACCATACTGGTTTGACGCTTTCCAGATAACCGGTTCCAGGTCGGGGTCAAGTCGAATGACTTTTGCATAACATCCCCCCTCAAAATTAAAAATGCCATTTGAACCCCAGCCATGTTCATCATCGCCAACCAATTTGCGGTCCATTGTTGATGATAAGGTCGTCTTTCCAGTCCCTGACAGACCGAAAAAGAGAGCAACGTCCCCTTTTTCTCCAACATTTGCAGAACAGTGCATCGGTAATACATTTGATTCCGGGAGGAGTGCATTCATAATGGTGAAAGCGGATTTTTTTATTTCGCCCATATATTTTGATGCTGCAATGAGGACCGTTCTCTCCTCCAGATCGATACAAATCGCTGCATTTGAAGCGACCTGATCTATTTCAGGATGGGTATAGAAATCAGGTGCTACCAGGATTGTGATATCCGGTGCTTCGTGGTGATTAGACCCGGTGTAAATAAAAAGGTTCTGGGCAGCCAATGCCTGCCAGGCAAATTCGGTCACAACCCGCACTTTAAGTTGGTAATCGGCGTCGGCACCAATAAAACAATCGATAATGTACAAAGGCCGATTGTTTAAATATGCAGCTATCCGATTTTTCAAATGGGTAAACACTTCGGGAGAAATTGATTTATTTACATCTCCCCACCAAAGGTCGGTGCGTTTTCCATAATCAACGATATATTTGTCTTTGGGCGATCTACCTGTGTAAGGGGTGGTGATCACGCCGAGAGCGCCTTTATGGGTGAGTTGCCCCTCATCATTTTTTATGGCTTCGGAGATAAGGTATGACCTGTCAGGATTGACCAGAATTGACAATTGATGGACAATGCCAAGTGATTCAAGCCAACCACGCAATTTCTGAGACATGGATAAGGTATTCCTCCTTAAAGATCATGTCGACACGAATTTCGTATAGTTGTTAGTGTGCTGACAATCCTGTAAACCAGTATTTTACGACTTCCAAAGCCGGTTTGCCATTGATTGATGAAGAGCCATCCTGTAATTCTGTTATCGGGTCATAACCTCTGATTGAAATCCCGCTGAGCCACTCCCGGCCCGCTGCGACAGGGAGGATAGCATTGTAAATCAGGGCCTGCTCATGAAGATCGACTGGGTAATCTCCGACTTCCTCTGACAGGAACAGCCCATCGTTTGTGCAGTTAGGGTCAACAAGCAGGCATCCCTCTGTTGCTCCTGAAACAGATGGATAGGCAAATGCTAGCGTGATCGGTTTCAATGTTGTCTGATAGACATCATAAACCTGCGTATCCACAACTTCAGCAAAAACCGCCTGGATGATCTCAAAACTGCTTCCTTCACCCCAATTTAAAGGGGCATCAACCGTGATGTAGATCTCATCGAACAGGTCAATAAAATCAGGAATGGGATCCATACTGATCTGAGCATTTGAAGCCCAAACAAGCTCCCCTTGATAAGTTAATCGGACTTCGGAAATCAGTTGCCGCCAGAGACCATCAATATTATCTGGCACATCGCTTTCTGTCCCATCGGCATAAAGACCA
>Ga0334898_1004622_pt1 | contig 10062 bp, 6 predicted proteins | sample GraSluR3_MG_10_FD_207228 | JGI IMG/M metagenome (GOLD analysis project Ga0334898, IMG submission 207228) | Sludge microbial communities from methane-producing bioreactor in Wageningen University, Netherlands - Granular Sludge_3_08-R3 | ecosystem: Engineered > Bioreactor > Anaerobic > Unclassified... | reverse complement strand
GTCGAACCCGGTGAGGTCGTGCAGGGCAATCGTTGCTTTTTTACCTGTTATATTGACTTTCCCGGCATTTTGCCACAGCCATTCGTTGCCCGAGGCACCTAAAATCTGGCCCGTGTTTTTTCCATCGACCAGCAACTGAAATTTCCCCGGACCCTCCCCATCATACCAGGGAGAGGTCCAGTTGAACGTGCGGACAAAAATGGTGTATTCACCGGTGGAAGGAAATTCAACCGTTGTTTCAGCGTCGTTAACCGGAACACCCATTCCGTGCGCCAACAAATAAGGTGACCCCATCAAATCCATAAATTGCTGATCGACCACCCAGCCGCCTTTGGTTTGGAAACTTTCGGCTTCGAGAAAAACATTATTTGCAATTGACTGCAGAAGCGTCGTTACCAGTAATAAAGCTGTGATAATTAGTTTTTTCATGATTCTATTTTTAAATTTATATTTCCACTTTCCAATTATTTGTTTTTCGTATCGATGCCTTAATTATTTTATTTATACCAGTTTTCACCAATTCCTTTTTCCATCAAACCTTTTAGTTCATCCAAATGGTTTTGATAGACTCCTCTGGGAGTTGTGTTGTTTTTTTTCGCCAAAGATGCAGCCATTCCAACCACTTCACCCATCATACCTGTTGTGCGCATAACACGCACCGTACCCAACGCAACATGTGTTACACTGATATTCCGTCCGGCCATAAACAAATTATTAATATTTCTGGAATATAAACACCGGTATGGAACTGCGTAAGGTTCTATTTTAACATGCCTTGCTTCTGAAAGAAACGGCTCTTCGTTAAAACCTTTCAGGGCAACCGGATAATGAAGGTCGATGGTCCAGGTTGTAGTAAAACTGGCATCGGGGTATTCTACCTGTTTTAAAAGATCTTGTTCTTTTAAAATTACATCGCCAAGAAGCCTGCGGGATTCGCGTTTTCCGCCGATGTAAGCCACCCATTTTAGTTGATAATCGTTGTATTTTTCCTTCTCTTTGCTTTCGTTTTTGAGGTAAGACCAGTTTCCAAAAACAGCACGAATACCGTAGTCTCTTATGTACTCAATATCTTCAACCTGATCCCAGTAGAATCCGGTTTCCCAGTCCCAGTCGCCTCGCGTGAGGTGCCGGGCGGTTTCTTCGGTAAACTCAACGGCCCAGGGGCATTTGGGAAACGAAGAAGGTTTGTCCAGCTTTTCGGCAAACCACTGCACCGAAGTTCCCATTACCAAATCGTCTGCATTTTCCGGTGCGCTGGGTTCTCCGGTTTCTGCCCGGCTTTCTCTTCCCATTCTGAAATCAGCTCCGGCTAAAAATCCAAGATTGCCGTCGCCGGTGCAATCGGCAAAAAGTTGTCCTTTAAATTTTATTTCTCTGCCGGTGACAATATTTTTTCCTGTAACAGAAATGATTTTGTCTCCTGATTTTTCAGCCTCAAAAACATGCGTATTCAGAAACAATTCAATATTCTCCTCTGCCTCAACCATCCGCTGTTTTTTATCGTCGCCATAGTTGCTCTGAGGACCGGCATTGTGAATTTTCTTTTCCGGATTCTTTTCAATCACCTCTAAAATTTTTTTGCTTCGTTCAGATTCCGGATCACGTTTGGCTTCCCAAAGAGTCCAGTGCCCGACAGAGCCGATTTCATCAACCAGCTTTCCAAGGTTGGGATAGGGTTGTTGAAAAATGAGTCCCGAAAGTCCTACTCGTACTTCGGAACTGTTGTTGCCACCAAGTACCGGCCGGTTTTGGATGAGCGCCACTTTGCATCCCAGTCTGGCGGCACTAATTGCTGAAGTTATTCCGGCCATTCCGCCGCCCACTACCACCAAATCAAAATCGCCGGCCAGTTGCGGTTGCTCGGGAAGATTCAAATGTGCAGCACGGAAATCTGCCAGCGTGTCATTTTCATTGGGCGGAATGAATTCCGTGTCTTTTGCCAGGATAATGGCATCGCAGCGGCCATTGAACCCGGTCAAATCATGCAGTCCGATTTCAACCTGCCCTTTGGTTAGTTGAATTGTACCACCGTCTTGCCAGTGCCATTCTGCACCTTCTGTTCCGAATGTTGTTTTCAGGGGTTGTTGCTTAAATAATAACTGGAATTTTCCCGGTGTTCCGGGAACACCCCATGGGGCAACCCAATTGCGCGTGCGTACCCACACCCGGTATTCTCCCGTTTCGGGGACTCTAATCTGCGTCGTCGCATTTTCAACCGGAACTCCCAATCCATGTGCCATCATATAAGGCGATCCCATTTGATCCATACTTTGCTGATCGATTACCCAGCCACCCCTGTTCTCAAAGCTTTCGGCTTCAATAAAAATTATTTGGGCAGAAAGGGATATTATTCCCCAAAGAATCAGTAACATTGTCGTTAGTACTTTATTTTTTATAGCATTCATTTCTTCCCCCAATAAATGATTCTTTACAAACCTAACTTTTTCTTCCATAAATCAAGCACTTCTTCATTTGACGGGTTTCCCGACAATCCGTTGTCTTTGTACCATTTTCTCAAACCTGCTCTTTTCCCCGCAATCATTTCTTCAAGGTCGGGTTGGTCCGGATCTTCAAAATGGTCGTTCGTTTCTGCCTGCCAGGTTTTAAGCATTTTATCGAAATCAGCGACGAGTTCAGGATTTGTATCTGCCAGGTTATTCAACTGAAACGGATCTTGTTTCACTGCATACAGTTCAAATTCAGGTTTTCTGGCTGCCATAAAATACGTTTGTTCCTCAGTCAACAGGTCTTTCTCATGCAGCACTTCCAACAACGTATAAACCGGATACGATCTTTTTTTGTAGGATGAGAGTTGCATCCAGGGAACTTCCGGCATAAAGTTTTTTATGAACAAATAATCGTCCGTTCGTATTGCCCTCATTTTGTCAATGGCGTCTCCCATTCTTGAGCGGCTTGCAAAAATATGTTCTCTGTCAATTTCAGAAAGAACATTCAGGCCGTGCATGTAACCCGGAACCTCCATTCCGGCGAGTTCGAGCATCGTTGGTGCAAGGTCAACAAGGCTGACCAGTTCTTTAACCACCCCTTTTTGTTGATTTTTATTGAACCGTACAATTATAAGTGGTACTTTTAATCCTTCATCGTAAGGAAACTGCTTCCCTCTCACATGCGGTCTCCCGTGATCACCAAAGAAAACAACGATGGTATTGTCGAGCAAACCATTTGATTCCAGCCATTTCATCTGTTCTCCTACCCAATCGTCGAGATGCTGCACATCCTCCATGTAATCCGCCCAGTCACGGCGGGTAATTTCATGGTCGGGGTAACACGGAGGTATTTCAATTTTTGCCGGATCAACCGGACGCAAAGTATCGCGGGTGAACGGACGGTGTGTATGGTGTGTTTGCAGTACCAGGAAAAAGGGTTGCTGCTCTTTTCTTTCCTCCCAATCCCTGTCTTTTATTGCATCGCCTTCATACTTAAAGTTGAAATGGGTTTTTCCGTGGTAGTCCACAAAATAACCGGCTTCATAAAAGATATCGGGCAGAGTTTTAATGCCCTCAGGAAGCGGGAGTTTGTTTTTTTCCATGGTGTCGTGATAATCCGACGCAATAGTAGTCTGGTAAACACCGGTAAAAAAGGCTGATCGTGAAGGGGAACATACCGGACAGGAAGCAAAGGCATTTTCAAACCGGATGCCCTGATCTGCCAGGTTATCGATATTCGGCGTTTTTACCAAAGGATGGCCGTAGCATCCGAGGTCGGGCGAAAGGTCTTCGGCAATCAGCCAAACGATGTTGGTTTTTTCAACAGATTTCCCATTACATACAACAACCATTATAAAGTATGTGACCAATATAATGGGAAACGATTTGCATCTGATGGAAAATCTGTTATTTTTCATATTTAATTCTTTTTGAACTATTTATAATTTAACCACGCAGTAGCTGAACAGTTTTTGTCAGCCACAAAACGAATCCAACGTGCCTGGAAGTTTTCAGGAAACCGGTAAGTAAATTTCTCATCCGGGTTTACGGTAACTTCTTTGAAAAGCATCCACGGGCCATGGCCGACGGGTTCCACTTCTATTTTAAAGGTAACAGGTTCAGAAGAATCGTGCGAGATTTCCAAAGAGCGTTCGTCATAAAATCCGATTAAAAAGGGATCTGACTGTTCACCGGATTTCACTACCGAGTTTTTCCACGGACCGCCGTGCCCAACCGGTTTGCCCAGTTCCCATAAATCGTCGATGGCGCCAGCCCAAACGGCTGCCTGTCCGTCATCAGAGCGCACTATATGTTCTCCGGCGTTCGCTTCCGGGTCAATCCCCGTCATTATTAGCAGACCCCTGTATGAGGCGTGATCATGAATTCGAAAATTATGCGAAGAAACAGGTCTGATTTTGGCAAATCCGTCAGCATTTTCAGCGGGCAATTCATAGAAAGTTCCAGTTGCATGAAAAAGATCACGTTCGGTAGCTACCTCCCGGCATATACGCAGTTGAGCTGCATCGGTGGGTTGTTTGTACGCATCAGCTCCCAACGGCAACCGCCACCTGCGGTTTTTGTCGTCGATAATCAGTACCGATGATTCCTCGATTTCGATTACATTTTCAGGAATGGCAAATTTTTCTTTGATGAACGTGTTGGTTTCCGGGTCGTCTTTTTTTACCAGGTTTAATTGCGCATCCAATTCGTAATACCCGGTTTCCGATTGTTGTCCGTTTTCAAATTTAACGGACGAAATTCCCAGCGCCCTTCTGTCGTCGCCCAATCCGTAAAGCAATCCACCAAATGAGCTGTTACCAGAAATTTCCGCCAGTCCCTGAAATTTGGAAGATGGCGATGTTTGCCGGTTTTCGTCTCCGGAATAATTGAAGCTTACCGTTGCAGTGGTTTGTGAATCTGTTTTAACACGAATCCATTCACCGGTTTCATTTTCGGAGAATTCAATATTGGCGGAAGCTCCGGCTACAAGCGCTACCGTTTTCAGGGTTTCCCAGATTTGATTACCGGATTTATCCACTTCGAATATGAAAGACACGGCATTGCTGCTACTGTTATGAATCCATGCTGAACGGTTTGGCCAGCCAGCAAACAAAAAAGGTTCGGAATATTCACCGGCAGCAATTTCCTCTTCGAGCCAAACAGAACCTGATGCTGTTTTTGGTCCCAACTGGTCGGGTTTTTCAAATGAAGTAAACCACAGGTTTGAGTTGGATTGACCGGGACCTTCGATTCCTCCCTTGTGTTTTCTTTTATTCAGAAATTCACGATGGGCAGAATCGTCGCAGCCGAAAACCAATTGATCGTTCCACCGTGTAAAATCGCCAATTACTTTCAGGTAGGCTGACCGGGGACGAACTCCTGCTGAATGTTCTGCTGTAAACTTTTCGGGGAAACGCCAGAACATGCCGTGCATGGTCATCAGGTAATTGGGATTTCCATCGGTGCCAACGTCTCGGATTCGTGGCCATTCGGTATTCCAGCCATGTGCGCCGTCGTAACTGTGACTTGCTTTGGGTAACCTGAAAAAGTCCCAGCCGGTTGCCGGGTTTCGCACTGCAAGCAGAACAGATTTATGGTCCCAGCCGGTAGCCCAAATCGGGTCGGTGTCAGGATTCGCATTTCCGTAAATTCCTCCAGGTCCGGTGACTTCAACAAACTGATTGCGGCGAACAAGTTTCCAGTCTTTCCCGTCCCACTCAAAAAGACCACCTGCTTCAATATCGAAATGTTCAAGGGCAGCCTGACCGGTTTCGCCATTATTGGAATAAACCATCACACCCTGACCAGAATACAATCCTTTTCCGTGTGCTCCGGGAAGCAATTCTGCTTCCTGCGCCATTTGTCCTGTTTTTCTTGTTACGTTTCCATCCAAAAACAACGTGTCCACATCCAGCGAATTTACATTCACTTCATAAAATCCTTCCTCCATGGTCCCGTAATAAATTTTATTTGCCGGGTCGGAGAGGTGGCGGGCGTTTCCGGTGTGGCGACCCGGCATATCTTCATAAGAAATCACTTTTACATTCCGGTTGGCATCGATGGCATACGGGCCAATAAACAGTTGATTGCTCTCCTCGTGAATCATCCGGTTGGCAGGTGTTCCGCCAATACTTTCCGGTCGGACAATCTGTTCCAGTTCCGGTGTAATTTCATACAACTTATCGGAAGAACCAAATGGGAGATGGGGACCGTATGTGATGACCCACAATTTGTCTGCCCATGGAACAACCGCTCCGGTGCCGCATTCGCCTTCGTTGTTGTAGTAGGCAAGGTGCGGGTAGATGCCGCTTACCTGGCGGGGTTGTTCTGTCTCTTTCTGTGCAGAATTACAGGAAATAAGAAAGATAAAAACAAAAAGTGAAAAGATTTGAATTTTCATTATAGTTGTTTTTTATGGTTATTATTTATTTAGTATTTCACGTTTGTGCCGATTTATTTCTTGTTCTATAGTATTAAAAAGTTTCTGTTTGTTTTTGTCTAAAACTAAATTATTCATTCTCAAGGATCTCATATGTTTTTTAATTATAAATGACGATTGCTGTTGCTGAACAATTTTGATTTACAGACAAACGCATCCAATGTGCACTGTAAGCATCAGGAAATTCGTAATGGACATACTCACCGGGTTTTATGGAAATGGTATTGTAAGTTTGAAAATCACCATTGCCCATAAAGTCAGTTTGAATGGTAAATTCAACGGTCTCATTTGAATCATGATAAAGATGGACCGATTTTTTATCGAAACCGGTCATCAGGTAAGGATCGGAAACTTCATTTTCAGTCACCTCCGTTTGGTACCAAACTCCCCCGAAACCTGTGGGTTTACCAAAATTCCAAAGGTCATCTGTTTTTCCAAACCACAAGCCTGCCTGGGGTTGTCCGGCCAGTGGATTACGATCTTCAAAACGACCAAATTCCATGGGAGTGGCCTGGTTTCCTCCAAAAACGAGCATTCCCCGCCAGGAACAAAAGTCGGGAATAACCCTCAAATGCGTTGATATAGGTTTAATTGCCCATAATTCATTGCCGTAAGTATGCATCCCGATTTCATAGAATAAACCATGGCAATCCATGAGGGCACGTTCGGTTTCCACTTCCCGCAAGCGCATCCATTCGGTACAACTTGTTTGATCGAAAGTGCGGCTGCCTTTTGGTAAACGATATCGTTTCCATTCGCCGTTTATAAACACGCGCATAATAACGGAAATGTTATCCCACCCGGTGGCAATCATAGGTCGCCCAAACGAACCGGCCGCCCAGACTTCAGTAAATGCAGTCTCTTCCAGTATTTTCCAGTCCCCTTTTCCGTCCCATTCTGCCAGCCGACCAGCATTCCATTCCCCGTTAAAATCCTGGGTGTTATAACTGTTATTACAAACCACAACCCGTCCATGGGCTGTAAAACCGCTTTTAAAATGAGGTTTTGATCCTTTGGGTTCGTTTAACTCATCCATTAGCTGAAAAAGTTGCTTCACCTCCAGTGTATGAACATCCACTTCAAAAAACTCTCCTTCCATCGCAAGGTAATAGAGTTTGTTTTCAGGATCCGTCAAATGCGACATGGTTGCAGCCAGCCGATGTTTCTTAAATTCTTCAATTAACCGGACATTTCCCAGGGTATCGATCAGGTACGGGCCAATGGCAAGTTGGTTACTATGGCCATGAATAAGGCGGTTGGCATAAGTCCCCACAACACTGGCCGGATGTTTTTTTAACTGGAGATCATTATCGATTTCATATAACCCGGTACCGCTGCCGGTAGGAGAAAGATGTGCCACATAGGTAACTGCCCACAAACGGTTGGCCCAGGGCATTAATGCACCAATACCAGCCTCTGTGCGCGGAAAATGATTGGCTGTCATGGTCAGCGAAGGTATTACACCACTAAAATTCTGAGAATTTCTTACTTCTTGTCCACTTACTTGTTGAAGAATTAGAAAGAAGCAACAAATCAACATTGACTTCCATTGTATTGTTGCCATAAAATGCAGTAATTATCAAATTTTATTAGTAAGAATTGCAGTTAAAGACCTGTAAGAACCTGGTTGCACTCTGGTTTATTTTACAATAAGGTATTAGCAGCCAAGTTTGGAAAAGAGTGTAAATCCTGTTCCTTCAATCGTAGAAATAAGAGGTTGACTGTGAATTCTATTACGCGAAAAATGAAGTCAACCTCTTATTTTCAGACTCACTTTATTACCACTTGGGATTCTGATCGAGATTTTCGTTAATGAGACGGTCAGCATCTGGTACAGGCCATAAATAGTCTCGTCCGGCATCAAACTTTCGTTCACTTGCCACAACAATATAACCTGCATTAACCATATAGTTGAGATCTGCTATACCGTTCTCATCAATCTCAGGAATACCTCCAATGGGATAGTTCCCATTTTCCCAATTCTCAATTAATGTACGATATTCTTCAGATACTGAAGCCTCGTTGCCATCCCATGAAGTAGAACCTGACCATGCACGGCGCAGAAAGTAACTGGGACGATTGTAAACCTTTTCTGCCAGTTTCCAGCGAATCAAATCGGCATATCGGTGGCCTTCCCATGCAAGTTCAATGAAACGTTCGGTTCGAACGAGTGTGCGCATTGCACTTTGTTCGCCAAGTGTAGCCGGTGGGTAGGGTATCCCTGTGCCTGCATAGGCTCTCTCCCGCAATTTGTTGATTGTTAGGTCTAAGATATCCTGTGTGCACCTATCAAGTTCTATCATAGCTTCGGCATACATCAACAACACATCGCCATACCGCAACATAGGATATGTAGTCGGTGCTCCGGTACGACCGTTTTCAAGAAACGAGTTGTCGATATATTTTTTAAATAACAAACCTGTATAAGATGCATGTTCAGCACGGGCTTTCGAGTCGGTATTACTCACCTGTGCGCCGTCGGATGCACGATAAACCGTAGTACGATTCGGGGCAGGAGAATATTCATAACCGAGCCACAAATAATCCTCAGGATTGTATGTTTCGTCGAGAACGCTCTTATTGAATGCTGTCGCGAAGGGCACGATGGTCATCGCTAAACGTGGGTCGCGATTTTCAAAAAAGTCTTTTGGGTTATAAAGTGGTGACTCGTCAATTGGTTTACCGTCGATACAAGGATAAGCACATAACAGCTCGTATGAAGGTGCTTTCTGACCACCCCAGCCTCCAGCAAGGCGTGAGATGCTGTTTGCTACGTCACCGGCAGCCCAGTAATACTTTTTCAGTGTCACGTCGCCACGAAAGAAAAATATCCACTCATCCGACCAGGAAGTGGTAAACAAATCCCGATAGTTTTCATGCAGTTTATAAACATTGAGATCCATGCAATCTTTTGCGGCAGTTGCAGCTGTTTCGTAATCACCGTTTCTGAGGGCAATGCGTGCTTTGAAAGCAAGAGCTGCACCTTTTGTAGCTCGCTGTATGCCCGAGTAACTGGTAGGCAAACGTTCAGCTGCCTTGTCTAAACATTCATAACTGTATGCCAGTACATCAGCTTTAGGTGAACGCGATGTCTGATAAGCCTCGTCAAGCGTCATGCCAACTTTGTCAAGAATAGCATCACCCCAGTGAAATGCCAACTTTCCGTAGGCATAACCTAAATAAAACCAGGCTTCACCCTCGTATCGTGTAATGTCTGCCTCCGATACACCCAATGCACGTGCATTGTCCATGTTATTCAACAGGCGTAAAGCCCGTGCGATGCCTTTGTAATAATTTTGCCAGCGAGTAGCCACAGTGCCGTGTTCAGCAGTCATTGTCCCATTCTGTACAACCGACGTGGTGTTGCGAGCAGTAACATCGTCACCCCAGGTCATATCGTCGATGGGGAAAAAATCAGTGCGGTAAAAATCGTTTAACGACATTTCTATCTCTTGCTGTGTCGAGTACCAATTACCACTTGATCCTTCAGATAGAGGATTAAGGTCGAGATCAACGCAAGCCGAAAAAATTAGCGTTGAACATATAGCGATAGTTAATAAAATCTTTTTCATATGATTGAATTTTTAGAATTTAATATTAGCACCTAAGATGAAAGATGTTGATATGAAATCTGACGTAGAGCCCACTTCAGGATCCCATCCTTTAGGATAGTTG
>Ga0334898_1004615_pt1 | contig 10070 bp, 6 predicted proteins | sample GraSluR3_MG_10_FD_207228 | JGI IMG/M metagenome (GOLD analysis project Ga0334898, IMG submission 207228) | Sludge microbial communities from methane-producing bioreactor in Wageningen University, Netherlands - Granular Sludge_3_08-R3 | ecosystem: Engineered > Bioreactor > Anaerobic > Unclassified... | reverse complement strand
CCTTATCTGGCATTTCATCAGCTACCGATATATTTCCCGCGATGGTATCTGAAAAGATGAAACCATCCTGCATCACCACACCGCACTTGCTGCGCCACATCTCCATACTGAACTGCTGCAAAGCTATGCCTCCTGCCTCAATCTTTCCCTCCTGAGGTGGATAAAACCCCAGCAGCATCTTTATAAGTGTTGTTTTACCACTGCCGCTTGCTCCGACAATGGCAGTTACTCTTTTTCCGGGAATGACCAGGTTTATATCATTAAGAACCCTGGGTGACCGCGGTCCTTCGTACCGGAACGACAGTCCCGTAAGGGTGATATCCCGATTGACAGGCAGCTCATGGTTCTTCTCCTCCGAAAGTCCCTCCTCATCCTCCCGCTGGTGGATCTCACCAAGTCTGCCGAGGCTGATCTTCGCATCCTGTGCAGCACGTATAAAACTTATGAATTCATTGACCGGACTGTTAAGCTGTCCTAATACATAATGTATTGCCACCATCATACCAAGGGTCATATCTCCTTCGATAACTGACTTAGCTGCAATAAAGGAGATCAGTATATTGGTTACCTGATTTATAAGTATTGACCCTGACTGCTGGTTCTGATTCAACATTAATCCTTTAACATTGATCTTAAATAACCTGGCCTGTATCCTTTCCCACTCCCATCTCTTCTGTTTCTCGCAATTGTTAAGCTTTATCTCCTGTATACCTGTTATCAGCTGATAAAGATTGCCCTGGTTATCGGAAGCTGCCCTGAATCTTCTGTAGTCCAGCTCCTTCCTTTTCCTGAGGAACATAAGTATCCACAACACATAAAACAGGGCTCCCACATAGAATACCAGCAGTATAAACCCGTTATAACAGGCCATCAGGAAACTGTAAATCACAAAAATAAAAATGCCAAACGACATATTAATGAGATTACCGGTAAGGAAACTCCTTATCCTCTCATTATCTTCTATCCTCTGCCGCAGATCTCCGATTATCCTGGTATCAAAATAGCGGACGGGCAATTTCATCATTTTCATAAGGAAATCTGATATCAGCGAAATGCTCACTCTCGTGCCTGTATGGAGCATGATCCAGCCCCGTATAAATTCGACTGCTGTCTGACTGACGGTCAGTACTAACTGGGCAATTAACACTAAAACAATAAAATTGAGATTATTTGTTGAGATACCCACATCGACGATCGCCTGGGTCAGAAAAGGAAAGATAAGGCTTAATATGCTTCCGGTAAAAAATCCCGCCAGCAGTTGTGTGATCAGCTTTCTGTAAGGCCTCAGGTAAGAAAAGAGGTACCTGAATCCCTTTTTATCGATCTTTTCACCCTCTTCAACATAAAAATCAGATGTCGGCTCCAGTAAAAGCGCTATCCCCGCCGGCTCCCCTTCGATATCGGAAGATGCCCACATCCGGAGAAACTCCTCTTCAGAGTATTCGAGGAGTCCGTGACCCGGATCTGAAATATAATAAACCACTTCCCTGCCGCCGCTCCTGCCAAAGATCCATCTTCTCTTTTTTATCTTATATAATACTACAAAATGATTCTGTGACCAGTGTATTATGGCCGGCAGAGGTATCTGCCTGAGCTTGTCTGCAGTTATCCTGACTCCCTGGGTGCGGAAGCCGATCTTTTCGGCTGCATCACTGACTGACAGAAGAGATACTCCTTCGCGGCTCTTCCATGTCAGCTCCCGTAAAGTATCTGTGTTATAGTGCCTGCCAAAATATTTGGCTACAATCCGGAGACATACAGGCCCGCAGTCCATTGCATCCGGTTGCAGATAATGAGGAAATTTTGGCATAGCTGAATTTTGATGCGAAAGATAAAAAATAATATAATAATAATCAAAATATAAATATCAGCCAGGGTTCCGTTCGCTGAAAGCGAACGGCAAGGGATAAGGCTGTGAACATGCAGGTTGCTGCATCGGGACTTATCCATTGCCGTCGGCTTCAGCCGACGGATAACCAAAAATTATCCCTCTTTAAGATGCCTCGCCATTATCCTGGCCTGTCCGTTACCCAGCCTTCCTCTAAACATTTCAAACAACTCCTCTTCGGCCATTTCCGCAACAAAACCGTCAAGTATCCTCTTCTGAGCGTTAAAAGCCTTTGCCGTCACCTCTTCAGGATCAACCAGCGACCAGAGTATATCCTTCAGCTCTGCCTGCACAGACGAAGTTGCCGGATCATCAATCAGGTTGTTAAACTCTCCCGGATCCTTCCTGACATTAAAGAGGAGGTCGTCGTACCAGGAGAAGTGTATATATTTCCAATCTCCTTTCCTGACCATGAATGATCCCGTACAGTTACCCTCCGAGTGAGACTCACTGTACGCAAAAGAAGGTATTTCGCATGAGTCTCCTGCAATTACAGGAAGCAATGACTTACCCCTGATCTTTTTATAAGCATCGGAGCCTGCCAGCTCAAGGATAGTGGCAACCATGTCAACATGTCCGGCAGGAATATCAATCTTCATATTCCGTGGCAGTCCGGCACCTGCCATTATCAGCGGCACACGGGCAGCAGCATCATATAAATGATTTTTATACCACAGTCCGTGGTCACCCAGCGATTCACCATGATCGGAAGTATAAATAAATAGTGTATTATCGATCTCACCTTGTCGTTCCAATTCATCCCATACCATCCCCACATACTCATCCAGTTCGGTTATCATTGCATAATAAGCTGCGCGGGCTCTCCTGACCCTCTCCTCTGCAATCGTGGAAGCTACTCTTTTAAAGTGTTGTAATTCCTGAAAAACCAGATGCAGCTCCTCCAAATGGCCCGGGGGTATATTGGGCATATCTACACTATATTCAGGATACATATCATAATACTTATCCAAAGCAGAAAACTTCGGATGAGGCTGAGTCAGCCCTATATAAAGAGCAAAAGGACTTTTTTTACCTGTTTCCCTTTCGCGAAGGAACTGCAGTCCTGACTCCGTTCTCCGGGCATCGACATGCCGTTCCTCTCTTCTGCTGCCATCAACATTTTTCCGCTCCTCCACCCTGTAGCCCACAGGACGCCTGAAGAGGGAGGTTATATCAGGTCTGTAGCGATGACCGTGACTTGTCTCAATCTCCTCGAAACCGGTATCAAAATCATCATTCAGGTCCATCTTACCGATGGCACGGCAGTAGTATCCCTCTTCTCGAAGCATGGTACCCCAGGTGGGATGACTCCCGTCCCAGACTGTAGAATTACAATATGAGTTGCAGTCAGACGCATACATACCGGTCATCATACTGCTTCTTCCCGGCACACAGACCGGATTTCCTGAGTATGTATCAGAAAAAACCACACCGTTAGCTGCAATCCGGTCAAGGTTTGGGGTTTTTACCAACGGGTGACCTGCAAAACCGTTGAACCTGTGACTATGCTGGTCGGAACAGATAAATACGATATTTGGTTTCTTCTTAATGGCAGCAGCGCCCTTACCTGAAATATTTACTGAAGAAAAGGGGGGTATCATAGTCCCCCCCAATCCTGCTGTCACTGTCTTTGCAAAGTTTCGTCTTGATATAATAGTCATGAAATATCAGATATTAAAAATTTTTATTGCTGTATCACGATAAAGGGCTTTCAACACATCATCAGGCAGTTCAAGTCCGTAATACCTCCACCCCACACGGCCGGGAATATATTCATCGGCAGTCTCAAACAGTCGCCAGTGTATCTGGTACATACTTTTCTTCCTGCCCATATCAGTCCCAAAAACTATACGGTCCTTATATCTGGCAAGAAATTTAGCCGAGCTTCTCGGGGTGCGGCCCAACTCATAATCGCGTGCCGAAGTATCGAGATACATATTGGGATACCTCTCCATTGCCTCAGTCAATGTTGCCAGGTCATGACCCTGGTTACCCAGATGGCATGCTATAAATATTGTCCCCGGATGTTTTTCGAGAGTCCTGTTTCGTTTAGCAATAAGCTCATCAAAGGAAGGGACTCCTGCGTCATACAGGTTAAAATGCTGATAATCGGGAGTTCGCTCCTGAAAAACATTCAGCGGTGTCCAGCATGAGGGATGATCAGCAACATGCAGGTTAACCGGCATTTTCAGTTCCCCGCATTTCTCCCAGAACAGGTCCAGCCGCGGATCGTCGGGATGCAGTCTTTTATCGGGCGGAAGAGTGGCATCGCGTGTGATCCCCGTACCTTTATCGGATATCTCACCCACACCGACAGCCCCCATCTCATGGCATCGCTCCAGTTCATCCGTAAGGCGCCTGGAAAAACCACTGCTTTCAATGTCAGTAAGGTCCATTCCGCAATAGAGGTGAAACCTTCCGGGATATGCCTTTACCAGCGACTTTACCAGCTCGTCGTATGCTTCGCCCGTTGCCCCGGTCAGCACCAGTGACTTTTCCATTCCCACCTCATCCATTGTCTTCACCCAGTCGGCAATATCCTCAGCAGTCCTTGCCACAACATGAACATGACTGTCGAATGCAGGAAATTTTGCCTTAGGGACAAATGTTTCGTCAGTAACAACAGATGAGCGGGGTGCATGGTCTTTTAACAAAATCGAATCCATAGGACCGGGTTTTGTGGATACTCCCGGACCTCCCCAATCGCCGAACTTAACCTCCAGCCATTCAGGGTCGGTTTGCCAGACCTTGCCTGACTGAAGTTCATTACTTTGTGGTGAGGGGGTATAAGATTCAAAAGGGACTCCCACTGTGCCGGCAGTCAATCCGGCAGTCAGTCCCATGGCGCTCTTTCTGATAAATTCGCGTCTTTTAGTCATCTGTTAATCTTTTTATTCTTTAACTCTTTCCTGCTATTTATATTTGCCGGCAAATTCATCAGTAAGCACGTCTATCTGTTCAGGACTAAGATGAGCACCTGAGCTGACAACAGTGCGGTACCTGAAAGTTACCGACTCCCCTGCAGGGATCTTAAAATTAAACTGCTCTTTCTTAGCAGTAAAATCATTCCAGCCCAGCGGGTTAGCTGCAAAAAGGCCGTAGCCCCTGGCATGCCAGTAAGTAGGATAACCCGGATTCTTCGGATGGTCGCAGATAACAACAGAGATTTTTTCATTTCCTATGCTCCCGTACAGATCCATCCACCTTGCCCTTGTTGCCCATACCTTTTCTCCGGTAACTCCTTCACTGCTAAGGTAATTTCCGGTAACACTCTTATCTTCTGCACCTTTTATCTTCTCTGGTTGTCCGCCTGCCCCATAAACAGTAACATCTCCGCCTGAAGGCAGTTCAAGTTGGCGGGCCACACGAATACCGAACATCCCTTCCTTAGTATCCGGCATATCAATATCTTTATCACCTGCAGTCAGTGTAGTTATCCTGTCGATGATCCAGGCCTCTTTCTTGGCGATGAAGCAATATGTAGTCTTCTCCTTCAACAGCTCTTCACCTGTCGGAGCGACCCATTCAGCCGAGGTCAACAGCTTTCCTTCTCCTTTGCCGCCCGACATCTTTTCAACTTTCATATTCTTAATGAAGCCGCCGTTATCATTAGCCGTTCCGAGTCCGCGTGATCCATTGCCCCAGAAATCAAACTCATCCACTTCTCCATAAGTCAGCCAGTTACCAATCTGGTGGGCATGGTCAATACGCTCACCCAGCCTCGGGTTCAGCGGAAATCCCCTGGTAATCTCGGTACCTGAGGGGGCACAAACAGGATGCAGGACAGGTTTTGTAATATTGTCGGTCCACAGCAGAGTTGTAAAATGCTTATCATTGATCCTTACCTCGATCTTTTTATTAGAGCTGTCGTCGATAAAAGCAACTGTTGAGTTTTTATCGCCCGAACTGGAACTACATGAAACTGCAAGAAACAGAGTTGCAATCAGAATATAAACAAAGTGATTTCTCATTTTAATATTTTTAAATTATAGATATATGTTTTTATTATACTACATCAGAAATTACATAAGGATAACGGTACTTTCTGGTAAGCATGGCATCAGCCTCGGGGTCATTTGCAAACTTCTCATAATCACCCATAAATTTCAGTCCGCGTTCCAATCTGTAAGAGATATTTGCCAGTTGTGGAAGAGAGGAAGAGTAATGGCCCTCAATAACATTACAACGCAGGAGCCTGTCATTGCCTTCACGTATGGCCTCAATGAAATTTCCAAAATGATCAGAAGGCACATCGCCAACAGTATCAGGAGCAGCCTGACGGCCACCGGAAGGAACTACGCCTGTTCCGGCAAATGGTTCATTCTCCCTTTGTCTGAATGCTTTCCATTGTCCGCCTCCCAATTCAAGGTATCCCTCACTGCCGTAAAAAATATTACCGACAGTAAGACCAAGACTGGCTTCTGCATTTGTATACCTTCCCCGTGTCTCAAACTCAATGATCTTTCCATCAGCATACTTAAAAACCGAACACTGAGTGTTGGGAGTCTCCTGAGCGCAATCATCGGGGTCGATACCAAAGAAGCCGCCCGACGAGCTGACAGATACCGGGTGTTCGTTCTTATTCAGTCCCCAGCGTGCTATATCAAACTGGTGAGGCCCCTGGTTACCTGTATCTCCGTTACCTGTATCCCAAAACCAGTGCCAGTTGTAGTGCAGTCTCTTCTCATTGTATGGCCTCCAGGGGGCAGGCCCTAACCACTCATCGTAATGCAATGTGGCAGGTGGCTCACTATCCCTGGCAATGCCAAAAGAATCGCGTGGCTTAAGACATAGTCCGCGAGCCATATAAATATCACCAATACCTCCGTCGTGCAGAAACTTAACAGCTTCAATAATTGTTTTAGATGATCTGCTCTGGAATCCTACCTGGACTCTCACATCATATTTTCTGGCTGCTTCGATCATCTTCCTGCCCTCAAAAACATTATGAGAAGATGGCTTTTCAACGAACACATGCTTCCCTGCCTGACATGCCCAGATAGTTCCAAGTGCATGCCAGTGGTTTGGTGTGGCAAGTGACACTGCATCAATATCCTTATCATCCAACACTTTACGCATATCCCATTCTGTTGTGGGAGTATCACCCGTGCTCTCCTGAATTGATTTGATCCTCTTTGCAAAAAACTGTTCATCAACATCGCAAAGAGTTTTTATAACAACATTTTGATTTTTTTTCAGGCCACAAAATCCTGAAATATGGGCACCCCCCCTTCCCCGTATACCGGCAATTGCCACATTAATCCGTTCGTTTGCACCCATTACAGAGCCATAAGATTTAGCGCTGAGGCCCATTCCTCCGATTGCTATCCCTGCTGTTCCTATCATGCTCTTTTTAATAAATTCTCTTCTTTTTGTCATCTGATGATATTCTAAATTATTAATTAAAGTCAATAGTTAAGATCTTCCGGCTGACAAATCAATTACTCAGTCATCTGCCGGACTTCAGATCAATTCAGTCGTTCCGCCCCGGGTAATATCAATATCCATTCCCCGTTTATTGGTACGCCATGCCCCATTGGTAAAATCAGGAATTTCAACAGTCATTCCCTGCCGTGCCACCGACCATTCACTTAACGGGGTTATCACACTCCAGAGAGCGGCATCATACACATCCATCTCGAGAGGCAGTCCGTTTCTCAGACAGTCGATAAGCCTCCAGTCGCTCGCAGTAACCCGCTCATAGCCCCTGCTGCCATGTGAAGCACCCGCCTGTCTCCGTTTTTCCATAAATTTTTTGGTTATAGAGGGGGTATACTTATCCTTCAGTGCATTGAACTCCTCTTCCTTCAACCAGCCTGCCTCACTTGTTGCGATCCGGTCGGGCTGGGCCCTGTAGATCCCTTTATTGCCACTGATAAGGTCAAAGCGGTGCCCCGGCCTGGGAGAGCTGATATCGTGCTGCAGCATAATAGTCCTTCCCTTGTGGGTACGGATGATAGTAGTGTTCATATTACCCCTGAAGTCGAGGCCCACATAAGGCTTGTAATATTCATCAATCCCGGCCATCTCTTTCATCTTGTTCTTCATTGTGAAATCGACACTTGAGACAGATACCATATAATCCATCTTATCACCATAATTGATATCCATGATCTGGGATACAGGTCCCAGTCCGTGAGCAGGATAGAGATTACCGTTTCGGTTGACATTTTCCTGCAGTCGCCATGGGCGGTAACCGAACCAGTTATTATTATCTTTCTCTCTGATCCATCTTGTCTTATTATCTGATACCCTGTCGTGAATATAGTGGCCCTCTCCGTGAACAAGGTCGCCAAAAAATCCTTGTCGCGCCATATTGAGCACAACAGCAGCCATTCCGTCATGACATGAACCACAGCCCATAAAACAGTGCCTGCGGTATTTCTCCGATGTTTCAACTACCTGCCAGCACTCTTCAACAGTAACACCTACAGGGAGTTCTGTATAGACATGTTTGCCATGCTCCATGGCATAGACAGCCACCGGAGCATGCAGCTTCCAGGGAGCTGCGATATATATCAGGTCAATATCGTCACGTTCGCAGACCTTCTTCCAGGCCGCGGGGTCTTCCGAATACCCTGCAGGATCATGACCTGTAAACTCATCCTTCAGAAGTTTGATAGTCTGATTGACCCTGTCTGCCTGCAGGTCGCATAAGGCTTTGACTTCCACACCTTTTATACTTGCCATCCTGATAACCGTCCCTGAACCACGGCTGCCCACACCTACAAAGCCTACTCTCACCTTATCAATGGGAGGAGCCCCGTAACCATGCATATTGAACTGCTGGATATAACTACCCGAATATGGCTTGTTTTCCGCTGATCTGCTGTTCTTAACAACTATACCTGCTGCAGCCAGTCCTGCGATCTTTAAAAAATTTTTTCTGTTGAGTTTCATTTTATTATAGTTTTATAAAAAATTAATGATCAATTATTCATTAAAGGGTGTCGGCCTTTAAAATTCAATCGCTCAAGCAATCCGTTCGCTCAAGCGAACGGCAAGAGATAGCGCATTGAACATACAGGCTGCTATGATCGGAGCCTTTTCCATTGCCGGTGTTATTGCATTAAAATACATCTGTGCCTTATCCATTGCCGTCGGCTTCAGCCGACGGACCCCTAATGCCGTAATATAAACTCCTGTCCCGTCTCTCCGGGCAGGGAAATAATAATGCTGTTTTCAGTCAGCCGCACCAGCCTCCAGTTATTATTATCATATCCGAATGCTCCTGTTTCGACATAGTTAACTGAATAATCATCAGACATCCTGTATTTATATATTACATTCCGGTGTTTATGGCCTGAAAATATCATTTTCACAGAACTGTTATCTTTAAGAACATCAGCAAGAGTGCATTCCATATTCAGAGTTTCCGTATCAATCACCTGCCCTTTTTCATCAGCGGCAACACCGGCACCGCCATATAGCGGCATATGCATAAAGATAAGTTCAATGTCGCTGTCCGACTGCTTTATCTGGTCATCAAGCCAGTGCAACTGATAAGGATCAATGACGTACGGAGGGTCATCCTGAGTCCTGCCGGGCAGGTACCAGGCATTATCCAGAAATATCAGCCTGTAGCTGGTCTCACCAACATTTACCGTACGACTGTAATAGGTGCCGTCACGAAAGCAGGAAGCATTGCGGATCCAGGCCGACCGGGCCTGTTCAGAATTATTCTGGTGATGTATAAATTTTGACTCCGATATTACCGGGTAGCTTGCAATGTCATGATTGCCCAATGACATATAAACAGGGACATCTGTTTCGTCGAGGAGCCTGACAAACTGTTCAACCTGTGTGTCGAGTAGACCTCCGGCATTAGTTCCTGCTTCATAATAATCAATCATATCGCCGGTAATTACAGTAAAGCCGGCTTTCAGTTCGCGGGGTAACGAATCCAGAAAATTAACCAGCGGCTCTGCTCCGTCGCCGAAATGCTGACGTTTCTGAACAAAAGCCGGATGGTAAGAACTTAAATTACAGAAGTGGGTATCCGTGATCTGAATAAAGGAGACTGTATCAGATGCATTTATTGTAAACGAAGCGATCAGAAGAGGGAAAACAAGCAATGTTTTAGTTATGAAAGATCCGGACATAATTATATTTTATTTAGAACTGTATCAACAGACAGCTTAGTTAAGTATTCACAACAAAAATAATACTCTCTAAATAAAAA
>Ga0334898_1004614_pt1 | contig 10070 bp, 10 predicted proteins | sample GraSluR3_MG_10_FD_207228 | JGI IMG/M metagenome (GOLD analysis project Ga0334898, IMG submission 207228) | Sludge microbial communities from methane-producing bioreactor in Wageningen University, Netherlands - Granular Sludge_3_08-R3 | ecosystem: Engineered > Bioreactor > Anaerobic >... | reverse complement strand
TAGTAATGGGTTCCAAATCGGATCTGGATGTTGCCAAAAAGGTCTTCGAAACTTTGCAGGAGCTTGATATAGAAGCGGAAGTTACCATTGCCTCCGCTCACAGAACCCCAGGCGATGCCAAATCTTATGCGGAAAACGCCAGAGACCGCGGTATAAAGGTCATTATAGCGATCGCAGGTCTTTCGGCGGCGCTGCCAGGCGTTATAGCCGCGCACACGAGTCTTCCCGTCATAGGAGTTCCTGTGAACGCGGGAACGTTGGGTGGAATTGACGCTCTACTTTCCATCGCCCAGATGCCCCCGGGGGTACCAGTGGCGGCAATGGGAATCGAGGGAGCAAAAAACGCCGCTCTTATGGCGGCTAGAATTATTGCCCTGCAAGACATGCTTCTCCATGAACGTCTTTGCGATGCCGGGTTAAAGGGAGGGCAAAAAGTCAGGGCATCGAGGACTTCCATATCAGGAATGCCGTTAGCTCCGGAAGAAGCTTTCGCGAAGGAGTGATATTGATAACACAGAAAAATTCGTATCGTTACCTGAAGTGGTCTTCGGTCTTAAGGGAACGCTGGGGAAAAAGGGTACAGAAAATCACGATTGACATAGGGGCCGGCTGTCCACATAGAGAAAGTCTGACAAGTGGAGGCTGTATTTTTTGCGACAGCCTGGGGAGTGGAAACGGAGCCCATCTCGCAGGCGTAGGACTCGAAAAACAAATCCAGCGGGGTTACGAGCGCCTCAAAAAAAAATACAAAACAGACAGCGCGATACTGTACTTTCAAAGCTACTCCACTACAAACATTGAAACACGCGAACTAGTGAAGATAATAGAACGTGCCCTGGAATTTTCCAATAATCATGGAACAGCTGCAGGAATTGCAATCGGGGCCCGTCCCGACCAGGTCCCCGACGAAATCCTCGAATATCTGGAAGACCTTGCCGCCAGAGATCTTGAAACCTGGCTGGAACTCGGAGTTCAGACAACGGACCCTTCCGGCCTGAAATGGCTGAACAGGGGGCATGGCCTGAGCGAAGTCGAAGATTCCCTTCAAAGGATCCGAAAACGCAAGGGCATTTCGCTATGTGCCCATCTGATCGCAGGCATACCTGGCGAGAAACGCCGTCAGTTGGGCCTTTCGTCAAAATGGCTATCTGAACACGGCATTGACGGCGTAAAATTCCATCCACTGCATGTTTTGAGCGGGACACCCCTGGAACAGCTGTATCGAAGTGGAGCATTTTCACCCCTGTCCATGGAAGAATACGTAGCTACCGTTGTTGAAGCCCTCCAAATGACAGGTCCCGCTGTGGTGATACAAAGACTGACGGCTGACGCTTCACCTCCAAGGCTTGTCGCGCCAGCGTGGGTTAGGGACAAGACATCCGTTCTCAAGGCTATCGACGAAAAACTTATCCAACTCGACGCACGACAGGGAGACGAATGGGATAATGGGACTGCCCGAACGTAAATTCAACATACAAACCTTTTTGAGAGCTATAAATCATCAGGAGCGCTTTGTACCCAGGTAACCCAAAAAAAGAAGGATCGGAACAAAAATGAATTTGGCAGGGCCAGCGAAAAACTGTCTGACCGGTTCCAGCCCATAAAGAAATTTCATCACAATTGCCAAAGTGACACAAATAAAAAGCAGCGTCGTGAGAGGCGAGCGTTGTTTTTCTTTTTTTCCCTTTTCGTCCTCTTCAGGCAACTCAACCACCTCTTTCAACCTGAATGGTCCTTTTTCCTTCATAAAAACAATCAGCCACGTTTCCCAAGTATACAGAACTCCGGAGCGCACGCCAAACAAAAAGCCTCTCCCGAAATTTATACAGGAGAGGCTTTTTAAAAAGAAACCAGGTTTTGACGATTATTTTTCTATAAGCCCTTTCAAAGCTTCAAGTGCCTTGAAATAATCAGGATGATTGCTGATCTCCGGTACGATTTCCATGTATCTGATCACGTCATCCTTGTCCACCACGAAAACAGCTCTGGCAAGAAACCTGAGTTCCTTGACGAGGACACCCCAGTTCTTTCCGAAAGAGGCCTCTCTATGGTCGGAAAGGGTTTTTATGTTGTAAATGTCTTCGGCCATGCAAAAACGCTTGATTGCGAAAGGAAGGTCCATGCTGATATTTAGAATAACCACTTCATCCGGCAAATTCACAGCCTCTTCGTTGAAGCGATGAGCCTGCATATCGCAAACCGGCGTATCAAGCGAAGGAGTTACCGAGATGACTTTGATCTTCCCGGAAAAATCCTTCAGGGTGTATTCCTTGAGGTCCTGGTCAACAACCTTGAAGTCGGGAGCTTTCTGGCCTGTTTCTACTTTTTCCCCCACCAGGGTCATCGGCATACCGTTTAACGTTACTTTCCTCTCCTCATTCACAGGAAATCACCTCCATAATATTTTGGCGTTTTCGCTATTCAGCTTTTTTAAAAGCTTGTTTCTTCGCTCCGCAAAGTGGACAGGTTTCCGGTGCCGAGCTTTCGGCAATATACCCGCAAACAGTACACAAGTAAAGGTTAACAGCCTCGTTGCTTCCAAGCTGATCGAGAGCTTTCTTGTACAATTCGGCGTGGACCTTCTCCGCTTCAATTGCGTATTTGAAGGCTTTCAAGGCTGCCTTGTCTTCTTCCTTTTCTGCTACTTCAATAAACTCGGGATACATTTCGGTGAATTCATAAGTCTCGCCTTCTATTGCAGCCTTCAGATTCTCCGCCGTGGTCCCTATCTTGCCCATGGCCCTGAGGTGGGCATTGGCATGGATTGTCTCGGCCTCCGCCGTAACACGGAAAAGTTTCGCCACCTGGGTGTATCCTTCCTCTTCGGCCTTCCGAGCAAAAGCGGCGTATTTTCGGTTTGCCTGGGATTCTCCCGCAAAGGCAGTCTCCAGGTTTTTGCAGGTTTTGCTTTTATTCAAAATAACCACTCCTCGCATCTTTTTTTCAAAACGTCCCTTCTTTTACCACAGGTTAGTATTTCAGGCAAGCTTCATATTTTGTACACGTTAAATAGTACTACAGCCACCTGGCCCGTCATAAAAACCAGCTATAAGTTTAAACTACAAGGTCTTTTCATGACATTGACCTCTGCAGAGTGAGAAGGTCGTCAATGACACCGTAGGCAGTATCGTAAAGGTCAGGGGCTTCCTGTGTCACCATTATGGGGCTCATCAGGTCCGTTTCTATCCTGAGTATTGAACCCGAGCCTGATACGGCTGAAAAATGATGGTTTTCAGGGAGCTCCTCCACCCCAACAGACGCCTTTATGTTTCCGTTTTCGGTTTTTGCCCTGCAAACCAGCTTTAAATATCGCCCCCTTCTGCGGGCCGAGGTGATTTCCTCTTCAGTGATTCCTGTTATTCCCGAGCGGTTGACCTGATATGGAGTAATATTTGCATTCATAAGAACGTTCGCCAGCACCGCCGTCTTTGCGGCGGCATCCCAGCCCTCGAGATCAAGAGAAGGTTCAGCCTCCGCTATACCTAGCCTCTGCGCCTCTTTAACGGCTTCTTCCATGGGAAAGCCTTGTTCTATTTTAGTCAATACGAAATTGGTAGTCGAATTGAGAATTCCCTCGATTCCCTTTACTGTGCAACCTTTCAGGGTACATCGTGCGAGGTTGAACACCGGAGCTCCGTCCATGACGACCGTTTCGAAAAGGAACCTGCATCCTTTTTCGCGGGCAAGTTCTGCAAGCTCCGAATACCTGAAAGCCACAGGGCCCTTGTTTGCCGAAACAACATGCTTTCCTCTTTCCAGCGCGGCACGGATGTGAGAGACGGCAGGTTCCCCATGGTTTTCGATGGAAAGCGTAGACATTTCTACAAGGACGTCGTATTCAAAACTTTGAGCCGCTTCGAGAGCTCCCGTTTCTGAATAGAAGGTAGACCCTGCATCGAATTTACCATAACACTCCATCATCGAAAGACTTGCGGCCAAATCGACGCCTTGCGGGTCTATCAGGGCCCCCCGGCTTCGGGTAATAATTCCTGCTGGGATTACTTCCAGATCACCTAGAGCGGGGAAACATTCTCGCTCCCGAGAAAGGATGGATGCGATCTTTTGACCCAGGTTGCCGAAACCTATAATAAGCACTTTCATCCTGGTTTCTCTTTTGGCCTCTATTGAGCTATTTCCCGAACCGCATCAAGGAGGCGAACCACTTCTTCTTCCGTGTTGTACAAGGAAATACCTACGCGCGTCACTCCGCCTCTTTCAAGCAAACCGAGAACTTCGATAGGCCTGATTCCGTAAAAATGTCCGTCCCAGGCACAGATTCCCTTTTCGTTGAGTCTTTTGCAGACTTCGACCGGATCTTTGCCCTCTATAGTGAAAGATACCGTCGGTGCTCTCTCGTTCGTTGCAAAGGAAGGGCCTATAACAGTTACGCCCGGAATTTCTTGCAGTCCTTCAAAAATTCTTTTGGCCAGAATGTGTTCGTATCGGGCAAGACGCTCCATGGCTTGAACGATTTTTTCCCTGAGGTTTTCCCCTTTGCCGAAAGTCGCTATATAGTCCACTGCGGCGCCCGCACCGGAGATGGCCGCGTGGTTCAGCGTGCCCGTCTCTATACAGTAGGGGGCATACTGTTCCTGCGTGCGTAGCCGGTAAGCGGGTATGGAATCGAGCAGGCCTTCCCTGCTGTAAAGAATGCCCAAATGGGTCCCATAAAACTTGTAGGCCGAACACAGAAGGAAATCCACACCAAGACTGCTGACGTCTATGGGAAAATGCGGAGCATAGTGGACGGCATCCACCAAAAGCCATGCGCCCACCTGATAGGCCATCTGCCTGGCTCTGCGCACGTTGTTGACGGTCCCGGTGGTATTGGCGGAAAACCCCATCGCGACAAGACGCGTATTTTCGTTAAGCTTCGATTCCATGTCTTCGTAATCGAGCGTAGCGTCATCCCTGATGCGCACCTCTTGAACTATAATGCCCTCTTCCCTGAGAGCTATCCACGGCCCTCTGTTGGCTTCGTGATCAAGCTGGGTAATAAGAATTTCGTCTCCTGGCTGGAAATGCTTGCCCAGGGCGCGGCTGAGCATATAGTTCAGTGTAGTCATGTTATGGCCGAAAGAGATATTTTTCCCCGACCCGGCACCTAAAAAGGCGGCGAGTTTATGGCGAGTTTCTTCTATCATTGCATCGGATTCGTTAGTAGTGATAAAAAAACCGTGGGTGTTGGAATTGCATGTCTTGTAATACCAGGAAACCGCGTCGATGACCTGACGTGGCACCTGCGTTCCGCCTGGGCCGTCAAGGTACGCCAGGGGGTAACCGTTGTGAGTCCTCTCCAGTGATGGGAAATCTTTCCTTCTTTCGATAAAATCGGCAAAACTGCTCAGCTCGTTCATTGGTCAGTCTCCTTTATGGGAATTTGCATTTCAGTGACAGGACTGTCCTTAATGGTATACCATGAGTTGCAAAAGTTGCAATCTGCGCTAACTTGATGTCGGGAATCAAAACAAAACAATCCAAAGGAGCATGTGAAATGGACCCCGAAAGAAAAGAACGAATCCTGGATTTTCTCCTTTTTGCAGATAAAGCAAAAACTGTGGAACGTGCCGGTTACGTGGACGAAACAGGCCGACACGAAACGGATGCCGAACATATGTGGCATACAGCCCTTTGGGCTATGCTCCTTTACCGCGAAATCGATTTCCCTGTCGACTTGCAGCACGTTTTATGCCTTATCCTGGTTCATGACCTGGTAGAGATCTATGCAGGCGACACCTACGCCTATGACACGAAAGGCATAAAAACTCAAAACGCCCGCGAAGAAGAAGCCGCAGGCAAACTTTTTTCCCGTTTGCCGGAAGATCTTGGGAGATGGCTTCACGACCTCTGGAAAGAATTCGAAGCGGCAATTACGCCGGAAGCCCGCTTCGCAAAGGCGCTCGATCACCTTCAGGGATTTTCGCAAAATTGTATCTCCAAAGGCACTTCCTGGAAGGAAAACGGGATTACCCGGGAAAGAACCTTTGAGAGAACGGACCTGCCCCGTAAAACGGACCCGACGCTGGCCGATATGGTCGAAAGTCTTTACGCCATCGCCGACGCCTGCGGTGCCTGGCCGGAGGTCGATTGAAAATGCACTCTTTTGATTTGTGCATAATCGGCGCCGGGCCGGCAGGTCTTTTGGCGGGTACAATAGCGGCGTCGGCGGGATCAAGGGTTATCCTGCTTGAGAAAAACCCTGAAGCCGGGAAAAAACTGCTTCTGACGGGAAAAGGCCGTTGCAACATAACCCACGCGGCGTCTTCCGCAAAGGAAATTACAGAAACCTTTGGCAAAAATGGCAGATTCCTGCATTCTGGACTCTCACGTTTCGGGGTAGCGGAAACTTACAGGTTCTTCGAAAACCTGGGGATACCCCTGAAAGTGGAACGAGGAAACCGCGTATTTCCGGAATCAGGATCCGCGAAAGATGTGCGTGACCGGCTCCTTGTAGAATTTTCCCGTAAGGGCGGCGTCTTCCGTATGAATTGTCCTGTTCACGCATTAGAGGCATCCCCTCGCATGGTTAATCGCGCCCTTCTAAAAGACAAGAGCGTAATCAATGCCTCCCGTTTTATTATCGCCACCGGAGGCCTTTCATATCCACAGACCGGTTCGACAGGCGATGGTTACCGTTGGGCGAAAGCCCTTGGGCACACGATAAATCCGACGTTACCGGCTTTGTCGCCGGTGCGGCTTGCAGAAGGCTGGGTTTGCGAGGTTTCGGGTTTATCGCTGAAAAATGTGCGTCTTACGCTTCTTGTAAACGGCAAGGAAACAGAATCACGCTTCGGCGAGCTTGATTTCACCCCTTTCGGCATTAGCGGGCCCATTGGTATGGATTTATCGCGTAATATCGGTCACGCTCTGAATCGACAGCAAAAGACGGAGTTGAAACTGGACCTTAAACCCGCACTGGATTTTAAAAGTCTCGACCGCAGAATTCTCAGGGAATTGAATGCTGCCGGTTCCAAACCAATTTCCGCGGTCCTTGAAACGCTTATGCCCAAAAAACTCATACCTCCTTTTGCAAGACTTTGCTCACTATCCCTTGAGCAGAAATCGGCAACATTGACAAAAGAAAAGAGGCTAGAGCTATCAAGGCTGCTTAAGGCCATTTCACTGAAGCCTCTTTCTCTTTTGGGTTTCAAGTGGTCTTTGATTACTTCCGGTGGGGTATCTCTCGATGAGGTAGATCCGCGAACCATGGCGTCGAAATTGACGGAAAACCTGTATTTCGCGGGAGAAATACTCGACCTGGATGCGCCCACCGGCGGTTACAACCTCCAGGCATGCTGGACAACGGGCTACATCGCCGGTATATCTGCCGCTGCTTGACGATCGGCATTTCACAGGAATTCGTAGTCCGCGGGGTCTACTATGCCTTTCGGCTTTTCACCTTCAAGAAATCTGCGCACGTTTTCTGCGGCACGCCGCACGGCGATGGGGTAAATTTCCGGAACCATGTTGGAGTTGTGAGGAGAGCCAAGGATATTTCCCAATTCGAAAAAAGGATAGTTCAGCTTGAACTCTCCGTGTACATGCGGCTCTACCCACCAGGCATCTATACCCACCTTGAAATCGGGGTTTTTCAGCATGTGTTCGTAAAGCGCTTCCTCCTGGATTACAGGCCCCCTGGCCGGGTTGATAAGTATGGCGTCGGGTTTCATTTTCGCGAGCTCGTCCTTGCCTATGAGACCTTTAGTGTGTCTCGTCAATGGAACGGCAATGACTACAACATCGGATTCGGCGAGCAACCTGCCGAGATCTTTCATGGTCCCTATAAAATCCACTACTTCGTCTGTCTTTCCGCTGGTATTGACGGCCAGGATTTTCATCCCGAAGGCTTTCATCAGGCAGGCGGTGGTCTTCCCTATCCCCCCGAAACCAATGATCCCGGCAGTTTTACCTTGGAACCAGGTGTTATACCCGTCACGGCGGAACTCTCCCCGTTTTAGTTCGTTGTGCCGTTTTAGAAAATTCTTGCCCAGGGCGAGCATCATTCCGACGATGTGTTCAGCCATCGGTTCCGCCCAGGCTCCAGCGTTGGCGCAAATCATCACCGATTGAGGCAACACGTTATAGGGAACGGCGTCGACTCCAGCCAGAAGGGTCTGTATCATCGTTCCATCCCTAAGCAGTCGGAATTCATCCTTTCCCAGCTCGTTGTGAACCATAAACGACAGAAGGGCGTCCACTTCCTTAAGTCGGGTTTTTCTTTCTCTGGTTTCGAGATCTTCCAGGAAAATTATTTCAGCCACGTCATTCAAGACTTCGTATACAGGTTCTTTCCATCCCTTTTCGGGGTGGAAGGTAACAATTACCTCTTTTTTGTTTCTCACTCGGGGCCACTCCTTTCATTCTCCATACCTGACCAGTTTTTATACCAATCAGGCCTCAACAATTTCGTCAAGGGCTTTTTCCAGATCCTGCCACACTGTCTCCGGTGTTTCAATTCCGGCGGATAGTCTGACAAGACCGTCGGTAATCCCCAAACTTATCCTGACATCTGCCGGGACTGACCTGTGTGAGGTTTTAGCGGGATGGGAAAGCGTGGTTTTGACAGCCGCGAGGCTCGGTAAAAGCTCCACACTTTCCAGGTTTCGCACAAGTCGGGAAACACCATCTTCTCCTCCTGCAACCTCGAAACTCAGCATACCGCCGAAGCCGTTTCGGAGCAATTTCCGTGCTATCCCATATGATGAATGCCTTTCCAGGCCTGGATAAAACACTTTCTTCACCGCCGGGTGCCTTTCGAGCTTACGAGCCAGGTAAAGAGCGTTTTCGGCGTGCTTTTCCATCCTGAGCGGAAAAGTCTTGAGTCCCCTTAAAGTTAGCCAGGCATCAAAGGGGCTCATGCAGCCGCCCATCAATGCGCGAAATCTTCCTGTTTTCTCCATATCCGCGGCAGAACCTCCTGCCATTCCGCCTGTAACGTCACTGTGCCCGTTAAGGTACTTTGTAAGGCTTTCCAGAACAACATGTGCCCCTTCCTCGACAGGGCGGCAAAAGGCCGGAGTAGCAAATGTGTTGTCCACTACGACACGGCAACGGTGTTTTTCCGCCTCCTCGCAAAGCCCTGCTATATCACATACTTGCATCAGCGGGTTCGATATGGTTTCCACATAAAGGAGCCTGGTGTTCTCTCGAAAGGACAATTCAAGGTCTGCAGGGTCCTGAAACTCCAGAAAATCGACTTCAACCCCCCAATAGGGGAGAATTTCTCTAAATAACTTGTGAGTTTCTCCATAAAGCACCTTCGACGCCAAAACGTGGTCGCCCGGTTTGACAAGTGAACATATGGTCGTGGTAATTGCCGCCATGCCCGACGAAAATGCGAGGGTTCGTTCTGTTCCCTCGAGATGGGACAACTCCTCCTCAAGAAGACGCACAGTGGGGTTTGAAGTACGAGAATAGACGTACCCCGGTTTCCCCCCCTCATAGACGGCATCCACGTCTTCGAGAGTTTCAAAGGAAAAAACCGAGGTAGCATAAATCGGGGGAACCTCCGGCCTCGTGATCCCACACTGCCCGATTCCGACCTTTTCTTCGCCTGACTCTTTTCTCTTCATAAAAACCACGCTCCTTCTGATGTAAAAACAAAAAACCTGACCTGATTTTTGGAAAAACTCCTTTCATCACTGTGTACCTTATGTGCTATTCGCTTTGCCACATTTTATTTTACGATACTTCACAGTGTCTGCGTTGCCGATCCTCCCAATATGTGTTATTTTTTTCTTGACCTCCGAGCCTTTGCTCCTGCCGGCACAATGTCAATGGAGCCAGGCCGTAGGGTATTCCTGGAAACAGGAGTGCCTCCCGTGATTGGAAAGGAGGGATCGTGCCCGATAAATGAAAAGGCCGCCTTCCTGGCGGCTTTTTTTTGCGGGAGGTTTTTCAAGCCAAGAAAAACAAGACAAAGGAGGAATGAAGCATGAGAAGACTTTTTGCCCTTCTGGCGGCAGCAGTTTTCGTAATCGCTGCTCCCTTTGCCGCTTTGGCCGATGCGCCGGTATTAATGATGGCAACCACCACAAGTACAGACAACACGGGACTTCTTGACGAACTGG
>Ga0334898_1004612_pt1 | contig 10073 bp, 5 predicted proteins | sample GraSluR3_MG_10_FD_207228 | JGI IMG/M metagenome (GOLD analysis project Ga0334898, IMG submission 207228) | Sludge microbial communities from methane-producing bioreactor in Wageningen University, Netherlands - Granular Sludge_3_08-R3 | ecosystem: Engineered > Bioreactor > Anaerobic > Unclassified... | reverse complement strand
ATTAATAAAAAAAGCCAGGCGACGTGTCTGCGAGCTCTTCGTAAAGAGCTCTCCGACCCCCGCACGTTCCTCCCTTCGGTCCGGTACGCGCTCGGCCGAGGACGTCGCCTGTCTTTCGTTTTACTTTATTAATGTGACCGCCAAAAGGCGGATCACATTAATAAAAAAAGCCAGGCGACGTCCTACTCTCCCGCTGTACGCAGTACCATCGGCGCTGAAGGGCTTAACTTCCGTGTTCGACATGGGAACGGGTGGATCCCCTTCGCTAAGGTCACCTGGCAATAATTGCCTTATTTACGGTCGTCATCGGGGGGTACCCCTTAAGACTTCCTTTGTCCAAGCTACTCACAGATCGGCAAAGCCGCCTGTTCGTATTGAACGCTTCGTGCGTCTATCCGTAAGGATAAACTATGTTGTTTCGTCTTTCGACTTGTAGAGAATTACGATCGTTCAGCCCATTTCAAAAGCAGGGTCTCCCTGGTTTTGAAATTACGTATGGCTAAGGGAAGTCCGTAGAGTACTCTCTACGGGCGACCGAAAAAAAGGAGCACTCAATAATATGGTCAAGCCTCTCGACCTATTAGTACCGGTCAGCTCAACATGTTACCATGCGTAGACCGCCGGCCTATCAACCAGATCTTCTCTCTGGGGTCTTATGTCACCTTTAAGGTGATGGGATGTCTCATCTCGAGGGGGGCTTCCCACTTAGATGCCTTCAGCGGTTATCCCGGCCGAACTTGGCTACCCAGCACGTACCCTTGGCAGGATAACTGGTACACCAGAGGTTCGTCCATTCCGGTCCTCTCGTACTAAGAACAGATCCTCTCAAACATCCAACGCCTGTGGCAGATAGGGACCGAACTGTCTCGCGACGTTCTGAACCCAGCTCGCGTACCGCTTTAAATGGCGAACAGCCATACCCTTGGGACCTGCTCCAGCCCCAGGATGCGATGAGCCGACATCGAGGTGCCAAACTTTGCCGTCGATATGAACTCTTGGGCAAAATCAGCCTGTTATCCCCGGAGTACCTTTTGTCCGTTAAGTGACGGCCCTTCCACTCAGAACCGCCAGATCACTAAGACCTACTTTCGTACCTGCTCGACATGTACGTCTCGCAGTCAAGCAACCTTGTGCCTTTGCACTCGTACGTTGATTTCCAACCAACGCGAGGTTACCTTCGCGCGCCTCCGTTACTCTTTTGGAGGCGACCGCCCCAGTCAAACCGCCCACCTGACATTGTCCAGTGCCCAGTTTCATGGACACCGTTAGAAATATAACCGGCAAAGGGAGGTATTTCACCAACGACTCCACGCAGCCTAGCGACCACGTCTCTCAGTCTCCCTCCTATCCTACACATCACAGGCCACATTTCAATGCCAAGCTGCAGTAAAGGTTCACGGGGTCTTTCCGTCTAACCACAGGTAATCGGCATCTTCACCGATACTTCAATTTCACCGGGTTTCACGTTGAGACAGCGTTCAAGTCGTTACACCATTCGTGCGGGTCGGAACTTACCCGACAAGGAATTTCGCTACCTTAGGACCGTTATAGTTACGGCCGCCGTTTACCGGGGCTTCAATTCGACGCTCTCACATCTCCTCTTAACCTTCCGGCACCGGGCAGGTGTCAGTCCCTATACTTCATCTTGCGATTTCGCAGAGACCTGTGTTTTTGGTAAACAGTCGCTTGAACCTTTTCTCTGCAACCCCATTCAAACTTTGACATCCAAACAGGGCCACACTTCTCCCGAAGTTACGTGTGTATTTTGCCGAGTTCCTTAACGTGAATTCTCCCGAGCGCCTGAGAATACTCTTCCCGCCTACCTGTGTCGGTTTGCGGTACGGTCCCCTACAGCATATCTTTAGAAGTTCTTTCTCGGCACCTTGACTCCACCAGCTTCGATTCCCCGTAGGGTCTCTCGCCTTAACACCTCACCTCTCTGTGCGGATTTGCCTACACAGATCATCAGCTTAGTGCTTAGACCGGGACGACCATCGCCCGGCCCGGCTTCGCCTCATGCGTCACTCCATCAGTCCTGTAAGAGGTACGGGAATATTAACCCGTTTCCCATCGACTACGCCTTTCGGCCTCGCCTTAGGGGCCGACTAACCCTTGGGCAGATTACCTTAACCCTGGAATCCTTAGGCTTTCGGCGGACAGGGATCTCACCTGTCTTTTCGTTACTCATGCCTGCATTCTCTCTTCCATCCCCTCCAGCATGTCTTCCAACACACCTTCAACAGTACATGGAATGCTCCTCTACCCCTGATAGTAAACTATCAAGCCGTAGCTTCGGTACTATGCTTAGCCCCGTTACATTGTCGGCGCACAACGACTCGACCAGTGAGCTGTTACGCACTCTTTAAAGGTATGGCTGCTTCTAAGCCAACCTCCTGGCTGTCTTCGCCGTTGCACTTCCTTTTCCACTCAAGCATAGTTCTGAGACCTTAGCTGACGGTCTGGGCTGTTTCCCTTTCGACCACGAATCTTGTCACCCGTAGTCTGACTCCCGCGCATCATTTAGCCGGCATTCGGAGTTTGACTGAGTTTGGTACCCGGTGAAAGGCCCTAGCCCAATCAGTGCTCTACCTCCGGTAAACTAACGCAAGGCTAGCCCTAAAGCTATTTCGAGGAGTGCCAGCTATCTCCGAGTTTGATTAGCCTTTCACTCCTATCCACACCTCATCCCTGCCTTTTTCAACAGACTAGGGTTCGGTCCTCCACTCTGTGTTACCAGAGCTTCAACCTGGACATGGATAGATCACTCGGCTTCGGGTCTACCCCATGCTACTATACGCCCTGTTTAAGACTCGGTTTCCCTCCGGCTTCGGTTCTTCTAAACCTTAACCTCGCAACATACGGTAACTCGCAGGCTCATTCTACAAAAGGCACGCCATCACCCCAATAAATTGAGGCTCTGACCGCTTGTAGGTCCACGGTTTCAGGTTCTATTTCACTCCCCTCCCGGGGTGCTTTTCACCGTTCCCTCACGGTACTATTCGCTATCGGTAGCTGTTTCGTATTTAGCCTTGGAGGGTGGTCCCCCCAGATTCAGACAGGATTCCTCGTGTCCCGTCCTACTCAGGTACGTACTCGCACACACTTCCATTTTCAGATACGGGGCTTTCACCCTTTCTAGCCGGCTTTTCCAATACCGTTCTCCTAATTTCCATGCACACTTTACTGTACGCCCTACAACCCCTCATTGCACGCAATGAGGTTTAGGCTCTTGCCCGTTCGCTCGCCGCTACTCAGGCAATCTCATTTGATTTCTCTTCCTCCGGGTACTTAGATGGTTCAGTTCCCCAGGTATCGCTCATATATGCTAGTTTATTCACATACATGTGACAGAGAGTCTACTCTGCCGGGTTACCCCATTCGGTAATCCCGGGATCATCGGATGTTTGCTCCTCCCCCAGGCTTTTCGCAGCTTACCACGACCTTCCTCGCCGAACAGCTCCAAGGCATCCTCCGTGGACCCTTATTCGCTTGACCATATTAGTTTGTGCTCCTTCCTCTGTTTTTGCGGTCGCCGCTGTCGTGTACGACAGCGTCTCCCTCTGATCCTATTGCCCAGTCTCAGATGTAGCACAGCCACATCTTCGCTGGTCGCAGGAATCTCGGGGTCTCCCTTGGCACTTTCGGCAGTCTTTACAACTGCGCGTCGGCACCTTCGGGTTTTTATAACCGCACCCTGAAACTCCCCTATGTGGCTAAGACTACTTCCCGTTTCGTCTCGCCGGTATGTTTCAGGCTCTCTATGTCAAAAGATCAAAAAAATTAACCGCCTCATTTCTTTCAACGGTTAATCGTATATGGGCCTGACTAGACTTGAACTAGTGACCTCACGCTTATCAGGCGTGCGCTCTAACCACCTGAGCTACAGGCCCCAAATATATGGCCGAGCAGGCACTTAAGCACCAACCAGGCCCGTTATAAATAGAAAAGGGCGAAGAGACCGCTTCCTTTTTCAAGAAGCAGGTTCCATCAAGTTTCGTCGGTTCAGCAAAAGCTGTTACTGATCTTCTGTCAGTAACGCGTTCCTATTCCCTTCTCGTAGAAAGGAGGTGATCCAGCCGCACTTTCCAGTACGGCTACCTTGTTACGACTTCACCCCCCTTACCAGGCATACCTTCGGCACCGTCCTCCAAATAAATGGTTAGACGAGCGACTTCGGGTACCCCCAACTCGGGTGGTGTGACGGGCGGTGTGTACAAGGCCCGGGAACGTATTCACCGCGCCATGCTGATGCGCGATTACTAGCGATTCCACCTTCATGAAGTCGGGTTTCAGACTTCAATCTGTACTGAGACCGGCTTTCTGCGATTTGCTCCACCTCGCGGTTTCGCTTCACTCTGTACCGGCCATTGTAGCACGTGTGTAGCCCAGGACATAAGGGCCATGATGACTTGACGTCGTCCCCACCTTCCTCCGGTTTGTCACCGGCTGTTCCATCTGAGTCCCCAACTGAATGCTGGCAACAGATAGCAGGGGTTGCGCTCGTTGCGGGACTTAACCCAACACTTCACAGCACGAGCTGACGACAGCCATGCAGCACCTGTATACCCGCCCCGAAGGGAAGCTGTATCTCTACAACCGTCAGGTATATGTCAAGCCCTGGTAAGGTTCCTCGCGTATCATCGAATTAAACCACATGCTCCACCGCTTGTGCGGGCCCCCGTCAATTCCTTTGAGTTTCACCCTTGCGGGCATACTCCCCAGGCGGTGCACTTAACGCGTTTGCTACGGCTCCCAGGGCTACCCCCAGGAACCTAGTGCACATCGTTTACGGCGTGGACTACCAGGGTATCTAATCCTGTTCGCTCCCCACGCTTTCGCGCCTCAGCGTCAGTACATGGCCAGGACCTCGCCTTCGCCACCGGTGTTCTTCCTGATATCTACAGATTTCACCCCTACACCAGGAATTCCAGGTCCCCCTCCTGTACTCTAGTCTTACAGTTTCCAGCGCGTCCCCACAGTTAAGCTGTGGTATTTCACACCAGACTTGCAAAACCGCCTACACGCCCTTTACGCCCAATAATTCCGAACAACGCTCGCCCCTTACGTGTTACCGCGGCTGCTGGCACGTAATTAGCCGGGGCTTATTCCTTACCTAACGTCATCTCACTGCCATTCCCTGCAGTAATTATTCTTCAGTAAGAAAAGAACTTTACAACCTCACGGCCTTCTTCGTTCACGCGGCGTCGCTCCGTCAGGCTTGCGCCCATTGCGGAAGATTCTTAGCTGCTGCCTCCCGTAGGAGTCTGGGCCGTGTCTCAGTCCCAGTGTGGCCGTCCACCCTCTCAGGCCGGCTACTCATCGTCGCCTTGGTAGGCCTTTACCCCACCAACAAGCTAATGAGCCGCAGACTCATCTTAAGGCGGTGCCTTAGCACCTTTCCCCCATAGGGCTCATTCGGTATTACCCTGTGTTTCCACAGGCTATCCCCAACCTCAAGGTAGATCATCTACGTGTTACTCACCCGTTCGCCACTCTAATAACCCCGAAGGATTACTACCGTTCGACTTGCATGCTTAAAACGCGCCGCCAGCGTTCGTTCTGAGCCAGGATCAAACTCTCCGTGATATAAATAAGACTCAATGAAGAGTCTCAATTCTTAACCACTAAAAAAGTTCGAGTACTCAATTTTACCGCTTTCGCTTTCGACTATTTATTGGAATCAATCAAAGGTTCCCGCTTCTTTTCCTTACCCTCCCGCGTTACCGCGTTCAGATAAAAAAACGGTCTTCTTCGCCCCTTCTCTTTTATCCGGTTCATCGTAACAAATCTTCCCGTCGCCCAGGGCCGCAGAGCTTCCCATTCGCTCCACCGTTCCCTTCTCCATCCAAGGAGGGCCGGATTATTCATTACCCGTATTACAAAGATCTTTTCACGCCTCTTAGCGTCTCATGAGCTCATCACCCCGGCGCTTCAGCGTGATCGCAGTTATATCATTACAGCAGATTTGTGTCAAGCGCAACTTGTGAAAAATATCAATAATTCCAAGGAGTGTAAAAGCTGCTATTCTCCGGCTCTTTCATCCTTCATGCCGCTGTCAACATCTCTCTGATTCTCATTGTTTTCATGAGCTTCGACATCCTCGAGGGCTACCCGTTTACCAGTCACCTGGGTCTGAAGATCCTCAATCGACTCGATTATTTCCTTGATTCCGGCGCTTCGCTTCGTCAGACTCTGTTTTCCTTCCACGGCAAACAGTTCATAGACCTGATGGCCAAGCTGCTGCTCCTGTTTTTTTATCTTATCTTCCAGTTGATGTATTTCGAAACGGAGGATACCTACATCGCCCAGCTCCTTTGCCTTATCCTTTGCGGAACTGAAAAAATATCGAGAGTGCTCCAATCCCTTTGACACTGTTTGTTTAAATTTATCCTGAAAACTCATATACCCTCCATCTATAAACATAGCTGAAAATTGCAGGACAGACAAGTTTTTTCAGAAAAATGCTCACCTCAGGTCATGCCCATAATGACATCGTTTCGACTTGCATGATACCATAACGTGATGCAATCAGGTCCTGTATATTATCGATGCAGAAATTGCGGCAAGTACATTGATATTGAGAAGGTACAAATGGATCAGTTCTGTTCCCTCGAATGTGCCAGACACTATCGTCGTTGTGTCGTATGCGGAAAGTACTTTCTGCCCGATACAGATACACCCTATTGCAGCAGCGCCTGTAAAGAGGCAGATGTTACAACGGAGGAAGCGCAATGAACTTAGTGTTTCTTGGCCCGCCTGGAGCCGGTAAAGGAACTGTTGCAGTGAAAGTAAGTGAAGAACTGGATATACCTCATATCTCAACAGGTGATCTTTTCCGTAAAGCGATTAAGGAACAGAGCGAACTTGGAAAGAAGGTAAAATCCCTACTCGATTCCGGAGAGCTGGTTCCCGACGATTTAACGGTCGCTCTTGTCGAGGAGCGATTGGGCCGGGGAGACACTGAAAAAGGGTTTATTTTGGACGGTTTTCCCAGGACCATCCCTCAGGCAGAAGCTCTTGACAGGATATCGACCCTTCAGACGGCCGTCAATTTTTCCGTAGCCGATGAGGTTCTTATTGATCGTTTGTCCGGTCGCCGGGTTTGCAGGAACTGCGGCGCCACCTATCATGTAAAGTTCGCGCCCCCCAGGAAAGAGGGTATCTGTGACAGCTGCGGAGGCGAACTTTACACCCGACAGGATGATGCCCCGGAAGCAATAAAAAACAGGCTTCAGGTGTACTATCGACAAACCCAGCCTTTGATTGATTATTACGAGGGAAAAGGCATAAAAAAGGACATAGATGCTGCCGGCAGCCCGAAAGAGGTACTGACAGATACCCTGAACGCCCTTAAATCCTGAAGACTTTACTCTTCAATATCCGGCGCCGAAGGAAACTCCGGCGCCAGTTTTTTATCCTCCAGAAGTTCCCGAATCTCTTCAAACCCGGGAATATCAGGATACCTGTAGAGCAGTGCAAGCTTATCAACTTCATCGTATCCGGTATCTATACTTTCCCGCAGCGCAGAGAGCCCTTGGGTAGTGTTTTCGAACCCGACCAGCAGAATAAATGATTTATAAAAAAGTATTTCCGCCTTTATTTGGTTCTGTCGCTCCTCGGGACTGGAAGCTTCCCATGTTTCCATTCCGGCGTTGGCTACTTCCAGCGCAGCAGGGTACTCCTCAGCGGCTGTCAGGCTTTTCAGAAGAAGAACCATCAGTCGAAGATCCCTCTCACCTGATGTAAAGACAGGATATAAAAGATCAACGGCTTCAATGTACTCTTCAAGAAGATAATAGGCTTCTCCAAGTCCTGTTCGATATACGATAGATTCCGGCTCATAATAAACGGCTTTTTTGTAGGATTCTATCGCCTCCCTAAGTTCTCCTTCAACTTCATGGATACGTCCCAGGTTATACCAGACCGCCGCGTTCCCTTCCGCAAGGTCCAGTGTCTGGCGGTATCGTTGAACAGCAGCCTGGTTGTTGCCCCGACGAAATTGTAGCCAGCCTAGGGTTTCATAAAGCAGGATATTTTCCGGGTCAGCTTCCAGAAGAGCATGCAGAATTGTTTCGGCCTCATCAAAGCGTCTGTCTTCAATGTAGAGCCTTGCAAGATTATAGGTGGCAGCAGCAAGGGATGGGTCAAGTTCCAGGGCACGTTGATACGCCCGTTTAGAATCGTTGAGTCGGCCCAGATCAAAATAGGCGTTCCCAAGATTGTAATACGCCTCCGCTGCCTCTTCGTTGGAGACGGAGGTACATGCTCCGAGAAGCAGAATCATAATAAGGCTAGCGCCCCAGTACTGTTGCCTCAATTTCCCTTACCTGCGACCGATACAGGGATGTTACACTTGACCCGTAATCGGCTATCAGCTGAATGATGTTCCTCGGTGAATCATGGGCATCTGGACCATTTAAACGATCACCTGCATCCCCGAGTCCCGGGAGGATATAGGCCTTATCGTTCAGAACAGGATCCATCCACAATGTGTAGACATAAGCGTTTTCAATTGCCCGCACTATACGGAGCGATCCTTTCAATGCGGATATTACGTTGAAAAAGAGGATGGATCGCGGCTTGATCCCCTGTTCCGACAGATATTTGACAATGGTTACGAGGCTTCCGCCTGTTGCATTCATGGGATCGGCGAAGATAAGATCCTTGCCGTCCAGGGTTTCAAGGTCAAAGAAAGACCGGTCCAGATCCAGCAGATACTCCATGTTGCGTTCCTTCTTGGAATCGTCCCGCTGAATCCGGAAAAGAGCGAAGGGGGTAACATAGCCGTTGGAGCTGTACTCCTCCACTTCCTTGCTCATGATCATGGAAGGAAGCAGGGCTCCCCGGAGCATTACGCACATGACGGAGTTGTTGATATGCTCATCCACATCGGGGATCTTATGCACCGCGTAATTCTGTACCGGCGCCGTAACCGGGGTCTTCTTGATGAAATAGTTTCTCTTGCTGGAGTCCCAGCCGGAAAAGGCAAGGTTGAACAGCAGTTCATAGGCCCGCTGGATGTAGTAGATAAACTCATGCTGCTGGGTATCGATGTCCCTGAGTTTGGCTATAAGGCGGGAGGCCTCACCATGGTTCTCCCGGGGAGTATCGAAGGGATAGACCTTGATCTTCTCTTCCTTTCCAGTAATCTCCTGCATGAAATTTCCCATGGTGTTGTAGATGGAGATAAGGGACTCTTTTCCCTTCTCGCGAACTTCCGGGTCCAGGGTTTCGGAGAGGGTGGAACTGATTTCCAGGGCTTTCTGATAGTAGGCTTCCATTTCGTTGAGCCGGTTTTTATCGCTGTCAGTTAAATAGCCGTCCAGGTCTGAGGCAGTAAGTACAACCTTATTCATTCATCGGTCCTTGCTGTCGGAATATATGAACAGAGGAAGTATATCAAACACTCAGGGATAATGAAAGAAGATGGGGAATATTCCGGAAAATCAGAACCAAAAAAAAGACCCGCTCGCTGCGGGCCTAATTTGACATCTCCTAGGGGAGTCGAACCCCTGTTGCCGGGATGAAAAAACGCTGAAAACCGTATTTCTGCGTTTCTCTATGTTTATAAGTGTATACCCTAAAAAACATTATGTCAAACACTTTGTAGATAGTTGTTTCTCTATGTATACCCAAATATCTCTAAATAGCCCGAAAAATTGCCGTTTTTCTGCGAATTTTATCTGACAGTCTGGTCCGTTGCCGTTGCCGGGACGGTTACAGATAGGACAAAGAAAAAACCCCGCCGGAGCGGGGCCATGTGTGATCAAGTTTCGTCTGGTGCTCGTTGTGGTGTTGATTCATTAGGCCAGGATACGAAATTCCCGCTGTCGGATTCGGCCAGATGCAATGTTTCGCCGAAAAGATTGAAGTCTATACCGTGCTGTTTGCACAGTCTGAGGACGTCGCTTTTTCGTGCCCATCCCCCGGACCTGAGAAGGTCGGCAATTTCCCGGGTTACCTAGAGAAACCGTGTTTGCTCTGTCGGTTCGGTGTAGGATTTGCGCCCAGGTCGGCGTCTGGTGGCTTTCAGGGGCTCCCATTGGGCCTGGTGGAGAAGATTATCCATTATC
>Ga0334898_1004610_pt1 | contig 10076 bp, 5 predicted proteins | sample GraSluR3_MG_10_FD_207228 | JGI IMG/M metagenome (GOLD analysis project Ga0334898, IMG submission 207228) | Sludge microbial communities from methane-producing bioreactor in Wageningen University, Netherlands - Granular Sludge_3_08-R3 | ecosystem: Engineered > Bioreactor > Anaerobic > Unclassified... | reverse complement strand
GTGGCTTTTGATTCATTATTCTCTGTCCGATGGCCTGCAGTTATTCCGATACTGACAGGATTTACAGGCCTGTAATTAGCTCTTATCCTGAATCCCTGGCGACTGGCCCGTTGCATGATCTCGTCAGCATAATTACGGAATGTTTCGTAGTAAATAACATTTTTTCTGTTGTCGTAATATACAGATAGTGATAACCGACGGGAGAAAGTATACCGGGATGAGAGATAAAAACTGGTTAAACTAAATTTATTACGGGCTTTATTATTTTCTAATTCATATAAATCCAGTTCAATTGATGAGAGGATACTTAAATTGTTTATTACAGAATTTGTATGTTGAAAATAGATAAATCTCCGGTCTGTTTTAAAATTATTGAGATGTTCGAAAATACCCAATGTCGATTGTATGAAACCATTTTTTGCCTTTTTATTGAATCCCAGATATCCTCCATATTCCAGTAAATCAAAATTATACCCGTAATTTATATAGTCCGGACGTGAGCCAATAGCCACTCCTGCATAAATGTTCCTGAAAGTCTGGTGGTACTGGATGCCATCTATTGCACCGACATTAGCAATATTCGGATTAATTTTTCGTCCTGCCCAGATTGATGAAGATTCAGTAAACTGGTACTTTAATGCTAAATTGTATATTTTAAGTGAATAGTCAAAGGCAGCTCCCCCGGAAACTGTTTTATTATAATGTTGTTTAAGTAAGGTATAAGTCTCAAATGACAAGTTAGATTCTGAAATGTCCGGAGCATCAATTGAAAATGCATAACGTTGACGGTTGTTATTTTCAGCAGGTAAATTTACAATTGTTGAATATGAGGAGAGAGAAAGCCAACCTGAAGTTTTCTGTTCAGGTTTTGGTTCAGACTTGCTGATCTTTTCCTTTTCCTCCGGAGATGTCAGCGCCTCTTCATGAATTTCTTTGTCTGCTGATTCGCGATGTTCCATCTCAGTCCTGTTCTCATCAGATTTTTTTTTGATAATAGCTGTAATTCTATCTGAAATTTTAAGTTCTGTATCTGCTATTTTATTACAAAGACAAGAAATTGAGGATTTTTGAATTACTGTCACAACCGGAATCAGTTCCCCGTTTTTTTGTATGAATAGCGTATCTCCTGTTTCAATACCTTCAGTAGAATTAAATTTAACATATATATTGTTTCCTGTTATATAAGAGATATTTCCTTCTTTTAAATTTACCTGCTGCTGAGCATGTGAAGATGCATTAACTCCCATTATCAGGTAAATGAGAAAGAAAAATTCAATGGATATAAAATTTTTTCTAATCATTTTCATCACCATTTGGATGGCATATCAGACAGTTTACACTGTTATAAATATAACCACTGACTTCATGGTGTTTGTCATCCATTTCAGACCGGTTATGTTCGTGGCAGACAGTACATTCAAAGACTCCGTAATTTGCCGGTTGCGTGTGACAATCGGAACATTCATCCCATTTGCCCCGGTGTTCTCCTGAAAATACCGGGAAGAAGTAGGTGTCGTGAATATCAAATTTTGCAGGTTCCCAGTTAACATCAGTGGTGTGGCAATCCAGGCAGGATGTTGAAAATGCCGGACTTTGATGTGAGGGATTTGAAGCTGATGTAAAATCTTGTTTGTGACAGCTATAGCAATCAGCATCAAGGGTCTCAAAAATATCTGAAATGTGGCATGCCCGGCAATTGTTTAAAGCATGTCCTTTTGTCAATGGGAAAAAATCGTGATTGAAACCCCCGGCGCTCCATTGAAATGCTTCAAATTTATGGCATTCAATACAATCAGTTGAAATTCCTGCCTGAACATGACCAGGATTCTCTGCCGACTGATAATCATTCAGGTGGCAAGCTATGCATTCCACACTAAGAGGCTGAAATTCAAGGTCTGAAACGGAAACGTGGCAGTCTGAACAGTAAGCAGTATTATGAGCACCCAGTAATGGAAATCCAATATTTTGATGGAGTTCTGTTACATTTTTAATCAGCCATGAATCTGAATTATGGCAACGGTAACAATCCGGTCCGACCGTATTATTGTGCATGTCGCGATGGCAATCAATGCAATTTGTTTTAGCATCAGAAAAAACCAGGGTGATATGGCAATCCCGGCAATCTGTATATTTGTGTTGTCCTTCAAGCTTAAACCTGGTTGAGTTGTGATCAAAAGATTTCTTCTCATCAGAAAATTTCCATCCCTCTGTTGTATGGCAATTTATGCAATTGATTTTAAATTCATCGCCATGGGGATTTTGCTGGGCAAATAAGATGCACGCAGAAAAAAATAATCCAATAGTTAATGACAACTTTCGCATGAGATATCTTCGAATTTAAATACTATATAAGGCCTCTCAGTATCATCATTTGGTTTATGGCATTCACTACATGCCAGATTTTTATGCTGCCCGTCAAGTTTGAATCTGGTTTCATCATGACTGAATTTTTCAGGGATCCAGTTCTTATATGTGTGACAACGTTCGCAGTCATTTTTCCCATTTTCATTGAATTGTGCAAAATGAACATCTGTATGGCAGTTAGTGCATTCTTGCTGTTCCCATTTAAATTGTTGTTCCCTAAGATAATTATTCTCATGTTTAAAATGACAATCTCTGCAGGAAAGCTCTGCATGCCTGCCCTTCAATTCAAAATTTGTTGTATTATGGTCAAAATCAATATCGGACCATACTGAAACGTTATGACAGATTTTGCATCCGCCGTCAGAAACGAATTTATTGTCTAAATAATTCTCATGAACATTATCATGGCAGCCTGAACATTGTGATTGCAAGTTAATGAATTTCCATTTATTATTTTCTTTATGACATGAAAAACATGGGGTTGCCATGTGCGCACCCTCAAGGGGAAGGGCTGTAAGTGTATGTTTACCGATCCCGAATGAAGAGGGGGAGAATCCATTGACATCATGACATTCAACGCAGTCTGGTGACTTGCCGTTTCTCTGAAATTGCTTTTCATGATAATCCTCGTGGCAGTTTGTGCATCGGTTATGAACTAAAGGTTCGGTAAAACTTTTTGTATGGCATTGTTTGCATTCAACATATATGTGCATTCCATTCAATGGAAAATTTGTCAAATTATGGTCAAAGTTGTTTAATGTATTAACATTTTGAAATGAGAATTCATTATGGCATTTCCTGCAGTCATTCCCGAATTTATTCATATGCACATCATCATGGCAGTTGATGCAACCTGAAAATGGAATTCCGGCGAAGATTTGAAATTCCTTTCCGTTTCTGTTTTCAATTGCATGACAACCTGTGCAATCTGTTGTCTGATGCTTTCCAATCAGCGGGAATCCCGTTCTGTCATGATCAAATCCGGGTGCCGGACTGAAAGTCTCCTGACTATGACATGAGATACAATTTCCATTTAGAGTATTTTGGTGGTAATCTTCATGGCATGAAGTACATCCGGCCATTAATCCCAAATATGTATTTCCCTTTTTTTGAGAAATATTACTCCTGATTAGTTGAGGGTTATGGCACTCTTCACATTTTAATTCTTTATGCCTGCCCTCAAGTATATAACCTGTCAGATCATGGTTGAATTCATTTTGATCCAGGCGTACAATTTTAAAATCACGTCCGAAATGTTCCCCGTGACAGGTATGGCATTCTTTTCCCCTGACTTCTGATGAGGCGTGATAGCCTCTGTTTTTATCCATCAGGCCTTTGATCTCCTGGTGACATTCAAGGCATTTTTGGGTTGTATTTTTGTCACCTAAAACATGACATTTCGTGCAATTTGCAATTCCCTCCAGATGTTCATGGGCCGAAGTAAGTTTTCCGGGGGAAATTTGAGCAGTCAGGTTTAAAACTGCTCCCCCGATGCTAATTATTAAAAGGCATATTTTAAGGAGTTTAGTCATTCCTTTAGTTTAATTATCGTGTTTTAGAATTGCTTCACCATATTTCCGTGTAATTTCTATTCCGGCATTTTTAAGAAATTCAGAAGGTAGTTCCCCACCTGCGAAAATGAAAACAAGATCATTCTTCAGTTGTAATATTTCATTATTAGTGTCGATCCTGATATTTACATTTTCTTCATCTATTGAAATCAGGTTAGAGTTAAGGATCACCTCTATCTTATTTGCTTCAACGGCATCTTCTAATTTATTATTGTTTTTTGGCTTCAACCGCGAAAATTTATTTTGTCTGTAAGAGATAATCACCCGGTTATTATCTGCAAGAAGCAGTGCTGATTCAACAGCTGAATCACCCCCTCCGGCAATGGCAATATTTTTATCCGTAATCAATTCAGGCTCGATCAGTCGATAGGCTACTTTAGGCAGATTTTCCCCGGGTATATTAAGTTTTCTCGGTGAGCCGCGTCTGCCGATGGCCAGAAGCACTCTTTTTGCTGTGAATATATCTCCTTCTTTTGTATAAACTAAGAACCTGCCATTTCCCGGTTGGATTTTTTCTATTTTTTTATGTTCGCTTATTTTAATATTGTTTTTGCCAAGCACATGATCCCATAATTCCAGTAATTCCTTTTTGGATGTTTCCTGTAATTTGACTTTGCCGTACAGAGGTAACTCCATCGGTGATGTCATAACGATTTTTGAGCGGGGAAATGAAAATACTGTCCCTCCAAGTGAATCCTGTTCAAGCGTCAGGGCTTTCAGGTTAAGCTTTTTTGCTGTCAGTGATGCAGAAATACCTGCCGGACCGGCCCCTGCAATAATCACGTCATAATCAGCTTCTTCTGTTTGCATTATTGATTTTGCTAAATTCTCAGTAGCCTGCCGTCCCTGTTCCACGGCATTTTTGATCAGTCCCATACCCCCCAGTTCACCGGCAATATAAATTCCCTTCACGTTTGACTCGAAATACCTGCTGACGTGGGGAAGATCAACACCACGTTTTTCTGTACCGATACAAAGAGTAATAGCCTGTGTGGGGCAGGCATGAAAACATGCTCCATGGCCGACACACCGGCTGGCATTAATTGCGGTTGCTTTACCATTTCTTATACCAAGGATATCACTTTCAGGACATGCCAGAATGCATGCACCGGTTTGAATGCATGAATTTACATCGACAACGGGGTGAAGTGAAACAGGTTCATAAGTTCCCTCTTCCTTAGCAATTCTTATTTTATCTTCAACATTTTCTGATTCACGCCTGAGCTTTCTGATATAAATTAGCAATACCCCAATGACCAGTAGTCCTGCAGCACCATAAAAAACTATTTGTTCAATTATAATATTCATTCTTTGCTAAAAAATCCAGGTATATCCGAAAAGTACTACTACGATGATGTGCGTAAACATTATTATGAGCATTATCAGAGCAAAGGGAAGATGCAGGACATGCCAGTAACCAAAAAGCTTCTGCATAGTGAATAACCATGAAATCCTTCTGTTTAGTTTAATTTTTATTTTTAGCAACCTGACAATTCTTCTGTAGTCACCAGCTGAGATCCCCGCTTTTCTCAACTCTTTCTTAATTTTTTTCAATAGATTTCTTTCATAAATTAACCGTCTGATAACTCGTATCAGAAGATTTTGTGTTTCAGGCAATTTTTTAAAATTAAGCGATTCATTTATTTTAGAAATGATCTCATTTTCTGAATTATATTCATTATAAAGTTCAGTAACTATATTCCCTTCAAGTTCCATCAGTTCATTTAAACTAAGCTGCCTTCCCTGAATGTTTCTTGGGATCTGAAGATAAATGAACCGGCCGGTAATTCCGCTGATCACTACAATAACCATGCTCCAAAAACTTACAGCTACTATTCCTCCAAATTTGAATGTGGTATGGTAAAGTATCAGGATTGGTCCCAATACACAAAGGAAAATATGAAATTCCAGCCAGTGTTTTAGCAGTCCGATTCTGTATAATTTGCGGATTCGCTTTCTTGCCATATATCCAAAAACACCTGTTAAAATGAAGAATGATCCGGCTATCCCCAAGCCGTGCCCAACTGTTCCGGAGGGTTTAAGTTGTTCATATTTAATGTGATTGTGACGTTCTGCAAGTTTGCTGATATAATAATCTGATCCATAGAGTGCCAGTGAAACAAAAGTTATAACGGTAATTAATACAAAAAATGACAAATAAATTTTGTGTACTAATCTGTTCATAAAAATTCTGAGTTTAGTTTACCGTCTAAATATAACGAAATTTTGTGTTTGTACCTCACGATCTCCGTATCAGGATAAATTGAATTGCAGAAGCTAATTAACATCGTAATTTATCTTCTTTTGTTTTAACTTTGTTTGTTCACATAGGAGAAAATTACAAAGAATGAAACGAGCATAATTGTGAAATCACCCAAGAGAATGATTAAAATATATGCAAGTTCCCCCGATGTCCATCGGGGCAGGCTATTTGATACCTTTGAGAATTATTGATTTTAATCATATGAAAAAAATAAAATTTTACTACCTGTTTGTTTTAATCCCGGTTCTTCTGGTGGCCTTTTATAGTTGTGAAACCAGATATACATCAGGAGATGTTGTCTTTATTGAAAATGGTAAAATAAAACTGGGATTTGAAAAAAGAACAGGCAGGTTCGTTTCCTTTACTGATGTTGAAAACTCCTGTGAATTTATTGAAGGAACCCTGGTTGATGAGTTGCCATGGGAAATAAAATTTCATTCATCATCACCAGAGTCAGCACAGGATGATCCAATTATCCCGTCCAAATTCAGGTTTTCAAAGCCAGATCCATTGACACTTACATTAACATGGGAAGGTTTTGATGGAATTAAAGGTTTAAGAGTAGAAGCAAAAGTATCCCTTGGTCCCGAAAAGGCTTTGTCTTACTGGAGAATAGAGGTCGATGGCCTGGAAGGAACAATAGTGGAAAATGTATTATTCCCGGTCGTCAAGGGTATAAAAGAGATGGGGGATGAGAAATTAGCGACTGCCGGATGGATGGGTAGCCTGATGAAAAATCCCCGTGAAGTTCTTGCCGGCAGCAATGCATCTGTGAAAAGGCTTGTGTGGCCTTATCCCGGTTCATTGTCAATGCAGCTGATTGCTTTATATAATCCAGATAAAAAAGGTCTTTACCTTTCAGCCAATGACTCCCTGTCATATGTAAAAAATTTTTCACTAACTCTTGATACTCTGAATACTTTAGTATACAGGATTGAGAATTTTCCGCCGTTTGTTTCGGCTTTGGACAGTTACAGTCCTTCTTATGAGGCAGTTATTGGCTCTTTTACGGGTGACTGGATCACAGCTGCCGAACGGTACAGGGAATGGGGAATTCAGCAGCAGTGGTGCAAAGAGAGCAGGTTCCATAATAAACAGAATCCCTCCTGGCTGGATAGCACGGCTCTGTGGGTTTGGAACCGGAATGAATCTGATAATGTACTCAAACCGGCAGTGGCGTTGAAAAAAACATTGGGACTGCCGGTAAGTGTCTTCTGGCATTGGTGGCACAATTGTTTATACGATGACAACTTTCCGGAATACTTCCCGCCCAGAGAGGGAGGAAAATCATTTATCGACGCTGTTACATCAGCACAAAAAGAGGGCGTAAGATGCATTGTATACATGAATCATTTTCAGTGGGGGGATAAATCTGAAAGCTGGGAAAGAGAAAATGCAGAGCCCTTTACGGCCAGGGATATAAATGGTAAAATGAATTCCCATGTGTATAATATTTTTACAGGAAATTCACTTACAAACATGTGTATAGCAACAGATTTTTGGAGGAATAAATACTCTTCGTTGTGCGACAGTGCAGTGAATGTTTATCAGACAAATGGTGTCTATATGGATCAGGCCTGTCTGAGCAGGATGTGTTATGACAATGGACACGGACATGTTCCGGGTGGTGGAAATTATTGGGTTGACAGTTTTGGAAAGCTTACAAGTCAGATCAGGACTGTAATATCTGATAAAACGCAACCTGTCCTTGCAGGAGAAGGATCGGGAGAGAACTGGATTCCGTATCTTGATGCATTCCTGACCTTACCTGTTAGCAGGGAGAGATATTCAGGTATCGGAAACACAGAAGTAATTCCCTTGTTTCAGGCTGTTTACCATAAATATGCCGTTACTTATGGCAGTTACTCCTCTTTGGTTACCCCTCCGTATAATAATTTATGGCCTGAAGAGTACCGGCCGGAGAATACGGAAAAATTACTGGACGAAAAGTTCAACAAGCAGTTTTTTATGGAACAGGCAAGATCGTTTGTCTGGGGCATGCAGCCTACAATTGCAAATTATCACACTTTTCTGAATTCGGACAGAAAGCAGGAAATGAACTACCTCATGGATATTGTCCGAATAAGATACAAAAACCTTAAATATCTGTTATATGGAGATTTCTGCAGGAATCCGGAAATCCAATCGCCTGTGGAAAAGATAAATATTTCAAGATTGTCAATTTATGTTGGAAGAAAAGGAAACAGTGTTACAACATTTGAGAAAGAGGTGCCGGTTTTATATGCCGGAACATGGAAATCAGAAGATAATAATCTGGGAATAGCTATGGCAAGCATAAGCGATGATCCAATCCCTGTTGATTTTAGTTTTAAGTCAGGCGACTACGGCCTTGCCTCAAAAGGGGAGGTTTACATTACCACTAATAAGGGTAAGGAACTATTGACCTCATATACAAATGGATCGGTTAATGTGAAATTTTTGCTTGAAAGCAGGGGATTATGTGTGATAGAGGTAGTTCCCTCTATTCTTTAAAGGGTTGAATTACAATTTTTTTCAGGTTTGATGAATTGTGTTTCAGATGTCCGTCAATAAATACAGAGAATCCTTTGCCCTTGTTATATTTTGTCCCGTTTTGATCCCAGACAACAGTAATAAGTTTGTCATGATATTTAACCCTGTCAAGGCAAAACCAATCCCAGTGATCCTCCGGAACCAAAGGATTTATTGTTAAAATATTGTTCAGTGAAGGCCTGATCCCCGTCAAATCGCTGATAATAAAATCACAAAAAGCAGAATGATTGTAATCTTTGCCTCTTTCAACAGGTTTATGTCCCCTCGCTTTAAGCATTGTCCGCGATATCCAGTCACCCGTAAAAGGATTGAGGTTTTCATCAATCCAGCATATTTTTTCACCTTTCTCATCTATTCTCCGGTGACTATTTGAATAGGTATGGAGCAATTCCATGAAATCCTTTTTTGAAATAGTTGTTTGGTCGAAATCTCTGAGCAGGTTAGCCATTGCTTTCAATGTAACAGAGGTGGCAAACGGCCAGCCCGGACCGTTCCACTGACAGGCATGGCCTTCGTATGTTACCTTAAATCCCGGATGGCTTTGTTCAGCTGTTGTCGGGCCAAAAGGAGCCTTGAATCCCTCAGGGCTTGTAAGAAATTTCCAGGCTAAAGAATGATCCTCTTCCGGTATGCTGAAATACCATGGGGTATATCCATGCAGTTCGCGTACATCAACAAGTTCAGGGATATCTTTTGAATTACGTGTAAAAGTTTCCTGATTTGGCAGTTCACCTAATTCCTGAATCTCTTTTGTACTTAATGGCAACGTTTTAAAAAATTTATCCTTATCATCCCATAACTTCGTCAATATCAGGTTTTTCAAATGGTCTGCTTTATTTGCATATTCACTGGCCATGGTCATCTGGCCTGCCATTTCTGCAATCTTTGCAATTGCCTCCGCATCTCCGGCCATATATGAATTGATAGTAGCTCTTTTCCCTGATCCTCCAACAGAGACTTCCATTCCATCCCTGTCGTCAACCTGCCAGAACAGTCCGTCGTGACACAACCTCTCTTTTTCCCATGACTCATAATTCAGAACAAAATAAGGAAGCAGATCTTTCAGCAGTTCATGATCGTTGTGAACCAAGGCAAATGCCAAAATGGAATTTGGTGCCCAGAAGCTGTATGACCTGACACTTCCGCCGCCTTTAAACCAAAAGTTTGCATAATCCCGTAAATAAACAGGGTCATGCAGCCATCGCCCTTCATAGAAGTGGTGGCCTGCGGGACAGTTTATTGTGTTGTGTTTCCCCGCCCATGAAACATTGGGCAGAAACTCAGTGATAACAAAACCATCCGGAGTGTTTCTGATATGTTTTCTGAATGTCCACCACCTGAAATAG
>Ga0334898_1004604_pt1 | contig 10091 bp, 18 predicted proteins | sample GraSluR3_MG_10_FD_207228 | JGI IMG/M metagenome (GOLD analysis project Ga0334898, IMG submission 207228) | Sludge microbial communities from methane-producing bioreactor in Wageningen University, Netherlands - Granular Sludge_3_08-R3 | ecosystem: Engineered > Bioreactor > Anaerobic >... | reverse complement strand
CCGTAGCGGAGCGGAGGCAAGCGGAAACGCACCTCATTCTTGTTCAGTATTTTCTTTGAAAAAAGTTCGGATTTCGTTCAGAATACGGAGCCATAAATAAAACTTTTTTTTAGTTTGAGAAACTAAATAAAAATAGAACTATCTTTGAAGAGGTAGCTTTTTTATTATTATTCTTGAGAATGATGTTAGGATAATACAACATATTAATAGTCAGAAATAATTAACAATAAAAAATATGACTTTCAAATAATATAAAATTTATAGAATTATAGCAATTGTAATTTTTGGGAATATCTATTAGCCTTTCCATAACATTAGAAAACTATTATTTACCCATTGTTCTTGTAATAATTGGTATGACCGCAATGTATTATCTTCGTAAGCAGTTAAAAATGATAGAAGTGATGGCAGATGAGAGGGATTATAAATTAGCAGGGAATGCTGCACGACACACTATTACTATTTATGGCTTGATTGGAGTTTTTGGGATCTTTATTTTAATGGCTTTATCAGGAGGGAAAGAAGATTTTATTTATATCTTAAGTCAATATTTAGCTTTTAGTATTTGTTTTTTGTTTATTTTAAATGTTGTTATATTTAGATATTTAACCCAAAAAAAATAAAATGCAGAATAAAATAAAAGAACTAAGACAAAAAATTGGTATAACTCAAGAAGAATTAGCTCGTCGTGTTAATGTTAGAAGAGAAACAATTGTTTTCTTAGAACAAGGTAAATATAATCTATCTCTAAGATTAGCGATGGAAATAGCCAAAGAATTAAAGATAAAAGTTGAAGATTTGTTTGTTATTTAACAAAGAAGTTTTTAAAGGATTTCATATTTTATTTTCTAAGTTAAGATAATTATCAAATAGATTCTAGCATTTCTTAGTTTCTAAAGGACAGGAGTGTCAATTTGCCTTTAAATGTAAGTTAATTAGATCAATCAAAAGACTTGGAATTTATTTTTTCGGGGTTTGTGGTATAATATAAAATAAATAACCCTAAATATCCTTTGTTTTTGTAAAGCTTCTTTTCTTGACACTTAAAAATTTGTTATAATTTAATTTAGTTTTCTTTATAATTAGGAAATTTATATATAAAATCATGAACAAAAACAAATATTTTTACTTAAATCTATTTACTTGGAGCTTAGTGCTTTTGCTCATAGGTAATCATGTTTTCGGTTGGACTACACCAAGTCAAGATCCACCAGGAGGGAATGTAGAGCTTGAAACTGGAGCAACTCCAGCTGGTTCTACTGGACATATTCAATTTAATGATGGTGGTAATTTAGGAGCTGATGCTAATCTTTTTTGGGATAATGTTAATAAATACCTTGGAATTGGAACAGCAAATCCAGGAGCAAAACTTGAGATACAAGGAACCAGTGGAGGGTCTCTAAAATTTACAACAGATGTGGAGACGACAGGATTATTAGAAATTACAGGAAGTGTTGATATTGTAGGGGATTTAATTGCTAATGGAAAAAATATTAGTAATAATGATTGGGGGTTCAAAGAGGGGCCATTATCGTTTGATTCTGATTATATAAATATTTGGAATAATCAAGGAGATTCTGGGGATAGTATTGATTGTGTAAGCAATACTAAAGGGTGTACTATTTTGCAAGATGGTACATATAAAATTCGATGTGTCCAACGATCAAATGCTACAGGTAGCGTATATGTAGGTGTTGCGCTCAACGGTAGTAGGACTACGCTTGAAAGCAGAACTGATTCAATGTGGAATCATGATCATGCGGAAGTTTCAGGTGAGTATACAGAATCAAATTTTATAGGAACATTAAGCTCAGGAGATTTTATTACTTGTGGCCCTGTTTCTGCTAATAGTAGTAAATTACAATATGGGACAAATTCATATCGTGGATCAATTTCAATTCAACGTTTGTAATTTTTGCTAATTAGAATTTATATTTAACGATTAATTAATTTAATAAAAGCCTTGATGTGTGTTCGATTTTGATTATTAAATTATAAAGAGAGATTAATAGCTTGAATATAATAATTCTTTATCATTAAGGCTTTTAGTAGGTTGTTTTTTTGTTTAATTTTATTCTAGATTAATGTTTCAGATAATTCTTTTTTGATGAAATAGTTTTATAATTTTTTTATATTAATTGATTGTTTCCTGAATATTTGTCAGGTTTTTTATGGTATAATTAAAAATATGAGGATTTGGGATATAAGTCCAGAGGAATTATGTAATAAGCATTTATTTGGTGAGCATCGAGAACTCCATGCTATTTGGAGTATTTTAATTAATAATAAAAAAGGGTATAGAAATCATCCAGAAACAAAGCGCTGGGTAGGTAAAAATAAAGCTTTGTTTTATAGGCACGAAGAATTAGTTAAAGAAATTAAAAGAAGAGGGTATAATCATGTATCATTACTTGATAAAAAATATGCTTTAGGAAAGGCAAAGCAAGATGAGTTTATTAATACAAAAGAAGAACAAAAGCAGATTTTAAAAGATAAACCTTGCCAATGTTTTCAAGAATAAATTTTTTAATATTTTTAACAAAATCATTTTAGTATAGAATGTTTAAGCTAAAGTAATAAAAAATTCATTTAAAAAACAATATCATTAATAATTTAGATAATTGAAGTTTTAATGCTTGTTATAGTTATCTTTAAAGCTTTTTTGTGGTAAAATAAAAAAAGGTCGTAGATAATAAATTAAAAAAATGAAAAAAGAGATTATAGAAAAAATAGCTTCTTTAGTAATAGCTGCTTTTGGGCTCGTTGCTGCCCTTGCTTGGAATAGTGCTATTCAAGCAATTTTTCAAGAATATTTTGGAACAGCAGAAGGAATAATTCCAATGATTATTTATGCAGTTATTGTTACTATAATAGCAGTATTGGTTACAATTTGGGTAGCTAAAGTTGCTGAAAAAAAAGAATAAAAAATGGAAAATATTCTACCTACAATTGCTGGTTGGATAGGAATGATAATGATTTTATTGGCTTATTATCTTGTCTCGACAAAGAAGGCCACAGGTGAATCTAATCTTTATCAATCATTAAATTTTATTGGTGCCATCTGTCTTATTTACAATACTTTTATTCAGCAAGCTTGGCCAATAATGGTTTTAAATATAGTATGGGTTATAATTGCTGTTAAAACTCTTTTGATAAGAAAGAAAGATAGATTTATTTAAACTAGAAAATTTATTATATCCTTAGATATAGAATTATTCATGGTGTATTAATAATAAATATCCATTATGCAATTTAAAGATAAAGAAAATAAGGATAACTATTTAATCATTTTGAAGCTTTGGGGGAGTTACTTTGGTTTATTTATTGGTTTTATTTTTGCTCTTCAAATAAAAATGAATAGGATGTTTCTTATTGAGGGCTCAAGGGAATTTGATTGTATTTGGAAGCCAATTCAAGGATTGTCTTGTTCTGATTTAGCATTAATTAATATTATTTTATTTTTATTAATAGGTTTCTTTGTTGGAGGATTAATTCATAGGAAGAAAATAATAAAAAAAACTAATTTTTAAAATAATATGAAAATAATAATTTCATATATCTCAACATTAATAACATTTATCTTTCTTGATGCTATTTGGCTTGGTTTAGTTGCTAAAGGGTTTTATGCTAAGCAAATGGGGTTTTTATTCAGTAAAAGTATTAATTTTATCCCAGTATTAGTATTTTATCCTGTTTATGCTTTTGGAGTGATGATTTTAGCTGTTTTACCTGCTTTTTCTTCTGGATCTTGGCTTGAAGCATTATGGAAAGGGGCTTTAATTGGACTTCTTGCTTATGGTGCTTATGATTTGACTAATCAGGCGACTATTGCTGGTTGGCCAACTTTAGTAACGGTTATTGATATTGGCTGGGGGATTGTTGTTACTGGGGCTACTAGTGTTATTGCTTACTTTTTAATAAATTTATTTTACTAATCAAATCAAGTAATAATTATAAATTGACTCTTAGTATATAATTTGTTATCATACAGATTATTAGAAAATAGCCTTAAAAGGTTATTTTTTTATAACTAATTAGCACTCTTGAAAATTTTTAAAAGGAGGTGGAAATTAAAATAATTTAAAAGCTTGTTTTTTAATAAGCTTAATATTCTTTATGCCTTTAATCATTATATAAAAGGAGGAAAAAATGGAAGAAAAAGAAAGAAAAGTAAAAAAAGAATCATCAATGGTTTTAATTTGCCCGAATTGTAAAGTTGAATGTTTTAATATTAGAGTAATTGAAAAAGAGGATGGAAGTTTTTGGGTTGATGATATTTGTTGGAGATGTGGTTATCAATTAAAAAATGAAAAAGTTAATCATTAATAATAAAAAGATAATGTTGATTTGTCCCCGTAGCTCAGTTGGTAGAGCGCCCGTCTGGTAAACGGCTCTTTATAAGAGGTTTGAATAGATTGCTTATTAAACTAAATTGTTCCATCTTTAATTTCAATAATGGTAATTGAAAAAATGAGATCGCTGGTTCGAGTCCAGCCGGGGACTCCAAAAGATAGCGGGGAAATAAACCCCCGTTTTTTATTTATAATTTAATAATTTTAACTTGTGATTAAATAGTTTTCTTGTTAAAATACATCAATGAAATTAAAAGATATTTTTAAATTAATAGTCGCCGTTTTGATTGTAGAATTAGCTGGAATAGTTGGTTCTTTTTTTACAACCTCATCAATTTCTAATTGGTATCCAACCCTTGTAAAGCCAGTATTAAATCCTCCTAATTGGATATTTGCTCCTGTTTGGACAACTCTTTATGCTTTAATGGGAGTATCCGCTTTTCTGATTTGGCGGCATGGATTAAGACAGAGAAGAACAAGGGTTGCTCTTACTATATTTAGTGCTCAGCTTATATTAAATGTAATATGGTCTATTATATTTTTTGGATTCCAGAATCCGTTCTTAGCTTTTGTAGAAATTATTGTTTTATGGCTGGCGATTATTTGGACAATATTTTCTTTTTATAAAATATCTCGTTTGGCAGCCTGTTTATTAATGCCATATCTTATTTGGGTTAGTTTTGCTGCTTATTTAAACTATTCTATTTGGCTTTTAAATTAATAAAGATAAAATAAGTTAAATAAAAATTATGTTTTCAGAAATTATTAATAATATTATTATTCCTTGGATAACAAATCATGGTCCTAAAATTTTAGCAATTATTGTTTTTGCTTTATTGTTAAAAAGATTTGGAAAAGTATTCATTGAAAAGATTATAAGGAGAGTTGTTTATTCTGATTCAATAACAGAGAAAGAGAGTGAAAAAAAGAGAGAGGATACATTAATTCGTATTTTCTCATCTTTTTTAGATGTTCTAATTTGGATTTTAACTGTTTCAATGATTCTTCAAGAAATAGGGATTGCTGTTGGACCTCTTCTTGCTGCTGCAGGGATTGCTGGCATTGCTTTTGGTTTTGGTGGACAATACCTTATTCGAGATTTAATTACCGGAACTTTTATTATTATGGAAAACCAGTATCGTATTGGAGATGTGGTTTGCTTTGATGGTACCTGCGGTTCTGTTGAAGATATTAGTATGAGGATGACTACTTTACGGGATCTTGATGGAGTGGTCCATCATGTGCCGCATGGAGAAATTAAAAAAGTGTCAAATTTATCAAAATATTTTGCTCGTATTAATTTAGATATTGGTGTTTCTTATAATTCTAATTTGGAAAAAGTAATTAAAGTAATTAATAAAGTTGGTGAAGCTTTGGCTAAAGACCCAGAATGGAGAGATGATATTTTAAAAACACCTCAATTTTTAAGAGTTAATGATTTTGCTGAATCAGCAATTATTGTAAAGATTGTAGGAGAAACTAAGTCATTGAAACAGTGGGCTGTTACTGGGGAACTTCGAAAACGTCTTAAAATGGCTTTTGATAAAGAGAAAATAGAAATTCCTTTTCCTCAAAGAGTTGTTCATCAAGTTAAAAAATAACATTAACTTAAAGCCGCCTTTTGGCGGTTTTTTGTAATTATTTTAAAATATGAAGATTGTTTCTTGGAATGTAAATGGATTAAGATCGATTTACAAAAAAGGATTTTTAAAATGGTTTAATACAGTAAAGGCTGATATTGTTTGCTTACAAGAAACAAGAGTTCTTCAAAAAGAATTACCATTAGATTTGCTTAAAATAAAAAATTATCATCTTTATTTTAATGAAGCTGAAAAAAAGGGATATGCTGGGGTAGCTGTCTATACAAAAGAAAAACCATTAAAAGTTGAATCTAAATTAGGGATGAAAAAATTTGATCAAGAAGGTAGGCTTTTAAAATTAGAATATACTGATTTCATTTTAATTAATCTTTATTTACCTCATGGTGGAAGAAGTAAAGAAAATCTTGATTATAAATTAGAAGTTTATAAACATCTTTTGAAATATTTTCAAAAAATAAAAGATAAAAAGGTTGTTTTAACTGGTGATTTTAATATTGCTCATCGGGAAATTGATTTAGCTAGACCAGAAGAAAATAGAAACAATATAATGTTTACTCAAAAAGAAAGAAACCAAATAGAAAAAATTATTAAATTGAACTTTAAAGATAGCTTTAGAATGTTTAATAAGAAAGGAGAAAATTATACATGGTGGCCTTATTTTGCAAATGCTAGAAAAAGAAATTTAGGATGGAGAATAGACTACATCTTTGTTTCACAAGCTTTTTCGCAAAATGTTAAAAATGCTTTTATACTTGATAAAACAATAGGTTCTGATCATTGTCCGACAGTAATAGAGTTTTAAGGATACCATTTGACAAAGAGAGATATACCCGGTAGGATGTAAGAGTAGTATTCCCTAAAGGAATAGCTCAACTCTCTTAATTTTGCAAACACGGTAAGAAAGATGCTGTCTAGCAGTTAGGTAAGAGAGTAGGTCGTAAATTAAGTTAAGTACAAAAGATGAGTAATAAACTTTATGTAGGCAGTCTTTCTTATGACACCAATGATGACGGTCTCAAGGAATTTTTCTCACAAGCTGGAGCCGTTACTTCTGCCAGTGTCATTATGGATAAAATGTCAGGCAGATCTAAAGGATTTGGTTTTGTAGAAATGGCTTCTGAAGAAGAAGCTAAAAAAGCCGTTGAGATGTTAAATGGTAAAGAATTAGATGGAAGAACTCTCATAGTAGACGAAGCCAGACCAATGAAGAAAAGCTTTTAAAAGTTTTTCTTACAGAAAGAGCTCTTAAGTGAGCTCTTTTTTTATTGGTTGATTTTTACAAAAATGGTATAATAATATAAAGTTGATATTTTAAAAAATGAAAATATTAAAAAATTTAGGATTTTTTCTTTTTTGCTTAGGCCTTTTAATGATTTTAGGATTTGGGTTGTATAAGTTTTTTGGTGATTCTTCAGTTCCTTTGATTATAAGATGGGGGATAATGGGTTTAATATTAGGAACAATAATTATGATTATCTCTTTAACAATTGAAAGATTCAAAGATATTAAAAATAATAAATAAATTAACAATTATGATTATTACTACTTCTGAACAAGTTTTTGGAAAAACAACAAAACAAGCTTTAGGTTTAGTAAAAGGTAATACTATTAGAGCTAAACACATAGGAAAGGATATTATCGCTGGTTTAAGAAATCTTGTTGGCGGTGAGATTAAAGAATATACAGAAGCGCTTAACGAAGCTCGTGAAGAAGCGATACAAAGAATGATTAAAAACGCTGAAGAGTTAGAGGCAGATGCTATTGTTGGTGTTCGTTTTACTACATCTCAAATTATGGCAGGAGCAGCAGAATTACTTGTTTATGGTACGGCAATAAAATTAGATGAATAATTTTTAGAAGAATAAAGGCTATAATAAAAGGCAGTTTTGATTATAAAATTACCTTTTATATTAATTGTGGATAAAATGGGGATATTATTTTAGTGGGGAAAAGCTAAAAAGAGGATTAATCCTTTATTAGAGCTAAAATACTTTCTACTTAATTTAGGAAGTATTTTTATTTTTGCTTCTTGACTTAATGGGGTTGTAGGGGGTAAAATGGGATAAAGTGGATTGATGTGGATAACTGTGGGGAAAAGCATATTTTTTGGGGATAATAACTTTAGAACATATTCCATTTATTAAAAATAATAAAGTTAAGATGTTTATTGGTGAGTATTGCTATACCATAGATCCAAAAGGAAGAGTCGCTATTCCTTCTAAGTTACGTAAAGAACTTTTGCAAGGAGCAGTTTTGACTAGAGGATTAGATAATTGTCTTTTTATTTTTTCTTCTAAGGATTGGCAACAAGTGGCAGAGAAAATAAAAAGCTTACCGTTGAGTCAAGCTAATTCTCGAGCTTTTTCTCGGTTAATGCTTGCAGGAGCAATGGATGTAAAATTAGATAATCAAGGAAGAATTTTAATTCCTGACTACTTAAGAAAGTACGCTGGTTTAGGAAAAAAAATAGTCTTAGCAGGTATTTATAATCGTTTAGAAGTTTGGGATGAAAAAGAATGGATGAAGTATAAACAGAGAACTGAGAAGGAATCAGGAAATATAGCAGAAAAGTTAGGAGACTTAGGAATTTAATAAAAATTACATGTCTCACGTTCCAGTTCTTTTAAAAGAAGTAATTCATTATTTAGATCCACAACCGAATGAAAATTTTATTGATGCAACGATTGGAGAAGCAGGACATACAATGGCTATTCTAGAAAAGAATAAACCAAATGGTAAAGTTTTGGGTATTGAAATAAATCCTGAGCTTTTTCAAAAACTACAAAGAGTCCAAGATGAAAACCCTGAATTGAATATGAAAAAAAGATTGATAGTGGTTAATAATTCCTATGCTAATTTAAGAGAGATTGTTAGAAAGAATGATTTTCATCCTGCTCATGGAATTGTCTTTGATTTAGGCATTTGTTCTTGGCAGATAGAATCATCAGGGAAGGGTTTTTCTTATCAAAAAGACGAGCCTTTAGATATGCGCTTCAATCCCAATCAAGATTTAACAGCAGCAGAGATTATAAATTTTTGGGAAATGGAAAAGATAGAACAAATTTTAAGAAAGTACGGAGAAGAAAGATATTCTCATCGCATTGCTTTAGCTCTAAAAGAAGCAAGAAAAAAAGAAAGAATTATTGGTACTCAGCAATTAATAGATATTTTAAAAAGAACTCTTCCAAAAAACTATGATAATAAAAGAATTCATTTTGCGACTCGTGTTTTTCAAGCTTTACGAATTGCTGTTAACCAAGAATTAGAAAATATTAAGCAAGGGCTAAAAGAGGCAATAGAAATATTAGAGCCTAAGTCAAAAATTGTTGTCATTTCTTTTCACTCTTTAGAAGATAGAATTGTTAAGAATTTTTTTAAAGAGCAGGAGAAAAATAATAAATTACAAATTCTTACTAAAAAGCCAATTTCTCCTTCAATAGAAGAAATTAAAAAAAATCCTCGTTCGCGTTCAGCAAAATTAAGAGCTGCTCAAATCAATTAATTATTAAAATACAATTAGTCCAATGACCATTATTTATAGTCACAACAATAATCGTAAGAATCAGTCCATTATTTTAAATTCTCAAAGAAGATTATCTTCAAGAAATAATAAAAGAAAATGGAGATCTTTTGTTAATGGAGCTGGTGAATATTTGGGTCATATTAAATTAACTTTTTTCTTTTTAGCTCCTATTATTATGGTTGGCGGTTTTTGGCTTTTAATATTTGGACAAAATATTTCTGCTGATTACAAGATTTATAATCTTAAACATGAATTAACCCGAATAGAAGATCAAATTAATTCTTTACATGAAAAAGCAGCAGTTATTACTTCAACAGGAAAAGTTCAAGATTGGGCAGAAGAAAATAATTTTGTACCAGTAGAAACTTTTTCTTATTTAGATTTAAACAATAAGAATTTAGTTCAAAGATAGGGCCAATTTTATAATGGGAAGAAAAAAAGGATATTTTAAAAATAGGAGTTTTCTTCAAAATAATAACCAGGGTAATTATTCTTTTGAAAGAAGAGTTTTTTTTATTTATTTTTGTTTTATTGCTGTTTTTTTTATTTTAGCTAGTCGTCTTTATGCTTTGCAAATAAGAGATTATTCTCAATTTTCAGACCAAGCTGAGGATA
>Ga0334898_1004601_pt1 | contig 10101 bp, 6 predicted proteins | sample GraSluR3_MG_10_FD_207228 | JGI IMG/M metagenome (GOLD analysis project Ga0334898, IMG submission 207228) | Sludge microbial communities from methane-producing bioreactor in Wageningen University, Netherlands - Granular Sludge_3_08-R3 | ecosystem: Engineered > Bioreactor > Anaerobic > Unclassified... | reverse complement strand
AATACCCGGGGGTCAATGATATAGCGGCCCATCACCGCCAGCCGGGACGGAGCCTCCTCCACGGGCGGCTTTTCAACCAGGTCGCTGATCCGGTAAATGCCGTTCCGCTCCCGGTCCGCGTCCAGAATACCGTATTTATTGGTATCCTCCCGGGGCACTTCCATTACGGCAACAATCGATGACTGCACCTCCACGTATAAATCCATTAACTGCTTTAAGCAGGGCACCTCCGCCCGCACGATGTCGTCCCCGAGCAGCACGGCAAAAGGTTCTTCGCCGATAAACCGCCGGGCGCAGTAAATGGCGTGCCCCAGGCCCAGCGGTTCCTTCTGCCTGATGTAATAAAGGTCGGTAAGCCGCCCGATCTCCTGCACCAGTTCCAGCTGGGCAGTTTTACCCTTCTTCGTCAACTGCAGCTCCAAATCAATGGAACGGTCGAAATGATCCTCAATGGCCCGCTTATTCCGGCCGGTGATAATCAGTATTTCTTCGATTCCCGACGCAATCGCTTCTTCCACTATATATTGAATGGTCGGCTTATCTACCAGCGGCAGCATTTCCTTGGGCTGTGCCTTGGTGGCGGGCAAAAAGCGCACCCCCAGGCCAGCCGCGGGAATGATGGCTTTTCTGACTTTTTTCATTTAAAAACCTCCACCCTTCCCCGGTTTAGAAACTACATACAAATTAAAACATTATATTACAGACATGTAAACCGGAAATACATCAAAAAATAATTAATCAACCAATTAAAAAACGGTCCCGCTAAGAAGACCGCTGCTGCTTTTCCGATCGGGCCAGATACCCGGTATGGCCACTGCCGCCGGCACTGACAATCCCGGTTTTGTTGACCAAAACCAGCACGCCCGTGGACAAAAGCACCAAAAAAACCACCGCCTGCTTCGGCGTAATCAAGGTCATTACCACGGCACTCAGCGCCAGGACGATATTCACGCCGTAAAGACAGAGCACCGCCCGGCGGTGACTGAAGCCCATAGCTATAAGCCGGTGGTGCAGGTGCCCCTGATCCGCCTGAAATATCGGCCGGTTTCCGCAATAACGCCTTATTATGGCCAGGGTGGTATCCAGGAACGGTATCCCCAAAATCACCACCGGTATAATTACGGAAATAAAAGTAGCGCTCTTGGCCAGACCCATAACCGCCAGCACGGCCACGCTATAACCCAGGTACATGGACCCGGAGTCGCCGAGAAATATCTTCGCCGGATGAAAGTTATACCGCAGAAAACCCAGTATTGCCGCTGCCAGAACCAGGGCCAGGGTAATAGCATCCCACTGTCCCTGCGTTGCGCCGCCGTTCAGTAAAATCTCGATCCAAATCACCGCCGCCAGGGTCAGGACGGCAATACACGAAGTGCCTCCGGCCAGCCCGTCCAACCCGTCCACAAGATTGACCGCATTAATCACCGCGACCATCCAAATCACCGTTACGGGAATGCTCAACACACCCAACGCCAACAAATCGTGGGAAAACGGGTTGGTCAAAAACTGCACCTTGATACCAAACGGAATCACGGCACCTGCCGCCACCACCTGACCGGCCAGTTTTACCCACGGCGAAACACCCCTGGTATCGTCGATAATACCGAGCAGCACGATCAAAAAACCGCCCGCCAGGAAACCGGCCACCGGCAGGGTGATTTCCCTGGTCAGCAAAACCGCCACCACAAAACTGATGTAAATAGCCACGCCGCCCATCCTGGGCATAACCCGGTTATGTATCTTCCTCTGGCCCGGACGGTCCAGCGCGCCGCACTTAAAAGCCCACTTTCCGACCAGCGGCGTAACCAGCAAAGCCGCCACCAGGGCCAGAATTATCGCCGTTACCGGTATCTGCATGTGTATCCCTCCAAAAGGGCATGTCATTGCACGGTATTAAAGGATATTCTATCTTAATCCCACCTGCGGTGACAATAACCAAAAACCGCCTTCTATTCGCTAATAAACCGGCTAATCAACAAATATCGCGGTTTATATTAATAATACTCCACATTATACAAATCCCCGCCGCCCAAGTCTTCTGCTATAAAAAAAATAATTAGTGGCAACCTTTATTTTAATTAATGCAACAAGCAAGTCCCGGCATGTGCAAACGGGGCTTGCTTGTACGCAGCTTTTTTAAAGTCTTTTTATTCTTCCGGAATTTCCATTGTATCCATCATCTGTTCCATAAACTCTTGCTGAGTGATAGCACCGCTCACATCGGGCAGCTGGATCTCTTCGCCAATATCATCAAGCTCAAAATCCCCAAACATTGCCATTTCAAAGCTAACCGCTCCCTCAGGGCTCATGGTTTCATCAAGTTCAAACTTTATCTCCATATTAAATTTCATGCGGTCTGTTAACAATGTTTCTTTGTTTACATAAGTATCCACATAATAATCCATCTCCATCGCTGTCAAAAGCTGTTCGAGCACCTGCTTAAATTCGGCTATTTCTTCTTCATCCTGAACGGTCGCCCCCTCAGTCGCCCCCTCAAGACCGGCCATCAAGCTACCCATATCAAAATCACCCAAAAACTCCGATAATGCTTTTTGGCACGTAGCGCTGTCAATATAATTGCTTATTGTATAGTACTCTTGCCCGTCAATTTCAAGATCATCCCCAAAAATATAGATAATCCCAAACTCACGCATCATATCCAGGGATTGCTGGGGTGTGGTCTGCAGCATTCCGGTCAGGTTCTCCATCATATCCGCGTCGAACAGATCCTGGACTATCCACTGGTCGGACAGGGGAGTTTTCTGATAAATGTTGTTTTCCGTCCATAGCATTTCAGTGACCATTTCTCCGTCAGGTAATAAAGCCGCTTCCTCTTCCGTCAAGTCCAGATCCTCACCGGAAAGTTCCAGCGGCAGAGCCATCGTTTGCTTAACATACATGGACAGCGGTTCTTGTTGAAATACTCCCTCCATGATAACAGGCATTTCAGGTATTTCCGGAATCCCGTCTGCATCCGGTCCGGTAACATTCATTTCGATGGTTGCGCTGCCTTTCATTTTATAAGTGTTTTCCTCTTGCAATAACCTGTTGGATTCAACTGCCAGCTCATCCGCAGTCCAATCATCATTTTTTTCACGCCACGAAACGATTACCTTTCTGTCCGTGTTATCCCAGCGGACGTTACCTTCCCTGCTTTCAAAGAAGCTGCGCAAAGGCACATAGCCTTCTTCTTCAAAAGCCAGACCCGGGATTTTGGTCAGGGACGCTGTAGATATGTAGCTCAAATCATTTTCTATATACATATCCGCCTCGTATTCCTGACTGTTAAACACCAAACTGACCTGCTGATTGGCAGCGGCAGCAACAGCGGCCGGTACCAGTACGACTGTCATTAGTAAACCGATTAGCAATAACTTAAAAATCTTCTGGCCAACAATTTTCATCTAATCCTCCCCTTTTAAAATTTAACATACGCTCCTCCATAATATTAGACTGCAAAATGCATAGAAAGGTTCTCCTGTTTTTATTCTTTTCTATGTAAATCCATTCCAAAAATACCCCTTTAATAGTTAGTTAACAACTATTAACTCATACTGCTATATTATCAGTTATGCGAGGAAAAGTCAGCCCCCTAATTTCCAGCGGCCAAAAGAAAAGAACACTCCTGGTTTTGTTTACAGAATTTTCTTCTTCGCAGAGGGACCGGTTCCTTTTTGGGGCTTTTGGGGAGGAAGGGTTATTTGTTGATGGCGAAGAGGAGTTCGGCTTCGGCGGCCCGTTCTGCTCCCACGTGCGCCGTTGCGCGACATTTGCCCACGGCTCCGCGCAATTTCAGGACTTCGATCTCGATCCGGAGCTGGTCGCCCGGCACCACCTGCCGCCGGAAGCGGGCCCGGTCAATACCGGCGAAAAGAGCAATTTTACCGGCATATTTCGGCATTTGCAGCACGGCTACCGCGCCTACCTGGGCCATGGCCTCGATCACCAGCACCGCCGGCATTACCGGGTGGCCGGGGAAATGCCCCTGGAAAAACGGTTCGTTGGCGCTGACATTTTTGAACCCCACGGCCTTACGGCCGTTTTCCACGGATTCGATCCGGTCCACCAGTAAAAACGGGTAACGGTGCGGTAATATTTCCTGAATTTTGGTAATATCAAGCACTTTAACACCCTCTCCTTACACTTAATGATTATGCCTCCGGCTTTAAAAATAAGCCTGTCAGCATTCAGGCCCGGTCAACGATTTGATAATACAAACCGGTAATTTTTTCGGTCATGGTCCCGGCATCAAATTTTTGCCGCACCATTTCCGCGGCACGCCTGCCCATGGCCCGGGCCGCATCCGGGTTTTCCAGCAAAAAGATAATCCTGCCGGCAAGCGCCGCCGCATCCCCCGGCGGCACCAGCAGCGCGGCGTACCCGTCCGTCCCGGCTATTTCCGCCAGCCCGCCCACGGCACTGGCCACGCACGGCCGGCCCAGGCACATGCCTTCCACCAGGCTGATGCCGAAGGCCTCCGTAAGCGACGGGTGCACCATGACATCCAGCGCGGCGATCAGTTGGGGAATATCCTCCCGGAAACCGGTAAAAAACACCCGGTCGCTGATCCCGAGCCGGTGCGCTTTCTTTTCCAGCGCACCGGCCAGGGAACCCGTACCCGCGACCACAAAAACGGCATCGCCGCGCCGCTCCAAGACCAGGGCGGCGGCGTCCAGGAAATGCCGGTGTCCCTTTTCCGGCTCCAGGCGGGCCACCATGCCCACCACCCGCTTCCCCCGGACTTCCGGGAGGGGCGGCGACAATTCGCGGCCGGCACGCTCTCTAAATTTTTCCACGTCAATGCCGTTATAAATCAAGGCGATCTTCTCTTCCGGCATCCCCTCACGGACCAGGCTCTCCCGCACCGCCCGGCTGACCGCAATCACCCGGTGGCAGGTCGCGCGGTTCAAAAACGCCGCGGCCCGGCTTTTGAGTTCCCCGCCGGGCGCCGCCCAGTCCATCCGGTGCTTGGTGTAAACCACCCCGGGAACCCCGGCAAGCCTGGCCGCCAGGCGCCCGGAAAAGGTCGCGTGGGTATGGACCACATCGATCCCGTGCTGCTTAATCAAACCGCCCACCTCGCGCACCAGTCCGGCCAGCCCGCGCCACCCAAAAGAACTGTCCCCGGCGAAAAAAGGGCTGGTGTCAACTTCAACCCCGGCAGCGGCACAATGCTTCACCAGCAGGGCACCCGGCGGGCAAAGCACCCGCACCGCCAGCCGGGAGCGGTCGTAATGCTCCAGAAAAGTTAATACATGCTGGCCGGCCCCGCCCAGGTTGGTATCGCTGATGATATGCAGCACCTTCAACATCGGCTTCTCACCCGTTCAACACCTTTGCGTATACTTCTGCCGTTTCCCGGGCCATTTTCATACTGCCGTAATTCTCCACAATATATTGCCGCAATATTTTTCCCAGGTGTTCTTTACGTTCCGGAGGTAAAAGCAAAAATTCTTTGAGGGAACGTTCCAGATTGGCAACGGTAGCCGCTGCTTTAAACCGGCGGCCGGTAAAATTGTCGCTTGCATGCATTTTTAAATCTTGCGCGCCAATCAACCCCCCGTAACCTTCTCCCCCGGCCAGAATCACATTTCTGGCGCAGGACATGGCTTCCAGCGCCACCCGGCTTACTCCCACCACCAGGTCACCGCCCGCCATGAGCCGGTTGACGTCGGTCCGCGCCCCCAGCAGCCGGACCAGTTCCACCCCGGTCCGGGCGTTCACCTCCGCCGCCCCGGCCGCCACCGCGCCCGCACCTTCCCCGCCGCCCACAATCAGCAGGCGCACGGACGGAAAATCACCGTAAACCCGGGCACAGGCCTCCATGAGGTTTTGTGCCACCCCCGCCAGCGTTTCGTCCAGCCTGCTCACGTAAATAACCAGGCTTTGCGCCCCGTTTTGTTCCAGCGCCAGCTCCGCTTCCAGGTCACCGGCCAGGCCGGGATTAAAAGTGTCCGTATCAATTCCGTTAGGAATCAAAAAAATATTTTCTTCGGCCACCCCGAATTCTTTAATCAAATGTTCTTTGATATCGGGACTAATGGCGATAGTCTTTTCTCCCCACCGGGACAAATACCTGAATTGCCATTCAGTGGAAAACATGGCGTGCGCCGTGGTAATAAAATTGATCCCCTCCAGCTTTGCGGCCAGGTCGGAAACAAAAGCCGGAATCCGGGCGTGGGCGTGAAGCAGCGTCACGCCTTCCGCAGCAATGATCGACCGCAGGGCCGCCACCGCACGGTAAATATCCAGCGGCCCTTTTTTATCCAAAACCACCCGGTAGTGCCTGATCCCGTACCGGGCGATGGTTTCTTCATAAACTCCCCCGCCGGATACCAGCACTACCCGGTAGCCCATTTCTTTCAAATGACGTGCCAAAACCACGGCATGCGTCTCCGCACCGCCGATTTCAAGGCCCATCAATGTCATTAAAACCGTTACAGGCGCCAATTAACCTTCCACCCCTACCTAGTTTAACCCGTTCAGACGCGCAAATAACACCGCCGTTTCCGCCCTGGTGACATGGGCTTCGGGACGCAGCAGCCCGTCCTCATAACCCCGGAGCACGCCGGCGGAAACCACCCGTTCCACGGCCTCCCGGGCCCACTCCGGAATATCTCCGGCATCCGTGAAATCCAAGTCCGCCACGCTGCTGAAAGTCAATTCCACGGCCTGCTCCAGGATCACCGCTACCTCGGCCCGGGTAACCGGGCGGTCCGGACGAAACTTCCCGTCCGGATAGCCCCGGACCACGCCGCGGGCCACGGCCGCGGCCACGGCATCTTCCGCCCAGGCGGGGATTTGGTCCTCAAAGCAAGGCTCTTCCTGCCCGGAACCGGGGCTCCACTGCAGCAGCCGGTCCAGCATAGTAACGAGCTGGGCGCGGGTGACCGGCTCGGCGGGACGGTAAGTTCCGTCGGTAAACCCTTTGATAATCCCCGCCCGGGCCATTTCCTCGATCTGGTCGCCGGCCCAGTTGTCTTCCGTATCGCTGAACAGGCTGCCCACCATTACGGGCACCTGCGCCGCCAGGTCGCGGTAAATCACTTCCAGCGTACCGGAACCTCTCACCTGCCCGGCAACAAACTTGTCTCCGTACACTGCTCCCGGAACCGTTTGCGACGCACGCACCTCAATATATTGCTCCTCCAACGGGAATTCCCGCCCGTCAAAAGTCTCCAGCGTAAATGCCAGCGGTACCGTCTGGCCGCAGTCGGCGACAATCAAAGACGGCGTTACCCGCAGCGACTTCATGGCGGCATCCTCCACCACGTAAACCTTTTTCTGTTCCCGTACTCCGCCGGACGTAAATTCAAGCACCACCTCACCGCCGCTGCCGGCCGTAAACACACCGCCGCTGGCCGTCCCGTCCCCCCTGGCGACACGCAGGTCGAAGGTTCCCGGCTGCCAGGGGTAAAAATGGGTGTCGTACCCTTTGACCGTATATTCAGCGGTGGTGCCGGGCAGCAGGGTGTCCGGACCGCTGACAATCAACCCGGCCGGTCTTCCGGACGGCGCGGTGTTGAAAATTCCCAGGCTGTCGGGAACCGGCCGCTGCCACCCGCCCTGGGGCTGGACCACCGCCGAAAGCTCCGTGTCACCAAGATATCGCGCCACCATGGTGGTGGAACCGCCACCGTCCAGGTTCAACGCCTCCTCAACCCCCATGGCCACCAGCAGTTCCGCCAGTTCTTCCTGTTCCACCCCGGTGCTTTCCTCATTTACGGCCACTGCCACCAGATACAGCACCCGCCCGTTTTCGGCCGCGGCCACTGCCGTGCGCGCATTTTGGCCCCGGAGCACTTCCTGGAATGCGGCCACGCGCCCTTCTTGCACCAGAAAGCTGTTGCTGCCGGTAGACAGTTTTATTTTTTCAAAATCCGGTGTGGTCCGGTAATCCGCCTTCACCCGGGTGCCGACCGCCAGGTTTTCAAGGATAAAATCCACGGCACTACCGTGTCCCCGCAACACAAAGCCGCCTTCGGGGATGACCACGGGTTTTCCCTCATAAACCCGGTTAACCACGGTACCGTCGTCAGCAACCACCGCTTCCAGCACACCGGCAAGGCCTGCATCGCTACCGCCCCGGCTCAACGGACCCCAGTACTGGTTATACAGGGTCAGGCGGTCCGTATCGGACAAACTCCCGTTTTCCAAGTTATAAAACAGCTTATTCACGCCGTAAAGAGGATATGTCTCCCCGTTTCCAGCCGTGACACTACCGCTGAACTTAAAAAAGTCCATCACGGGCCGGTTATGTAAATCCAGCGCAAAAACTGGCATGTCTGCGCGCATGATCGGTCCGGACACCAGTTCCCCGTCTTTCACAACCATGCCCAGCGGCTTGCCCTGGTTTCTAATAAAAAAGCCCCCGTTTACCGCCGCCACGGCACCCGTGCGTTCGGCCATTTTACTTACCGGCCGGGTTTCCGCCAGGGTCCCGTCCGTCCCGACCAAACTGCGCAGTTCCACGTAAGGATTGTCCAGGTCAATCTCCAGAACCGACATTCTGACCGGACGTTCGTTTACCGTCAGCGCGTAGGACGAAAGCGTCACTCCCTCGCTGATGGTCTCCGCCTGCCGCTCCAGAACCCGGAAAAAAGAACCGCTGTCCGGCAGTTCACCGGCTCCGGCGGGCATCAAAGACACGCAAAAAAACAGGACAGCAATAAACAGCGCTAAAAATGTTCTCACGGTGATGTCAACTCCTTATCAATTTAAAACACCTTCAAACACCGGTTTTTCATCGCAATATTAGACATATTTTAACATGGGTGCTTATGATTAAATTTCTATCTTGAAGCTTTACTTCCTGCCTAAGGATAAAATTCATCGGAAGGAAATAGGTAGCATATTTTTCAATATCCCCCACAAGCTGCGGACCTCTTCAACGCGCAGCAACGCGAGCACCACCGCATAAACCGCCATACCCGCGGCAGTGGCCAGGCTTACCTGCAACGCCAGCAGCAACGTCCCGGCGGAAACCGCCGCCTCCACCCGGGGGAGCAGCATATGGACGGCCGCGCCCATTACTCCGGCCGCCAGCAGGACCGTCGCGATAAAACGCCCCATGGCCAGATCCCACAGGCCGGCCACACGGCGGTTCAGGTAGATGAGCAGCAGGGTCATATTGGTCAGCGCGGCGGTGGAATTGGCCAGCGCCAGGCCGCTGTGCTGCATCGGTCCGATCAGGGCCAGGCTCAGCGCCAGATTGACCGTCACGGCCACCGCGCTGATTTTTACCGGGGTGCGGGTGTCCTGCAGGGAAAAGAATCCCCGCGCCAGGACAAATTCCCCGGCCCAACCCACCAGGCCGAAAGAGTAAAAAAACAGGGCCGCAGCGGTCATCCCGGTTGCCCGGGCATCAAAAGCGCCTCTCTCGAAAAACAGCACCACCAGCGGCTCCCGCAGCACCAGCAGTACCACCGACGCCGGTACACAAACCAGAATGATGAGACGCAGCGCGCGCCGCACTCCCTCCCCCAACCCGCGCAAGTCTTTCCCGGCCGCCCGCCGGGTCAGCGACGGGAAAACAGCCGTCCCCAGGGCCGTGGCAAAAAGCCCCACCGGCATTTGAATCAACCGGTTGGCGTAATTAAGCGCGGAAATACTGCCCGCTGCCAGGCCGGAACCCAGGAAACGGTCAATCAGGATATAAGTCTGGCTGATGGAAAGCCCCACGGTGATGGGCAGGAGCAGCCGGAAAATTTTCTTCAGGTCGGGGTGGTTAAAGGGAACCCCGGGGCGGAAACGAAATCCGGCCCGGCGCAGTGCGGGCAGCTGCACCAGGGCCGCGGCGACGCCGCCGGCCAGCACCCCCAGCGCCATCCCGTGCACTCCCAGAAATCCGCTCAAAGTTAAAACCGCCACGATCACCGCTATGTTGGAAAGGGGCGCGTTCAGGGCGGTAACGGCAAAAATATTCCTGGCGTTCAAGAGACCGCCGAACAGGGAGGCCAGGCCGCTGAAGATTAGCAGCGGGAACATCAGCCTGGTCAATTCCACGGCCAAACTGACCGAAGTTTCCTGAAACCCGGGCGCCAGCAGCTTCACCAGCCAGGGCGCGCACAGCAGGCCGGCAGCGGTGGTGAGTATCAAAAT
>Ga0334898_1004588_pt1 | contig 10133 bp, 7 predicted proteins | sample GraSluR3_MG_10_FD_207228 | JGI IMG/M metagenome (GOLD analysis project Ga0334898, IMG submission 207228) | Sludge microbial communities from methane-producing bioreactor in Wageningen University, Netherlands - Granular Sludge_3_08-R3 | ecosystem: Engineered > Bioreactor > Anaerobic > Unclassified... | reverse complement strand
ATAAACTCGGCATTTTCAATACCGTTTATTTTGGCGTTTGCCCGGGCGTCCTTAACCGCCGCTTCCACCACCTCAATACCGTACACCTTGGCAGCCCGGCCGGCAAGAAATAAGGATATGGACCCTGTGCCGCAATAGGCGTCAATAACCGTTTCATCGCCTTTAAGCCCCGCATACTCCACTGCTTTTTGATACAACACCAGGGTTTGGGCCGGATTTACCTGGAAGAATGAAAGGGGGGATATTCTAAATTTCAGGCTGCCTAAAACTTCGGTTATATAGTTCCGGCCCCAAAGGGTAATACACTCCTGTCCCAATATCACGTTGGTCCTTTTGTCGTTCACATTCAGCACTATTGACATAATTTCATTTTTAGTTTCCCGCAGCTTTTTTATCAGTTCATCTTTTCCCGGGAAATATCGACAGGCGGCAACAATTACAACCATTATTTTCCCTGTTGCAAAGCCTCTCCTTGTAAGTATATGGCGGATTGTACCCTCGCCGGTTTTCTCATCGTAGGGTAAAATGCCGTGCTTCTGCATATGCTCCTTTATCTCTTTTATCACCCGGCTGTTAACATCATGCTGAATGACACAGTCGTCAACATTTATAATATCATGGCTGTGCTTTGCATAAAAACCCGCTGCAATCCCTTCCACTCCCCTGCCCACCGGAAACTGTGCCTTATTCCTGTACCTCCACGGCTCTTTCATACCCAGCACCGGGTGTACAATAACGTCCTCAAGGCCGCCTATCCTCCGCAGGTGGTCCTCCACCTTTTGCCTTTTGTGCCTGAGCTGCCAGCCGTAGTCCATATGCTGTATCTGACATCCGCCGCACTCAAGGGCCATGGGACACCGGGCCTGCACCCTTTGCTTCGACTGCTGCAGCACTTTCTTAATTCGTCCCCGGGCATAGTTCCGTTTAACCTTGGTAATTTCAATCTCCGCCCTGTCCCCCGGCACGGCATCTTCCACAAAAATGGCCAGGCCTTCTATTCTGCCTATTCCTTCGCCGCTGTTTCCCATGCGTTCTATATCCAAAATATACCTACCGCCTTCTCTGACAGGTTTGTCGGTTTTCACAGTCAAATACCTCCCCTGTAAGCATACTACAAAAAAAGAACCACTTGTTAAAGCTGATTTTACTCTGCAATAAAGTTAATTTCCCCAAATGCAGATATATCTATATATAATTGTACCAGAACTAGGGACGTATGATTATGTATGAACCAAAATTAACTATTGAATAAAAAAAGAAGGCCCCCAATCCGGGCAACCTCCATAAGACTGTTTTCGCCTTCCTGCTGCACAACCAGCGACATTTCTTTACCGATAACACAGGAACATAATCTTATCCTTTAAGGCCTTGTATCACCAAGGGTTATATCCCTCTGCCTGAACAGTACTTCGTAGGTCTTAGGCCCTACAACCCCGTCGGGTTCAAGCCCGTAATCCCGCTGGAAATCCATTACCGCCTGTTCGGTAGAAGAATCGTATTCCCCTGTAATATCCCCCCTGTAGTATCCCAGTATCTGCAGTATTCTCTGCACTTCGGCAATGTCCTCCCCGGGTTCCACCCCTATTCTCAGTGTCCTGCCGGTAAAGGCTTCCCCGGTTATCCTGACCGGTGTCCCCAGAGGAACAATGTCGTAGAGTTCATTCACGTCTTCGTTGTACATCCTGACGCAGCCGTGGCTGGCGGCAGTACCTATAGACGACGGGTTATCCGTCCCGTGTATGCCGTAACCTCCCCAGGGCACGTTTATCTTCATCCACCGGGTACCAAAGGCACCGCCGGGATTTAAGGTCTTTTGTATTATCCTCCAGTCTCCAAGCGGTGTCGGCGTGGAAGGCGCTCCCACCGCAACGGGGTAGGTGTTTATCACATCACCGTTCTGGTTTAAAGTCAGCGTGAAGTTGATTGTATCAATATAAATGCTGTACCCTTCGGTGGGCACACCAAACTCATCTTCGGGGCCAAGACCTATGGCGTTATAAGTATCGGGGCCCACTATACCGTCAACTAAAAGTCCGAAATCCTCCTGAAAATTTCTAACGGCACCCTCGGTTTCCAAGTCGTATACTCCGTCTATCTCGCCATCATAAAACCCCAAATCCGACAGCCTCTGCTGCACATACTCAACATCGGGTCCTCTCATTAAAGGGTCTGTAACCCTAAGATACCTTGAAGCATAGATCAAAACAATAATCACCTCCACTCCATAATATTAGCGGAGGTGATTATTGTTGCCAATTTACCTGTGCCTTTTCTTTCGCTCCAGTTCTTCCGGCTCAAGGGCTATACCGTTTCCTTCCAAAAGTCCTGCCACTCCTGTAAGTTCTCTGTCCTCCCGGCATTCGGGACAGTCACACGGCTGTGACGTGTAGTCGGGTTCCATATAAGTAGTTATTACTCCTTCATAGTTCCTCAGCACAACTTTTTTGTCCGACATGGAGATTAAATACTGGGGCATTACAGGTATTTTACCGCCACCGCCCGGAGCGTCCACCACGAATGTCGGAACGGCAAAACCGGAGGTGTGGCCCCTTAAGCCTTCCATTATTTCTATACCCTTTGATACCTTGGTCCTAAAATGCTCTATACCCATTGAGAGGTCGCACTGGTATATATAATAGGGCCTGACTCTTATTTTTACAAGAAGATGTACCAGCCGTTTCATAATGTGTACGCAGTCGTTCACGCCCCTTAAAAGCACAGTTTGGTTTCCAAGGGGTATCCCGGCATCCGCCAGCAGTCTGCAGGCTTCCGTTGAAGCCGGTGTCACTTCCTTTGGATGGTTAAAGTGCATATTTAACCAGACAGGGTGGTATTTTTCAAGCATATTTACAAGCTGCGGAGTGATTCTCTGGGGCATTACCACGGGGGTCCGGCTTCCTATTCTTATGATTTCCACGTGGGGTATTTCCCTTAACCTTTTGATTATAAATTCCAATTTGTCATCGCTAATCAGCAGGCCGTCTCCGCCCGAGATAAGTATATCCCTTACCTGGGGCGTGTTTCTTATGTAGTCTATGGCCTTTTCTATCCTTTCGGTAGGCATGACCATATCGGTCTGACCTGCAAACCTCCTTCTGGTACAGTGCCGGCAGTACATGGAACACTGGTCGGTTACCAGCAGCAGCACCCTGTCGGGATAACGATGGGTAAGCCCCTCCACTGGAGAATCCGTATCCTCATGCAGCGGGTCTTCCATGTCGGCTTCTCCCCTGTGAAGCTCATAGGAGGTAGGAACCGCCTGTTTCCTTATGGGACAGTTCGGATCATCCGGGTCCATAAGCGAAGCGTAATATGGGGTTATACCCATCCTTAAAAGGGCAAGGCTTTCATCTATAGCCTTTTCTTCCCCGTCTGTCAGGTTGATTATTTTTTTGAGCTGCTGTACGGTTGTAACCCTGTTTTTCACCTGCCAGTGCCAATCGTTCCACTCATCTTGGGTGACATCTTTATAAAGCTGGATATCGCTGTATTTTCTCATATTTTTTCCTCCTTCTTAGTAGTATGGGGACACACCGCTGCTAATAAGGTCAGGGGACACACCGACTGTAAAATGCAGCAAAACGAAAGCTGTCCCCCTTCGCATGCACGTTGCAGATACTGGATTTCGATCGCTGACCACAGACCCCTGAAGAGGGATGTCCCATATTTAATGGTATGTCTTTAATATGGATAATATACCGGAGTGCGACAAAACGAGAACCGGCTCCTGTCACATATTCGTCCTTTAAAGTATTATTTAATGTCGTACTTGAGTATTTTGTACTGAAGGGTTTGCCTTGGAATGTCAAGAAGCTGTGCTGCCTTGGTGATATTCAGATCCGAAGCCCCGAGGGCATCGCTAATCATATCCCTTTCCACCTGTTCCAGGGTTTCTTTAAGCGAGAGACTGCCCCCGTTTACGGCAAGGTCGTTTTTAAAGTATTCGTTGAAACTGTGGGGCAGATTATCCACGGTTATAACCGACCCTTCGATAATATTCATTGCCCCTTCAATTACATGCTGGAGTTCTCTTACATTGCCGGGCCAGGAGTATATATAAAACATCTCCCTCACCTTTGATGAAATCCCCGTGACTTTCTTTACCATGGTCCTGTTATACATTTCTATGAAACAGTCAACTAAAAGCGGTATATCGTCCTTTCTTTCCTTAAGGGGCGGTATTTTCAAAGAGACTACGTTAAGCCGGTAGAAAAGGTCTTCCCTTAAGGACCCGGATTTAACCGCGTCCAAGGGATTTTCGCTGGCTGCCGTTATTATCCTGACATCAACGTATACGGTGCCTACATCCCCTATCCTTCTTATGCACCCGTCCTGCAGAACCCTCAGAAGTTTGGCCTGCAGTTCAATGGGCATGCAGTTAATCTCATCCAGGAAGAGAGTTCCCCCGTTGGCCAGTTCAAAAAGGCCCGGCCTGTTGTCTGCTCCGGTAAAGCTACCCTTTACGGTTCCAAAAAGTATTCCCTCCAGCAGTGTAGCAGGCAGAGCGGCACAGTTTTGTGCTATAAAGGGTTTCTTGCTTCTCGGACTGGCATTATGGATGGCGTGTACGAACAGTTCTTTGCCGGTGCCCGTTTCTCCGTATACCATAACCGGTGACGAGGTTTTGGCCGCTTTAAAACCCAGGGACTTTAGCTCCAGCATGCGCTTGTTCTGCCCTATAATATCGATAAAGTTGTAAACAGCCCTGTTGCCGCCTTTCCTTTTTGGAGGGTCACTGTCGGTATCCGCCATAAGCTCGGCCTCCAAATCAACTATCCTTTCCGAAAGGTTTTTCACCTGGGTAATATCCCTGGATATTTCCACCGCACCCCTAATCTTACCCCTTACCCTTATGGGCAGCGTAGTATTGATTGTGGTTATCTTGATGCCGTTATAGTTTACATATGTCTGCAGATAGTCCACTATCGGCCGACCGGTCTCAAGAACCTTCAGAATGGTACTGGTATTATAGTCAAGGGACGGGTATATCTCAAGAAGATGCCGTCCAACCGCCCTGTCCCTGTTGAGCTGGTCAAGATATGCAACCCGCCTGTTGCAGTAAATTATCCTGCCCCGGTTATCCACTATTTGGATGCCGGAATCGATGTGCTCAAGAAACTCCCTGAAATTCTCGCTGGCCAGCAGTTCTATCATAAAGAACCTCTACCCCCTGTCGCTAGCTTTTCAGCATCTTATCCCAAGTGCCGAATTTTGAGCTTGCGGCTGCGAAAAAAGCGGCGGGACCGCCGCCAAAAATCAAACTACATCCGTTCGGGAGCTGAAATGGAAAGCAGGTCAAGAACATTTGCTATTACTGTCCTTGTGGCTTCAATAAGCGCGATCCTTGCCATCATGAGGCTTTCATCGTCGGTCATAACCCTGCAAGTGTTATAGAAGACATGGAACAGCGAAGCCACTTCCAGCACATACCTGGTAATTCTTGTGGGTTCTATTGTCATGGCGGCACGGGTAATCTCCTCCGGCAGCTCGGCAAGCTTGCGCATTAGGTCCAGCTCGGCATCCTCCTTAAGCAGGGTAAGATTAATACCGTCAATGGTCGGAACCTGTATGCCCTCCTGTACAATCTGGTTCAGAATACTGCATATTCTTGCGTGGGCGTACTGGACATAGAATACCGGATTTTCACTGGACTTTTCCACCGCCAGATCCAGGTCAAAGTCGAGATGGGTATCGGCCGCACGAAGGTTGAAGAAAAACCTTGCCGCGTCCTTCCCAACTTCTTCTATAAGATCGGATAGGGTTATGGCCTGCCCCCTTCGTTTTGACATGCGCACCACTTCACCGTTCCGGAGCAGCCTTACCAGTTGCATAATCATTACATCCAGTTTATCGGGGTTTATTCCCAGCGCGGCAACGCCGCCCTTCATCCTTGCAACGTGACCGTGGTGGTCAGCACCCCAGATATTGATTACCCAGTCATAGCCCCTGGTAATAAACTTGTTCCTGTGGTAGGCGATATCCCCCGCAAAGTATGTAGGTATCCCGTTGCTTCTAACCAGCACCTCGTCCTTTTCCATGCCGAACTCGGAAGCCTTGAACCAAATTGCTCCTTCCTGCTGGTGTGTGTGACCCTGTTCTGTCAGGTAGTCTATTGTTTTTTGTATTTCCTGGTTGTCATGCAGGGACTGTTCGGAAAACCATACGTCAAACTCCACGCCAAAATCCGAAAGGTCTGTTTTTATCTTATCCAGATTTTTTTTGAGTGCGTACTCTGTAAAAAGCTCCTGCCTCTTACTGCTTTCCAGCTGCAGATGCTTATCACCGTCTTTTTCCTTAAGCTCCTTCATAAGGTCTATAAGGTCTTCCCCCTGGTACCCGCCCTCGGGCACCTCGGATTTTTGACCGAACAGCTGTAAGTATCTTGCTTCCAGGGATTTCCCGAACTTTTCTATCTGGTTACCGGCATCGTTAATATAAAACTCACGGGTTACCTCATAGCCGGCGGCTTCCAGTACTGCAGCAAGGGAATCCCCAAGGGCTGCACCCCTGGCATTACCCATGTGCATGGGACCGGTGGGGTTTGCACTTACAAATTCCACCATGGCCTTTTTGCCCTTGCCTACGTCTACCCTTCCGTAGTTTTCCTTTTGGTTATGTATTATCTCCACCGTTTTATACAGCCACAGATTATTCAGCCTGAAATTTATAAAACCTGGGCCGGCAATTTCCATGCTTTCCACATAGGTACCCTCATAATCCGCATTCTCTACTATATCCCTTGCAATGGCCACCGGGTTTTTTTTGGCCTGCTTTGCCAGCACCATGGAAATGTTGGTTGAAAAATCTCCGTGCTCCCTCTCCCGCGGCGTCTCCACCTGTATCTCCGGGATGCTGTCTATATTGAGTACCCCTTTATTAATGCAGCCCTTAACAGACTCATTTACTATCTCCCTAATCTGCTCGGTTATCTTTTGAACCATGTTCACTTCGTATTACCTCCCCACAGTTGGAAGTTGATATCCTCCCAATCCGAATACATATATTATATATATTACTTCCCTGTTAATCAAGCCAATTATACCCTTGATTAACGTCTGCTGCCAGTATCAAACAACAGACCAGAACATTCTGCAGTCTTCGACATAATTTTTAAGCATTCCCTCATCGGTCATATAGGAAAGATAAGCAGCCAGGCATGACTGGTTCAGATAGTATTGATTCTGATTAAGCTTTAAGTCAAATTTCTCACAGATGCTTTCTCCAAGTTGTTCCCTTGTCATCGGTTTTACAAGTTCCCACCGTATAATATCGATTATCTCCCTGATAGTCCTTATATTTATCTCAACTATACCTGATATTTTATCGCTTAGACTGCCGTGGCAGGGAAGATAGTAGGAATAGCTGCTGTCCTTAAGCCTGACCAGGGTATCGATTGTATCGGCTATGTTTGTGAAGTATAACAGCTTGTATTTCTCCGCTATTTCAGCGGAAAAGTATGCGTCCGCCGTCATTAAGACCCCATCGGGAGTAGCCACCCCTATCTGGCCAGGGCTGTGACCCCTAAGGTCTACTATCTCAAGTTTTGCTGTGCCAATAACAAGTTCTCCCGGTTCGATTATTCTGTCCACCCCGGACTCTTTACCCATTAAAAACTTGTTCTGCAGTGCCTTCGGTGGATGTGCAGAATACAGGTAGAAGGGTTCCAGGTACGGATTCTTAATAATGGCGGCTTCTATATCGGTTGCCGCCACCTCTGCACCGGTCTTTTTTGTGAGATACCGGTTGCCGCCAAAATGATCGGCGTGGGAATGGGTGTTGATTATCATTTGAGCCATAAGCCCTTCGGATTCCAGGGCTTTGAATATTTTCCTGCCCCAGTCGTCGCCGTTACCGGTATCCACGATAATACACCTTTTTTCATCATATATGTATATGCCGGTATTGACTGGCCCCTTTATATAATAGGTATTGCCCTTTATTTTCTTTAGTAATTCCGCCATGGGTTACTCCTTTCGGATTTTGATTGCCGCCGACCGCTGTCTGCCGGACACCGGCCACGGGTCTATTCAGCGTTATATTAACGCGGTATTAACTTTCCAGGCACGTCTTTCCAGTGCCAGACTAATCAAATTGTCTAAAAGCTCGGGGTAAGGCAGCCCCGCCGCCTCCCACAGCTTTGGATACATGCTTATCTTGGTAAAACCAGGCATGGTGTTAATCTCGTTTATGTATACCTCATCGGCCTCCCTGTGCACAAAAAAATCCACCCTTGCAAGGCCGCTTCCGTATATGGCTTTGAAAGCCTTAACCGACATATCCCTTACCTTTTCGGCGGCTTTGTCCGAAATGCCTGCAGGGATTACAAGGCCGCTTTTACCGCCATCGAAATACTTGGCCTCATAGTCATAAAACTCATTGGAAGGCAAAATCTCCCCCACCACCGAGGCCCGGGGCCGGTCGTTTCCCAGCACCGAGCACTCAACCTCGTGTCCGTCTATAAACTCTTCCACAATTATCTTCCTGTCATATCTCGACGCCAAATCCAGTGCATGCAGGATTCCTTCCCTGTCCTTGGCCTTTGTTATACCCACGCTTGAACCAAGATTTGCCGGCTTAACAAATACCGGATATTTAAACCTTTTTTCTATGGACGAAATACAGCCCTTCATATCGCTGTCAAGGTCTGCTTTCATAAACACCTTGTATTCGGCCTGTGTAAGTCCCGCCCTCTCGAAAACAAGTTTTGAATAGGTTTTATCCATTCCCAACGCGGAAGAAAGAACTCCGCAACCAACATAGGCAATTCCTGCCAGCTCGAAGAGCCCCTGTATTGTACCGTCTTCACCCATGGGCCCGTGCAATACAGGGAACGCAACGTCTATATGCTCGCCGGGAGAAGTGCGCCCCGATTCCAGAAAGCTGTATTTGCTGTCGTCAAGGTTCACTGCGTGCTGCTCCCATTCTCCGGCAATTATTTTTTCCACCGGACCGTCATAGTGTTTCCATGCACCCTGCCTGGTGATGCCTATCATTATTATCTCGTATTTCTCTCTGTCCAGGGCATTTATTATTGATGTGGATGACATGAGGGACACTTCATGTTCCCCCGACTGGCCTCCAAATATTACAGCAATCCTTATTTTCCCATTCAATAATATACCACTCCTTCAACGGCTTTTTTGCCCTCCTTATTATTCATATTCTACCCCTATTTCATTTATTATTCAACTTTAATAACAGGTGGTATACAAGCCATAAAAAGCCAGGGGATCTCTCCCCTGGTTTTTTGCTTTATTTCATTACTTTTCTTTCCGCTATTTCAATGGCCTTTGTCACTATATTCCCGCAGTCCCTGGATGTTACCGAGCCCCATCCTTCGCTCTTAACCTTGTTATACACTCCCAGTTCCCTGGCGATTTCTTCCTTAAGGTTTTCGGACATAACACCTCTTCTTGCCATTTGAAAACCTCCCTCGCTTTATATCGAAGACCGGTTTACCCTAATTCGCCGACCTTCGAAACTTTGCAGTAATATTTTTTGCAAAAATAATTTATTTATTAGTGTCAATTTATTGACCATAAGCCTTGTTAATTTTTTGAATTTTTTACTGTTCTGCTAAATGGTCAAAACACCGTTTTCACTTTTCAGGAGCTTCAGAATTCTCTCTTCCCTTCCGGTCAGCGCATTTATATAAACCAGGAAATCGTCCCCTTCAAAGTCGCCCCTGAATTCATAGCAAAGGACTTCTTCCTTGTTTTCCAGTGGTATCAGGGTAAGCTGTACCGGCTTTTCAATGTCCAGGCTAATGCTTATTCTCTCCCTCGCCTGTTCAACTGTCAGCTTCGGCTCCGGGATATCCCTTTCATGATGGGCTTTCAGGTAACCTTCCGCTTCGTATCCCAGTATCTGTCCATTGTCCAGCGCGACCTTCACCTTGATGAGGTCTGTGTAGGCAACAACTTGGTCATCAAGGTATGCAAAATTTATCACCGATATATTGTCATTTCTCATTGAATAGGTGGGCACCATATTTTTGTAACCGTTCTTTTCCAAAAACTCTTTAGCGGTATCCACCGCCTTATCCGGCGTAATGTCAGCGCTGCCCGGATCCCGCTGGTTAAGCATCCATACCACATGCCCGCCTTTTCGGCTGATGTCTATATAAATACTGT